>Ga0181561_10001449_pt1 | contig 21019 bp, 10 predicted proteins | sample 011ome_19_FD_133760 | JGI IMG/M metagenome (GOLD analysis project Ga0181561, IMG submission 133760) | Coastal salt marsh microbial communities from the Groves Creek Marsh, Skidaway Island, Georgia - 011510BT metaG (megahit assembly) | ecosystem: Environmental > Aquatic > Marine > Intertidal... | reverse complement strand
TGTCGCCTCGGCGACCATCGCGGCTGGTGACGCGTGCGCCGCGCGCGTCGTTGTTCGTGCCCCGCGCCCGAGATCTGAAACCCGAATTCGCGGTCGTCGTCGTTCGTTTTCGGGAGACGAAGCGTCGAAAAGCGAGATTTTCGTTTTTACATTTCGCGAAACCCTGGATTACGTGGAGGACATCTTCAAGAAGCGCGTCGCCGCCGTACCCCCGCGCCGCGCCGACTCGCGATATGAGCGTCACCGTCATTTTTTCACGGGGACGCACAGACGACGGCGGACGACACAAAACTGGATTGCCCCCCGCGGACCCCGCGGGGGTCGGGTGTTCGTTTTCTCAAACTTGGATCGAAATTCCAATTTCCAAATCAAAGCGATTCGCTTTGCGTGCAGATGGCGCGCCGCACGTGTCTTTGCTCTTCCAGGTCTACGCGTCTCCTATGGTACTTTCGAAAGCCAATCGTATCTTTCTCACTTCTCGCCCTCGCGCTTGCGTTCGACTGCGGCGCGCCCGGCTGCGAGTCTGGCGGCGATGACCCGGTAGGGCGAGCACGACACGTAGTCCACGCCGACGGCGTCGAAAAACGCGACGCTCCTTGGATCGCCGCCTTGTTCGCCGCAAACACCGAGCGAGATGCTCGGCGCGACGCGACGCGCGGCGACGACGCACTGCTCGACGAGCGCGCCGACGCCTTCCCGGTCGATCTGCGCGAACGGGTCGCACGTCAAGACGCCGGTCTTCGCGTACTGCGCCAACGTCGGCCCGGCGTCGTCCCGCGACAAACCGAGCGTCATCTGCGTCAGGTCGTTTGTGCCGAAGGAGAAGAAATCGGCGCGCGTCGCGAGCGCCTCGGCGACGAGCGCGCTTCTCGGCGTCTCCACCATGAGCCCGATTTTGACATCGAACGTCGCGCTCGGGAACGCCCGCTTGACCTCGTCGAACGCGGCGAGCACGATGGCTTTTTGGTGCTCGAACTCGGGCACGAAGCTCACCAGCGGGATCATCACGTGCGGGCGGACGACGACGCCGTCGGCTTCGGCTTTGGCGGCGGCGCGGAAAAACGCGACGCACTGCGCTTTGGTGATTTGCGGGGACGCGATCCCGAGGCGGCACCCGCGCTTGCCGAGCATCGGGTTCACTTCCCGCAGAGACGCAGCGCGTTCCGCGATGGCGCGCCTCGCGTCGTCCGCGCGGCGAGCCTTGCCGCCTGCCTGGTCCAGGTCCTTGACGAGCTCGGCGGCGAGCCCGGGGATCTCCGACGGAGGAGGCAGGAACTCGTGCAGCGGCGGGTCGAGCGTGCGCACGACGACGGGTAACCCGTCCATCGCCTTGAGGATCCCCGAGAAGTCGAGTTCCTGGAACACCGCGATCTCTTCCAGCGCGGACTGCAGCATCGTGTCGTCGATCGCCAGAGTCATGCGCCGCACCGCCTTCAAACGCGCCGGCGTGCCGAAAAACATGTGCTCAGTGCGCACGAGCCCGACGCCTTCCGCGCCGTTGGCGCGCGCCGCCGTCGCGTCATCCGGCGAGTCGGCGTTGGCGAGCACGCCGAGCGCCTTCCTCTCGTCCGCCCAGCCCAGCACGCGCGCGAGGTTCCCGGAGGACGCGGAGGGTGGCTCGCCGAGACGAACGCGCCTGCGGATCACCAACCCCGCGTCGCCGTCGATGGACACGACATCACCCTCCTTGATTTCCAGCGTCGAGGAAACGCCGTCGGCGCCGACGACTTCAAACGTCGCGCGTTTGGCGTCTTCGTCGACGGACATCGTCTCGCACCCGACGACGCAGGGCTTACCCCAGCCGCGCGCGACCACCGCGGCGTGGCTGGTCATGCCCCCGCGCTGCGTGGCGACGCCACGCGCGGCGTGGAGTCCGCCGACGTCCTCCGCGCTGGTCTCCTTGCGCAGAAGCACCACGTCGCGGCCCGCCTTTGCCAGCGCCTCGGCGCGCGAGGCTTGGAAAACAGCCTCGCCAACGGCGGCGCCCGGACTGGCGGCGAGGCCTCGCGCGACGACGTCTCCCGGGGTCACCACGTCGCTCGGGTCGAAGTGCGGGTGTAACAGCTGATCGACGTGCGCGGGGTCCACCAGCATGATCGCGCGCGAGGGCGTGATGAGCTTCTCGTCCACCATCTCGCACGCGATCCTGAGCGCGGCGCGCCCGGTGCGCTTGCCGGCGCGGCACTGCAGGCAGAAGAACTCGCCGCGCTCGACGGTGAACTCGATGTCCATGGCGTCTTTGAAGTGCGTCTCCAGCGTGTCACAGCACTCGTCCAGGCGCGCGCGCGCGTCTTTGAACCCGCTCTCCGCCATCGACTCGACCGGTTGCGGTGTGCGGATTCCAGCCACGACGTCCTCGCCCTGCGCGTTCACCAGGTACTCGCCGTACGCCTTGCGCTCCCCCGTCGCCGGGTTGCGCGTGAAACAGACGCCGGATGCGCACTCCGCGCCGGCGTTCCCGTACACCATCGCCTGCACGTTCACGGCCGTGCCTTTGAGGTGCGTGACCCGGTTGATGCGGCGGTACGTCACCGCGCGCTCGTTGTTCCAGGACGCGAACACAGCCTCGGTGGCCATGCGCAGCTGCGTCGTCGGGTCCTCCGGGAACGCCGCGCCGCGCGCGTCGTACGCGGCTTTGTACTCGGCGACGAGCTCGCGAAGGTCGGCGACGTCGAGGTCGACGTCGGACTCGAGGTTTCTGCGTTTCTTTAGCTTCGCGAGCCTGGCCTCGAACTCGGCGTGCGGCACGCCGAGCACGACGTCGCCGAACATGTCGAGCAGGCGGCGGTACGCGTCCAGCAGAAACCGCTCGCAGGAGGGGTCGGCGGCGACGGCGGCGCGCAGGAGGGCGTCGTTCAAACCCAGGTTCAACACAGTGTCCATCATCCCGGGCATCGACGCCGCCGCGCCGCTGCGCACGCTCACGAGCAGAGGCAAGGCGTGCCCGGGCTTCGCGCCGCCGCGCCCGGCGTCGCCGAGCGCCCCGAATGTCCGCCCGCGCGTGTGTTTCTCGATAAAAGAGATGCCCCGGCGCATCTCATCCCACACGGGGCGCAACGCGTCTTCGGCGCCGGCGCCGACGCCGGCGTCGGCGTCGGCGTCGGCGTGCTTTTTGGAGCTGTACAGCTCGCACACCTCGGTGGACACCGTGAACCCGGGGGGGACGTTCAGGCCGAGACGCGACATCTCCGCGAGGCCGGCGCCTTTGCCGCCCAGCAGGTCCTTCATGGTTCGGTCACCGTCCGCGGTGCCGCCGCCGAAGCGGTACACGTACTTGGACAGGGGTCTCCTGTGCCTCGCGGAGTCACCTCGGGCCCTCAGGGGAGGGAAACACGTGCCCGGCTCCGGCTTCCGTCGCGAGATGGACGGAGTTGACATCGCGGATTGGGCGGGGAGGAACGCGCGCGGGCGAGGGGTCGACAGGCGTGGCCGATTGGGCGATGGGTGTGCCCGCGAGAGTGCACGGGCGGACGGCGCCGCGTGATATTGCGTGTGTCTTCGTAGCTTCGCTTTCGTGAGTTCCGATGACCGAGAGTTCCGAGAAGACGAGTGTTGGCGGCGAGGTGACGAAAGCCACGACCGGACAGCGCGACGAGTGTTACTGCACGCGCGCGGTCCGCCTCACGATGTTCGCGGCTCGGTTCGTTTCGTCCACCGCCGCCGCTTCTCTCGCCGCGGAGACGCGCGGCGGCGCGCCTCGTCGAGCGCGAGCGCGGGGACTCATCGCCCGAACGAAAGCAGCCTCGGGTGGTGACTCTTCTTCTCCTCCGGGCGATATCTCGTTGCTCGAGGTGTCCTCGGTTTCGGAGCTGCAGGACCTCATCAAGAAGACCAAGAAGGAAAACCGCATCGCCGTCCTCGAGGTGCGCCGCACGAAAGCGAGCCCCGCGGTTGAGGCGTTCGCGGAGAAGTACGAGGGCATGGCGGACGAGTTCAAGGACCGAGCGGTGTTCGCGACGCTCCTCCAAGATAAAACCGAGGCGACGAAGCTCGCAGCGAAGTCCCTCAACGTCGAAGAGGTTCCCGAGTTCTTCATCTACAAGGACGGCGAACTCGTCAGCGAGCTCGCGAGTGGCACGTCGTACGAGGGCCTGCACCACGCCGTGGCGCGGAGCCTCGGGCAGATCGAAGACGTGGGGTAGGAAAGACTAGTTCCGGCGAGCGCGCCGCCGCCGCTCGCGCGCGAGAAAGAGACTTTGACGATTCGCGAGCATTTTTTGCTCTTTCGAAAACAGACGCGCCGCGACGCGCGCGTCTCTACGCGTCTTCGTCTCTCTACTCGGGGCTACTCAGAAAGACGCGGTCAGACGACTACCGTCACGACAGACCGTCGTTCGTTCGTTCGCGCGCGGTTCTCGATATCGATAAGGTGGTCGTCTGACCGCGCGCGCTGCTGCGTCTCTTTCACTTCTCTCTCTAACTGCGAAGCGTCGTTCGCTTTATCACGAAATCGCCGTCGTTCGTCTCGTCGTCGTTCCCGCGCCGCCGTCCCGGCGTCGCGCCGTCGCCGTCCTCCTCCTCCCCGCCCCTCGAGAGCTCGTCCATGGCTCTCTGCGCGCGCGCCGCGCGCACGCCCTGCACGACGATCTGCGGCGTGTACATGCGCGCGAACAGCCCGGTGGACAGGATCCTCGCCTTGAGGGTCTCGTCCCGGTACACCACGCGCTCGTTGTAGAAGGCGCGCATCTGCGTCTCGTCGAGCTCGTCCCACTTGGTGTACAGCACGCGGTCAAACTCCAGGATGAAGCACTCCTTGAGCGACTCCTCGTCCTTGGCGCAGTCGCACCTGTTTTTCCGCGACAGGATGTCATCGAACGTGGTGTAGGTGTAGTGCAGCACCGCGGCTTCCTTGGCTTTGACCTCCACCGGCGTCTTCAGGTAGTTGTGGAACCGGTGCGCGCCGTTCGGCCGCAAACCGTCCTGCACCCTCGCCGCGCTCTTCCCGTTGCCGTAGGTGAGGAAATAGTTGGGGTTCTCCCCGGTGATCGCGCGGTAGCTCTCCATGTACGTCTTGCGCACGACGTGGTCGTAGTTGCGCTTGAACAGCGTCACCTCCCGGAACGGGTCTTTCACCTCGTCCGTCTCCGGGCACGCCTCGTAGTTCGGGAACACCAGCAGGTCGACGTCCGCCGGCAGCGCCGCGAAGACATCCTTCACGGAGTACCCGCCGCTCCCCGCCGGGTGCAGGAGCTCATCCGTGTCCACGTGCACGTGCCAGTCGATTTTTTCCCGTTGCGCGGTCTGGATGGCGATCTCCATGTTCAGCGACTGCCGCACGAACAGTTCGTTGTTGCAGGGTTTGTCGAAGAACTTCCCGAGCCACGGCTCCTTCCAGATGCGCGACTTGGCGCGCCGCGCGTCGAGCGCGGCGCCCGGCTCCCAAACGCGCACGCCGCCCGCCGCGCGCAGCGCCTCCACCACCTCCGGCGCGGCCGCCCTCCCCTCCACGAACACGAAGAAGTCGTCCACGCCCACGAGCTTGTGGTAGTCCACCCAGTCCAGGATCTTCCCCAGGCTGTCCGCGGTGGTGGTGGAGATCATCACGCGCAGGTCCGCCGCGTCTTTCCCGACGCCGCCGGCGGTGTTGAGCAGACCCTCCCGCGTCAAAGCCAGCTCGCGCGGCTTGGCATCCGCGTCGCCGACGTTGTCGAACGCCGCGCGAGCACCCTCGGCGCTGCTCCGCGCGGTCGCGCCCCCGACGTCGAAGTGCCCGCCACCGGGAATACCGTGCGCTTCCGAGGCGTCCACGCCGCCGCGACGGCGCCAGTCTGTGATGGGGTCCGCGCCCAGCGCGCGCGGAGGCAGGCGGTGCCGAGCGATGCCGTTGTCGCGCACCTGCAGGATCAGCGCGAGCAGCGCGAGCGCGGCTGGTATGCTCGCGAAAAGCACCAAAAGAGGAGACCTGCGGGTAGGGCGGGTACGCGTGAGTCGGGAGCGAAGGTCGCGCGAACACGCATCGCGTTCGTCGCGGGGGGAGGGCTGGCGGTACGCGCGAGGCGCGGAATCGGTCTCGAGTGATTGTCGGCGTCGGAATCTTCGCTGAGAGATGTTGGGACCGCACGTACCACCGACGCTCATGGCCTCCCAACGCGTGAAGCGGCTTTCCCGCGTGGTCGTACGCGGGCTGTGGACCGCCCAGCAATCCACCCGACCCCAGCCCGCGTCTCGCGGGAGACGAACGCATCGTGTCCGCGCCCTCGGAGACTGCCGAGGAAATGGAATCGGCCGCGGCCTTTCTCGAGACGCCGGAAATCGTCGAGACGCGCCGCGCCCTCTTTCGTGGGCCAAAAGTTGACGTCCGAGGGGCGCCGAACGCCGCAGTCACAGAGTGCGCGCCGGCCGATTCACGCGCATGTCGAAGGGTGAGGACACCGAGACGCGACCGACCCTCCCCGGTCAGTGCGCATCCGAACCGAGCAGCGCGTCCTCGCCCGACGGGAAGACGGACTTCGGGGAACTGCCGATGTCAAATAAGGCTTTCTCGAGCCTTCGCTCCGCGGAAAGCGCATCCGAGTACGCGAGAGCGAATAGACCGTACGCGCCTCTGCCCGAGGGTGAGTCCGCGCCGACGATGGCGCAGCTCTGGGCGTACGCGCACAGGCGGTACGCGAGGTTTCAGGGGTACGCGTGGGGCGGGGTGGTCATAGTCGGTGCCGTGGCGTGGGGAGCGTCGCGAGTGATGGGCGCCGGAGAGGTCAGGAAAAAGGCACACGCGAAGACGCGCGCGTGAGCGCTACGACTAACCTCTATGATATATACTCAGACTAGCTAGACTAATGGATCTAGAGCGAGCTGCTCCCACGATGGATGCGCGACTGGCTCGAGACGTTCGACGCGCGCGCGCGCGTCTCTCGCGATGTTCCGACGCGCCGCGACGGCGGCGCGCGACGTCCGCGTCACCGCGAGCATAACGGTCTCGGCACGATGAGCCTCGGGCGCGTTCGGCGCGCTTCGCGCGGCGGCGCGGCGGACACGCGCGCCGAGGCGGCCGTCTTCGAGACCGGCTCCGCCTTCGAGCCCGCGACCGCCTCCCGCCTCGCCGCCTCGAGCGCCTCGAGCGCCTCGTCGCCCGCCGCCTTCGCCTCGAGGAACGCCAGCCGCTCGCGTAACCGCGCGAGCTCCTCTTTCGCGGCGCGCGCGCCGGCGGGCGCGTCGCCGCGGACCGCACCGCCTCCCGAGGCGGTCTCCACGGTCGGCGAGGAAGGCGCCGTGGATGATGCGGACGACGACGACGCGTCCTCGCCGGCGGTCGCGCTCGGGTCCGGAAGCACCTCGGGCACGAGGTACCGCGCCTCCGCGGAGCGCGGTTTCGTCGGGTCCTCGTCAGCCAGGCCCAACCACGTCGCGAGCGTCTCCTCGAAGTTGTCCAGCGCCTCGTCCCACGTGGGCTCCGGCTTCGGGGGTTCGGGCTCAGGCACGTCCCCGAAAGCGGCGTCGTACGCGGGGTTGCCCTCGCCGGAGGGTGGGACCACCAAAGCTTCGCAGTGGTACGCCTCCATGACGAACCGCATCGCGATGTGGATGTCGTCCAGGCGGGGGGAGGACGCGACCGGGGCACCGCCCGGGTGAGCGTGCAGAAACATGCGGTCGCTCCCCGGGGGGAGAATCAGCATCCCCTCATGGCTGGGGCCTCGCGCGCCGGTGGCGAGCCGAGGCGCGTAGCGCACCAGCCACGCACCCGACCCTCTGTCCATCGCACGGGGGCCGGGCCTGTGTTAGTGACACAATTCGCGAGCGTTCGTCGGTAATAAAGTGAGTGTTGCGAAAGTCGTCCTTCAACGTCGCGAAACGTCTCCGGTCTTCAGTTGTCGGGGGGCCGTGACGAGGATGTCTTCGTCCTGGCTGCCGCACTCGTGGTCCGTGGGGACGTTCTTCGCGCAGCTGCTGGGGTACGTCGCGTTGTCCACCGCCCTGGAGTACGGGTGGTACCACCGGCGTTTCAGCGAGCGTCGAAAATGGCGCACGCAGCCTTCGCACGACGCGCGATCGCTCGAGGCGTCGACGGCGACGGGCGGGTACGACTGGGGTCTTCCCGCTCGGGATCTGGGAAGAAGAGCCCCCCGACGAGACAGGCACGAGCTGCACGCGCGGTACGCCACGGTGAACTTAGTGGTCAGCGCGTTGTTCGCGGGCGCGACGTGCGAGGCGTACCTCCGCGGGTGGACCAACCTCTTCGAGCGCGGCGACGTCGTAGAGGCGGGCGCCGGGCTCGCCAAACTGGTGGTCGCGCAGTCCGTCCTGGAGTACTACTGGCACAGGGTGATGCACTTCCCGTTCTTCTACCGGCGGATGCACAAGATGCACCACCACTATAAGTCCCCGGCGGTGTGGGACGACCTGTTCATCGACCCGCGCGAGGCGTTCGGGTACTACTGCATCCTGTACGGGACGGGCGTCGTCGTCTCGGCGCCGGTTTCGTCGTTCCTTTCGTACATCGCCGTCATGGGCACGTGCGGCGTGCTGGACCACTGCGGCATTTCGTTCGACTTGAGCCTATCTCTGTCACTACCGCGGACCAAGCTCGAGGTGTACGGCACGTCGTTTCACGACCTGCACCACGCCAAGTTCAACGCGAACTACGCGTTTCCCTTCGCCGCGATGGACGTTTTGCACGGCACGCGCGTCGCGGCGGCGGAGGCGCCGAAAGGCAAGGCGTCGTAGCGGAGGATACTCGTCAGACACACGTGGCCTCGTTTTAGGAGAAGCGTCGGAATAGTAGCACAGAGCGTCGCGTGCGGCGTACGGAGAGATGCGCGTGAACGACACACGACGAGCGTGGTTCGTGTCGATGACAAGGCAAACGCGCGCGGCGAACGAATCCCTCGCGATGTTCTAAAAACGAAGGAATTCTTTTCTCATTTTTATCCGCGGTTCTTTCGCGAGCGTCTGCTCTTCTTCCCCGAGCGTCCGCCTCCTTCGTCCTGTTTTTTATCCCGGAAGTTGCTCATCGTGGCGCCGGTGATGTCTAGGCCGATGCGCCCCATCGTGCCCCCCCGGGACGCGCCCGCTTTCATGGGCATGGGCAGCATCTTCTTCGGCTTCTTCCTCCCGCCGGCCGCGGCGTCGCCGGCGTCCCGCTTCACGTAAAGAGGCCCGGTGGTCTGCCCGAGCTTGTCCCCGCACCGCCGGCAGAAGCGCGCGTCGGTCTCGTGGATCTGCAGCCCGCACTGATCGCACTCACGCCCGTCCCATACCTTGCCGCGCATCGCCACCGTGGAGCTGGGCGCGGTGTCCAGCACCACGTCCGCGCCGTCCGCGCCGTAATCCGAAACGATCGTCGGCGCGACGTCTCCGGCGCGACCGGCGTCCGAGCCCTTCCCGTTCCGCCGGTCGGCGGTCTTCCCGTCGCCGTTTCCGCGCCCGTTACTCTTCCGCGGCGGCTGCGGGATGACCGCGGGCGGCGCGAACGCGCCGAACGGCGTGCCGATCCCGGGGTTGGGCCCGCCGATGGGGATGGGCGTCGCCGCCGCGTACGCCGCCGACCGCGAAAACGTGCCAACCTCCTCAAAGTCGGCGCTCTGCAGCGGGTCGTCCTCGTCCCAGGACTCCTCCCCGTCCTCCATCATGCCGCGCATCATGTCCTGCGCGCCGGCCACCGTCGCGAGTTTGGCGAGTTGGCCGGGCACCACGATGAGCGCCACCGCGATGGACAGCACCGTGGCCACCCTGCCGCCCGCGGTGACCACCTCGAACGGCTGTCCGATGCCGGTGAGCGTGAGGATCGCCCAGTACAGCGTGTCGTTGAGGTTGTTCACGTTCGGGTTCACGGTGTACTCCAGGTCGTAAATCACGCCCGCGGCGATGATGAAGATGCACACGAACTCGGCGCCGATGCCCACGAGCTGGATGCTCATGGAGTCGCTGCGCACCAGCCCGAACAGCACCGAGTTGGGCGAGCGGTCAAGCAGGCGCAGCAGGCGCAGCACGCGGAGCAGTCGCAGGAACCGGAACAGCGGCGAGCCCCTGTAGATGATGTCGAAGAACGACAACACCGGGGGGATGGTCGCGAGGAAGTCAACCGCAGTCACGGGGTTGGTCCAGAACTCCTTCTTGAACTCGAACGCCCACGCGCGCAGGCAAAACTCGAAGAAGAACAGGAGGTTGTACGCGTCCTCGATGTCCTCCAGCGCGTTCATGGAGATGAGGCCGGTGTACCACGAGATGTCGTCTCGGTACAGCACGTCCCACCCCCCGAACGAAGACATGTTGTACGACTCCAGCAGAAACGTCCCGAAGACGATTCCGGAGGAAATCACCGCCCAGTACCCGTCGGAGTCGATGCGCCGCAGTGCAAAGCGCATGCGTTCTCGAGGAGTGATTTTTTTCTTCCCGTCGCCATCCGTCTCCCCCGATTCGTCTCCGCCACCGCTCCCGTCGCTCCCGGAGGCGGATTTCGAGTCCCCGTCGTCGTCCCTGCCTCCAAGCAGGCCGCCCACGCGGCGGCGCACGTCCCGCGCGGGCCTACGCGGAGTCAAAACCGCGCGGCGCTGCGTCCAGAAAGGACGCACGTCGCCGAGGGTGTCGTGCGCGGCCAGACGGAAGTGTCGGCCGCGTCGACGGTCGTTGAGAGAGCACGCGCGTCCGGAGGCGCGCGGCGCCTTGGGGATGAGGGCCACGCGCGCGACGTGCGAGCCTCCCGTAGACGGCGACACCCGGCGCGCGAGCGCCGTCGCGGGGGTCACCGTCACCGCGCCCATTGCCTCCGTAGGCGCCTGCGCTGACGGACAGACCGACAGAGACTCGAAAATCGGCACGAGCCGTCCGGGCGGACTCGCGCTGCGCGCTGTCCGCCGACGGAACGGCGCCGACGACTGGAAGCGCGCTCGGAGCGACGCTCGCGAGCGATACGCGAAAGCCGGAGCTTTTTGCGGTCAGGGGAGTCCCGTGCGCGTCGCGCGGGTCCCTCTGCCCGCTCTCGTAACGCGCGATGTGTCGACAGAGCGATAAGAGGTCCCGGCAGACTGACGTGGCGCGTCGCGCGCGATTCTGGCCACGAAGAGAAACTGGAAGCAAAAAAGGCCGCTCCTTTGAAACTTTCGGTCCAAGTTTCGGAAGGGCCGTTTCACCGGTCACTCCGATCAGATCCAGTGGCATTTTCGGGGTCATTTTTACTTTCAACTTTACGAGTCGTGACTCCAGGTTCGGGCTCGACTCGCGTAGGCACACCCGAAAAGGCACACCCCGAAATCACAGAGGCCGTCGCGTCGCCCGGCGGCGCCCGGCGGCGTCGCGCGCGAGACGGAGGTGAGCGGTAAAAAAAGTTTTTTTCTGTTTATAACATCGCGAACACGACGCGATGACTCTTGCTTGCGAGACAAGGCTCGAGACTGGAGTACGATCCAACCCCCGAGATGCTGAATACACGGCGTCGCGTCGCTTCGGTTGAATGTTCGAGTCGAATCTTCGGCGTCGCTCACGCGCCGCACATGACGCAGTCGTCCTTGTTGGCCAGGGAGCACGCCAGCTTCGCCGCCATGAGCGCCTCCTCCTCCATGTCCGGATCCGCGGCCGCCTTCTTCCCGTCCGTGACCACGGGGGAGTTTTCCTTGTCGCCCGCTTCAGCCTCCTTCTTCGCCTTCGCCTTCGCCGCGGCGGCGGTGGGGTCGACGGTGAACTTCACGGCGTCGGCGGCGGCGCGCGAGCGCAGGTAGTACATGCCCGTCTTGAGGCCCTTCTTCCAGGCGTAGAAGTGCAGCGAGGTGAGCTTGCCCGAGTTGGCGTCGGACATGTGCACGTTGAACGACTGCGACTGGTCGATGAACGCGCCGCGGTCGGCGGCCATGTCCACCAGCACGCGCTGCTTGATCTCCCACACCGTCTTGTAGATCGCCTTGAGTTCGTCGGGCAAGGCCAGGCCCTGCACGGAGCCGTTGTTAGCGATGAGGTCGTTCTTCAGCGAGGGGTCCCAGAGACCGAGCTCGGTGAGGTCGTTGAGGAGGTGGTTGTTCACCACGGTGAACTCACCGGACAGCACGCGGCGCGCGTAGATGTTGGAGGTGTACGGCTCGAAGCACTCGTTGTTGCCGAGGATCTGCGAGGTGGACGCGGTGGGCATGGGCGCGACGAGCAGCGAGTTGCGCACGCCGCTGGCGGCAATCTTCTCGCGCAGGCCGGTCCAGTCGTGGCGGTCGCCGCCGGGCATCTCCGTGACGCCCCACATGTCGGGCTGGAGGATGCCCTTGGACACGGGCGAGCCGGGGTAGGTCTCGTACGAGCCGTCCACGGCTGCGATGGCGTTGGACTCGGTGAGCGCGGCGAAGTAAATCGTCTCGAAGATCTCCGCGTTGAGCTTCTGCGCCTCGGGCGAGTCAAAGGGCAGGCCGAGCAGGATGAACACGTCCGCGAGGCCCTGCACGCCGAGGCCGATGGGGCGGTGGCGCAGGTTGGAGCGCTTCGCGGTGTCCACGGGGTAGTAGTTGACGTCGATGATGCGGTTCAGGTTGCGCGTCGTCTTGCGGGTGATCTCGGCGAGCTTGGCGTGGTCGAAGTGGCGGTTCTTAGCGCCGAGCGAGCCGCGCAGCTTCTTCGCCTCCGTCTTGCCCGTGGGGGACGCGGGGTTGTTCTCGATCACGAAGCGGGGCAGCGCGATGGACGCGAGGTTGCACACCGCGGTCTCCTCGGGGGAGGTGAACTCGACAATCTCCGTGCACAGGTTGGAGGACTTGATGGTGCCGAGGTTCTGCTGGTTGGATTTGCGATTGCACGCATCCTTGAAGAGCATGTAGGGGTTGCCCGTCTCAACCTGCGACTCGAGGATGGCGAACCAGAGCTGCTGCGCCTTGATGGTCTTCTTGCCCTTGCCCGCCTTCTCGTAGGACTCGTACAGCTCCTCGAACTTCTCGCCCCAGCAGTCGGCGAGGCCGGGGCACTCGTTGGGGCACATGAGCGTCCACTCGCCGTTGCCCTCGACGCGCTTCATGAACAAGTCGTTGGTCCAGAGGCCGTAGAAAAGGTCGCGCGCGCGCGCCTCCTCCTTGCCGTGGTTCTTGCGCAGGTCGAGCCAGTCGAAGATGTCCGCGTGCCAGGGCTCGAGGTACACCGCGAACGCGCCCTTGCGCTTGCCGCCGCCCTGGTCGACGTAGCGCGCGGTGTCGTTGAACACGCGGAGCATGGGGATGATCCCGTTGGAGGTGCCGTTGGTGCCGCGGATGTACGACGACGTCGCGCGGATGTCGTGGATGGACAGGCCGATGCCGCCGGCGGACTTGGAGATGCACGCGCACTCCTTGAGGGTGTCGTAGATGCCCTCGATGGAGTCCTCCTTCATGGCGATCAGGAAGCACGACGAGAGCTGCGGGCGGGGCGTGCCCGAGTTGAACAGCGTGGGCGACGCGTGCGTCATCCAGCGCTCGGACAGCATGTGGTACGTGTCCACGGCACGCTCGACGTCCTTGTGGATGCCGATGGAGACGCGCATCAGCAGGTGCTGGGGGCGCTCGACGATCTTACCGTCGATGCGGAGCAGGTACGAGCGCTCCAGGGTCTTGTACCCGAAGTAGTCGTAGTCGAAGTCGCGGTCGTACACAATCTCAGAGTCGAAGCGCTCGGCGTTGGCCTGGATGATCTCGTGCACGTCGTCGGACAGCAGGGGGGACCACTTGCCGTTGCGCTCGTTCACGTGCTCGTACATCTGCTTCATGCTGTGGTTTTTCAACGTCGCGCGTGGTCGTTCGATGGTCAGTCGGGTGTCGCGAGGGATGCGCGTGGAGAGCGCCGCCGCGCGCGTCGGCGCGGATCGTTCGGGCGCTCGTTTTCAAAACCGCGCGACACAGACACCCGCGAATCCGACGTTTGGATATTCCTGCCGGTTCGGAAACGCGTGGGACGGAGGCCGGAAACGCGCGGGGTGCGCTCGGGCGAGGGACGTACGTCTCAGAGAAAGACTTCTTGGTGTTCTTGTGCAGGTTGGAGACCGCGATACGGGCGGCGAGCTGCGGGGGGGGGCGGATAGGGGAGGTCAGAGCCGGTCGGTCGGCGTTGCGAACGTTTGGAAAAAGCGACATCCGGGTTGACAACGTGGAACGTGGACAAAAGCCGAAGTTTTTTCGTGCCAAACGGTCCCGGAGAAGGCGGGCGAGGGGCGGGTTCGACGTACCTGCGCGTAGTCGGGGTGCTTGGAGGTCATCGACGCGGCGGTCTCCGCGGCGAGCTCATCCAGCTCGCTCGTGGTGACGCCCTTGTAGACTCCAGAGGCGACTTTCTGCGCCACGAGTACCTACGCTCGGAAAAACAAGATGAGAAGCAAGACAAGTGGAGAGCGAGATGCCGTTTTCGGTCGGTCAGCGACGCGTTCGGGGGTCGTATCCCGGGGACCGGGGGGGTCATTCCGCGGGAGTATTCGTGAGGTCGGTGCCGCGCGACTCGTGCGTCGCGGTGCGTCGCGCGGCGTGAGGGGTGGGCGCGCGAGCCGAGGAAAGAGTGCCGGCTTTTTTGAATCTGGGGGCATCCGAGAGATCTGCAAGACGCTAGGACGCACCGGGTCGCAGTGATCCTGGTTAAGACCATACGCGAGCTTGTTGATGCGCGCAGTAATCTTATCGAAAGCGACGGGCTCCTCGCGCCCGTCGCGCTTGATCACGGTGAGTCCCATGCTGAGCCGTGCTCGATCGTTTGTGACGAGGGAGGGGAGCGCGAAAGGCCTTTTGCTGCAAAATTTTTGAACGTGCTCGATACCACACTGCGAATCTGCGATGTCTGCGAAACGCGCGGTTCCGCGTCGGACGGAATCAGGACAGTGGCGGATTCGGCACGACCGATTTCGCATTCGTTAACCTCGTCACTCCCGCGCGCGCGCAGCGGCGCCTGGCTCTGCGCGGCGTCTCGACGGACGCCCGCTCGCCGCCAGTCATGGACGAGGAGTTTCTTAATGACTTCGTCGGCTTGAAGACGACGGACGGCGCTCCCCCCTCGGCGCTGAAGAAGACGAGCGTTGGTGAGAACCTCGCGGGGAAAGCGTCCGCGAAGACGGGACCGGCCGCGGCGCCCAAGGGCGCGCGCGTGGGCTCCACGAGCGCTTCGCCGGGAGGATCGCCGGGTGTCACGCCTTCGGTCTCGGGCGATATCGTTTCCGCCGACGCCGTCGCCTCGGGCGGGCTCAAATCTCTGCTCCAGGGCGACCCCGCCGGGGCGGCGGCGGCCTTCGCCGACCCGAGCGAAGATGATTCGAGCCCCGCGCACGCGGCGGCGCTGGAGCGCGACCGCGCGGCGGCGGCGGCGGCGGCCTCGAGCGAGGCGCCTTCTTCATCGCGCGGTATCGCGGCGGAGGGCGCTCCCGACGCGTCTTCCCCCCTCGGCGCGGGGGACGGTGAGCGGAGGAAATCGTGGGGCGAACTGTTCATGCCCGGGCTGGCGGCGAACAAGGACGACGACGAAGACGCTTCGAGCGCCGCGCGAAAAACATCCGGCTCGTCGAATTCTCTGCCCGCGCCGGTGGCGATCCCCGCGCGTCCCCAGAGCGCGGGCTCGGGCTCGGGGCCCGCCTCCGGGGACGACGCCGAGTCGCCCAGCCTCAGCACGTCCGCGCCGACCCTCAGCTCGTTCCTGGAGGACGGGCGCTCGGACGACGGGCGCTCGGACGGCGGGCGCTCGGACGCGGCGACGCCGCGTTCGTCCGATCGGCGCCCCTCGCCCCTGAACCTGGAACACGTCGTCAACCTTCCCCCCCGCGCGTCCGGCGGCTCCGGCTCGAAGCCCGGGTCGAGGCCGGGGTCGGGGGGCGCCAAGAGCGCGGAGCGCATGCAGCGCAACACCTCTTCGTTCGTCCTGGACGCCGAGGCGAACCCGACGCCGCAGAGCGTGGCGCCGCCCGTCTTCGGCGACCTGGGGAACATCGGCGAGAAGCACGTGCTGGTGATGGTGGGTTTGCCCGCGCGGGGCAAGACGCACATGGCGAAGCGTCTGTCGCAGTACCTGCGGTTCTTCCACGGCGCGCGCACGCAGGTATTCAACGTGGGGACGTACCGCCGGCGCATGATGTCCAAGAAGGCGGACGCGCAGTTTTTCGATCAGCACGACGCGAGGTCCGAGGCGCTGCGCAAGTCCTTCGCGCGCGCCGCGCTCAAGGACATGATCGACTTCCTGTTCCAGGAGGACAACGTGTCGTACTTGGAGCAGCGCGGGTTCGATTCTGGGCGCGTGGCCATCTACGACGCCACGAACACCACGCGGAGCAGGCGCGATTGGCTGCGCGAGCAGCTCGACGCGCTTCCCCTGAAACTCCTGTTCGTGGAGTCGGTGTGCACGGACGAGGAGATCATCGAGCGCAACATCTGGCAAGCCAAGGTGAACAACGAGGATTACCAGACCGAGGCGGACAAGCGCCGCGCGTACGACGACTTCCGCGCGCGCATACGGAAGTACGAGGAGGTGTACGAGCCGATGGAGGAGGAGCACTTGAGTTTCATCAAGCTGATCAACTGCGGCCGCCGCGTCGAGATCAACAACATCCACGGCTTCCTGCTGGGGCGCATCGTGCAGTTCCTGAGCAATTTGCACGCGACGCACCAGACTATCTACTTGTCCAGGCACGGCCAGAGCGAGTACAACTTCCAGGGCAAGATCGGAGGCGACAGCGGCTTGTCGCTGATGGGGGAGAAGTACGCCATGCGCCTCGGCGAGTACGCGGACAAGGAGCTGAGCAAGGACACCGAGACTGGCGAGCCGCGGCCGTGCCGCCTGTGGACGAGCTCGCTGCAGCGCACGATCCTCACCGCGAGGCACATCACGCACCCGAAGATCAAGCTGGAGAACGGCCGCGAGTGGACGCAATTCTCGCAGCGCGTGCTGCGCAACCTGGACGAGATCTACGCAGGCGTGTGCGACGGCATGACGTACGACGAGATCGAGGCGAACTACCCCGAGGAGTTTGCGCTGCGTCGGGAAAACAAGCTCGGGTACCGGTACCCGCGCGGCGAGTCGTACCTGGACGTCATCTCCCGCCTCGACCCGCTGATTCAGGAGCTCGAGTCGTACCAGGAGCCGGTTCTGATCGTGGGACACCAGGGCGTGCTGCGCCTGATCTACGCGTACTTCATGGGCATGGACCGCGCGGACGCGTGCACGGCGAGCATCCCCCTGAACACCGTCATCAAGCTCACGCCGTTGACGCACACGTGCGAGGAGGAGCGCGAGGTGCTGTATCAGCCCAGCACGCACGACCTGGGCGCGGTGGTGGAAGAGGGCGACGGCGCGGGCGGAGGTGTATCTCCCACCGCCGCCGCGAGAGCCGCGTCGTTCGATAACCCGTTCGCCATGAACACGGAACCGCCGTCGTATTAGTCAGCCGACGGCGGTGGACGTTTTTTTAGGAGCGGCGTTTTCTCTACGTAGGCGCAGTCATCTGCATCTCCGATCTCGCACGCCAGCTCGCCTGCTCGCGGAAGCGAGTCGCTGACTGGCTGCCGCGAGATAAAAAACACACAGCCTGGCCCGTCGTCCGAGTCATCGATTGAGGCGCGCATTTTGGGCGCTCCCCTCGGCCGCGCGAACGCCACACGTGAGACGCGCGAGCCTTCGCGCGAGACCCGCCCGCGGAAACGCACCTTCGTGCGCGCGATACATCGCGTGCGGACGCATTGTCCCCGCCGGCCGCTCGCAACGCTGCCCACGCTGCCGCGCCGGTGCATCGCGGACCGCCTTTTTCGTAGCGGTCGCGGGAAGGCGTGAAAACGCGTGACCATAACGAGAGGGTTTCCGTCGCGAATCGAGCGCCGAGCGGACGCGCACGACCGTGATGTCACGGTGAATTCGGGAGAAAACGATTGACGACGAGAGCTGGATGACCGGTGCGGTGAGCGTGTCCTCCACCGCCTCCGCGGAGAGCCCCGTGCCGTTATCTCCGGTCACCTCTCCGCTGGTCTCCAGAACCGGGCGCGAGCGCCAGCGGTTCGCGGGGGAGGCGGACGCGAAGATCCGCCTCGTGGCGGGTTCGATTCCCACGCGTCGCGCCGAGTCGGGCGCCTGGGAGGTGCTGATGGTGACGAACAAGCACAAGGACTCGCTCATTTTCCCCAAGGGCGGCTGGGAGACGGACGAGACCGCGGAGGAGGCGGCGGCGCGCGAGTCCATGGAGGAAGCCGGCGTCGTCGGGCGCCTGACGCCGCTGGACGAGTTTGCGTTTGAGAGCAAGATGAAGGGCGGCGTGAAGACCCCGTGCAAGTGCTCGGTGTTCGTCATGCGCGTCACCGAGGTCATGGAGGTTTGGCCCGAGGGGGACGCGCGCTCGCGGGCCTGGTACGCGCCCGAGGAGGCGATCAGAAACTGCAAGCACCGGTGGATGCGCGACGCGATGCGCGCCTGGGGGCGCGCCGAGGGGCTGGACCTGGCGGATGGCTGGACAGGCGCGCGCGTCGCTCTGCCCGGGAAGTAGGCGGTCGCCACGGTCAACGCAGGTGCAGGTGTTTGGGTTCGCGCGCGGGTGAACGGTCGCGAATAACGCGTAGCGTGTTGTGTGTTTTTAGTAGGACGAACGAACGTACCGGTGGAGTCGAACGCGCGCGCGAGACGCGCGTCGCCTCGCGGCTAAGCCGGGTTTTTTGGAAAACACACCGTCTTGTGAAAAACCAGTCGACTGACTGTGTGTTGTGTCGGGCATTTTTTTTCGACACGCCATGTGTACATGCAGTCATCAAATCCCGCAAATTTGAGCCGCCCGTAACACCTGCGCCAAAGATTTTCTCCGTGCGCGCACGTCGCCGCCCTCCACTACGACGTCGCACGAGGCGAAGGGGAACCGCGCGTGACCGGTTTCGCCTTTCTGCGGTGCTGGGGAGCGAACAGCGCGGGGCGAGCGCGGGTTTAGGGGCGTCGGAAGCGCGGGCGGGCACCATGGAGGGCGCGGCTTCGTGGCGCCGGCTGCTGGAGGTCACGGGCGACATCGACGCCGCGGAGGTGCTGGACTCCGTGCTCAACCCGTTGGTGAACGTCAGCACCACCGATGAGGCGAGGGAGGACGCGTTCCACGATAAAGTTATCAGGGTGCGTCCCGCGCGCGACGCCCCGTGGACGACGCGGCGGCGCTCTCGTGCCGACCCATGAGCTTCCCCTCCGCCGACGCGAATCCGCAACACCTCTTTCGCGCGACTTTGGGCGCTTCCACGAGAGCACGGTACTCGGCAGCCGCTCGCCGCCTTTCGCGTCGTATCGATGACGCGCCGACCGATCCATGCGCATCCACGAACGTTCCTGACCCTTTCCCCCCCTCGCCCTGACCCCACAGGAAGTCACCGCGGATGAGTCGCACGAGATCGTGGCTGCGTTTTCCATGACGGTGATGATCACGATTCTGCTGTTGGTCATCATCCTGGGCGCGACGATAAAGCACTACAACATCCAGTGGCTGCACCAGAGCGGCGCGGCGCTTCTGCTCGGCGTGATGGTCGGATTCGTGGTGTCGTACGTGCGGAGGGACCCGATGTACCACGATAACACGCAACAGTCGCAGCGCATGACAAGTTTCGTGGAGTGGATCATGTTCGACACGGAGTTTTTCTTCTTGGTGTTACTGCCGCCGGTGATCTTCGAGTCTGGGTACACCCTGAACCCCGAGACGTTGTTTAAGAACTTCGACGCCATCTCCGTGTTCGCATTCCTGGGGACGTTCACGTCCACCCTGGTGGTGGGGTTCATCATGTACCTCATGGGCATGTACGGATTTTCGTTCCCGTTCACGCTGCGCGAGGCGATGCTGTTCGCGTCGCTCATCAGCAGCACGGACCCCGTGACGACGCTGAGCATCTTCGCAGACATGGGCCTCGATCCGGACCTGCACGCCGTGGTGCTGGGCGAGTCACTGCTGAACGACGCCATCTCCATCGTGCTGTTCGAGGCGCTCTTCGCGTTCGACAAGGGGGGGTACGCGAGGGGGGGGGCCATGGACGGGAGGCACCAGTCGGCGGCGGGCGCGTTGGCGCTGAGCGCGCTGGGGGATATCAGCTCGACGCTGGGCGACGTGACGTCGACGGACAGCGCGACGGTCGCGGCGGAGGTGGCGTTTTCCGAGCTCGCCGTCTCCACGCTGGTGGCGTTCTTTGGAGTGTTCATGGCGTCGCTGCTGATCGGCGGGATGGTGGGCGCGTGCTCGGCGATGCTGCACAAGCACATCTCGATCACCGGCGACTGGGACGAGGGCTGGGTCGTCGATTCCGCGCTCGTGTTGCTCTTCCCGTACCTGGCGTACACGATCGCGGAGTCCGCGAACCTGTCTGGCATCGTCGCCGTGCTCTTCTGCGGGATGGTCATGGGGCGGTATACGCGGCAGAACCTAGATAAAGCGCCGCGCATGGTCACGATGTGCTTCTTCAAGCTGGTGTCGTTCCTGAGCGAGACGTTCGTGTTCATCTACATGGGCAGCTCCATGTGCACGATCAGCCTGACGCACGTCGTGACCGCCGTGGTGGCGCTGCTGGCGGTGTTCTTGGGGCGCGCCGCGAACGTCTTCCCGGGCGCGTACCTGCTGAACAGCACGATCCGGCCCACGGAGGAGCTCGGGCGCCTGGACGGGAACGTGCAGCTCACGCTGTGGTACTGCGGCTTGCGCGGCGCGGTGGCGTACGCTCTGGCGATGAAGGCGGCGGCGACCATGGGCCCCGCGGGCGAGGCCATGCTGAGCTGCACGCTGTTCGTGGTCATGTTCACCGTGCTCCTGATGGGGGGCTCGACGTCCTGGGCGCTCAAGCAGCTGGGGATCATCGACGAGGCGCCGCGCTGGGTCAAGGACCCGGACGCCGACCCGGACGGGAGGGGGAGCCCGTCCAAAAAAGCCGCGCACGGCTCGCCGGGGCGGCGGGGCAGCCCCGCGGCGGGGGAGAAGACGCCGAGGACGGCGCGAGCCACGCGCAGCACTTCGTCGTACCGCGCGCTGCGGCAGTTCGACTTCAAGTACCTGCAGCCCCTGCTTCTGGCGGTGCCCATGAAGCGGCTTCCCCGCGACGACGCCAACGCCGGCGGCGCGGCGGCGGCGGGGGGCGACCGCGAAACGCGCGGCGCGGGGGGGGTGAGCCGGCGGACCGTCGGGCGGGGG
>Ga0181561_10001448_pt1 | contig 21041 bp, 20 predicted proteins | sample 011ome_19_FD_133760 | JGI IMG/M metagenome (GOLD analysis project Ga0181561, IMG submission 133760) | Coastal salt marsh microbial communities from the Groves Creek Marsh, Skidaway Island, Georgia - 011510BT metaG (megahit assembly) | ecosystem: Environmental > Aquatic > Marine > Intertidal... | reverse complement strand
ATCATTTGATCCCACAGCAGATTCAGCGAAAAGGCGGGTTCTGCGATATCTGAAATGCCCACGGGGTTGATGATTTGCACCCCCGAATACACCAGCCCCGGCCCCCGCCGTAAATGGCCCGCGTCATTGGCCAGAAAATCGCCCTGGCCTTTGTGCCCGATGGCATTTTGCCGGGGCAACATCACCAAAAGCGCATCCATTTTATCGGGGTTCCAATGCTGGCGGGCCAGCATCAATGGGTTTGGCCCGCGCCAAATGGCATCGGCATTCATGGCAAAAACCGGCCCGGGCCCCAGCAGCGGCAGCGCATGGCGCAAACCACCGCCGGTTTCCAAAATATCTGGCGCCTCGTGGGAAATTTGCACCTCGGGCCTGTTTGCCAGATGCGCGGCGATCTGCGACCCAAGGTAATGGGTGTTCACCACCACCCGCCCCAACGCCAGCGGTGCTGCCAAATCTAACGCATGATCCAAAAGCGCTCGCCCGGCGACCTTTATCAGCGGTTTGGGCTGTGTTTGGGTCAGCGCGCCCATGCGGGTGCCAAACCCGGCAGCAAACAAGATTAGTGCGTTGGGCATTGAGCTATCAGGGTTTCCAGAATATCGGGTGTTGGGCTGGGCAAACTGGCGTCGATGATGGCGCGCACCGGGGCCAAAGCGGGGTGGCGCAAATCGCGCTGCAACAGCCCCCATACGCGCGGCATTAGGGCAATGTAATGCGGTTTCGCATCGCGCAGGCACAGCCGGGCAAAGACGCCCATGATCCGCAGGTTTCGCTGCGCGCCCAACACCGCGTAGGCGGTGCAAAAACGGTCTCTGTCAAGCTGATTAGTCTCGATATATCGGGTGATCATCTGGGTCTCGATCTGGGGCGAGACATCGCGCCGTGCGTCTTGCAGAAGCGACACCAGATCATAGGCGCGGTGGCCTGCCATTGCATCTTGAAAGTCTAGCAAACCCACCCTTGCAACCCCGTGGCGTTGCGGCAGCCACAGCAGGTTTTCGGCGTGATAATCGCGCTGTATCAGCACCTCGGCGGTGTTTTCCAAACTGTCCAAAATGGGCAAAAACGCAGCCTCGAACGCCGCCTGCGCCTGCGGATCGGGGCCAAGCGTATGCTGCGCGTACCACCCCCAAGCCAAGCCTGCCATCTGTGTCATATAGGCCGGGCTATATGGCGCCAGTTCTGGCAGGGTGTTGCGATGCAAGGCGGTTAGAACGTCGGTTGCCGCCTGATACAGCGGCTCTTCCATGGTGGGGGTATCGGCCACTACGCGGGCAAACAGCGCATCGCCCAGATCTTCCAGCAGCAAAAACCCCTGTTCCAGATCTTGGGCCAGAATGCGCGGTGCGCTAAGGCCCATGGCCAAAAGATGCTGGGCAATTTTGACAAAGGGGCGCACGTCTTCGCCCAAATCGGGGGCGGCATCCATTAAAACAGCGCTTTCGCCGCTGATCGGGTGGCGCAGGCGAAAATATTTGCGGTTCGAGGCATCGCCAGCCAGCATGGTTTGCGCCGCACCACGCCATTGGGTGGTTGCCAAAAAAGTAGCAGCCGCTGCGCTGCGCTGTGTCATTTGGATAGCTCCGCGATAAGGGGCGCCCATTTTTTATGGTGCCATTGCAGGGTGATCTGGCGATGATCTGCCATATCTGGGTCGGTGGCAAACAGCAGGGTCAGGGCATCGCTTGGCGCCAAGGTGCCCAGCCTGTCGGGCCACTCCACGAGGCAAATCGCCTCGTCAAAGGCCTGTGTTAGGCCCAGTTCGGCCACGTCATCGGGGTGCGACAGGCGGTAGAGGTCGCTGTGCCAAATCTCGCAATCGAGGCCTTCGTAGGTTTGCACCAAAGTAAATGTAGGCGATGGCACATCTTCGGGAACGGGCAGCAGGGCCTGTATCAGGCTGCGGGCAAACTGGGTTTTGCCTGCACCAATCGGCCCCTCTAACAGCAGGCAGTCCCCCGGCCCCAGCGCTCGGCCAATTTGCTGGGCCAGTGCGGTGGTGTCATCGGCGCTGTTGGTGTTAAGAGAAATGCGTCGGCTGTTTTTCATGGGCCCAGATTACGGCCACTGCAGACACCTTCAAGAACGTTTGGCAAAAATAGCGACAAAATTTTTCAGAGTGTTAAGTGCGGAAGTCCTTGCGTCCATTTCCTAACTCAACTGGTCGAGCGAATCGTGCAATTTCTGCACTAAAGTAAGAATCTTACGTACAACCGACTTAGTTCTATGGGAGGATTTGGCAGTATTTGTGCTGCCCGTTCGCAAAAGAGAACCGGGCACGGTTTGACCGGGCGCAAATGGACGTTATTTTGATATTTTCAAGCAGCGTGTGAAAAAAATTGCTATTTACCAACAGAAAGGCTGAGTTTTCGTCGCACATACGTTCCATGAAGGCTACGATGAGCCAGAAACCCTCCGTTCCGCAATATGCCTAAACTGTCCCACGGGTGCTGACGTCAGACACCATCGGGTAGGTTTGCACCGGCTGCACCGCATTGCGCGAGAACAGCTCGGGAAACATCTGCAACATGGTTTCGCGGTTTTCCAGCATATAGCTGACACCCGACGGCGTGCGCGCGTTATCTTCCAGAACATAAAACTGGTCTGGCCCGGTGCGCACCAAATCAATGCCCACGATATGGGTATACACCCCCCCCGGCGGGCGCAGCCCCAGCATATGGGGCAAAAATGCCTCGTTCTGGGCGATCATCTCGCGCGGCAGGCGCCCTGCCTTGATGATTTCTTGGCCATTATAAATGTCGAACAAAAACGCGTTGATGGCGCGCACGCGCTGCTCGATCCCGCGGCTTAGGCGTTGCCACTCGCGGGCGGAAATGATGCGCGGGATAATATCAAAGGGGATCAGCCGTTCCTCGGCCTCGCTGCGGCCATAAACGTTGAAGGTGATACCGCTGAGGCGAAACAGATCATCGGCCTCGCGCTGCTTGGCGCGCAGGCGTTTTGGGTCTTCGCTTTCCAGCCAGTTTTGAAACCGTCCGTAGGGTGCGCGCAACTGGCCGTCATTGCCCCACATTTCGTCAAAAATTGGTGTCTCGGTCATCTGGGATGCCTTGCTGGGGCCGCACATACGGCCAGTGCCTTTTGCGCCGTTTTGGCGGCTAAGGCACAGATTATCCACCGCCGCACCGCCGCCCAGATGGCAGCCGCGGGCCCGCCGTATGGCCCATGGACTACGCATAATTTGCGGGCAGTTTTGCAAGGCGCGCCCAAAATCTATGCGAAATAAAGATACGCCACCGGGCGGCGCTGGCCCCAGAACAGCCAATGCGCGGGGCAGAATCGGCGTTTTGGGCTTGCACCGGGCGGCCAATAGGCCAAACCTTGGCGCCAAACAGCAGCACGAGGCCACCATGAGCGACAGCTTTTTTCACCCTGTGTCGGGCTTTGATCTTCCGCGCTTTGCCGGCGTGCCCACCTTCATGCGCCTGCCCCATGTGGCACTGGATAACCCACGCCTAGCCGATGTTGATATTGGCCTGATCGGCGTGCCATGGGACAGCGGCACCACAAACCGCCCCGGCCCCCGGCATGGCCCGCGCCAATTGCGCGATTTATCCACCATGATCCGCGCCCAAAATGGCGCCACCGGCCTGCGCCCGTTTGAAATGCTCAATTGCGCCGATCTGGGCGATGTGCCGCCAAACCCCGCCGATATCATGGCCAGCATGGAGCGGATCACCGCATTTTACGATCAGGTACTGGCGGCAGGCATCACCCCGCTTACCGCCGGGGGCGATCACCTGACCTCGCTGCCGGTGCTGCGCGCCTTGGCCCGCACGGCCCCCTTGGGCATGATCCATTTCGACAGCCATACGGACCTGTTCAAAGATTATTTTGGCGGCACCCAATACACCCATGGCACCCCCTTTCGCCGCGCGGTGGAAGAGGGGCTGCTAGACCCCAGCCGCGTGGTGCAGATCGGCATTCGCGGCACCGCCTATGACAACGAAGACCGCGATTTTGCCCGCGCTGTAGGGATCCGCGTTATCGCAATCGAGGAATACCACGCCCGTGGCCCAGCCGATGTGATGGCCGAGGCGCGCCAGATTGTGGGCGATACCCCCACATATGTGTCTTACGATATCGATTTTGTCGATCCAGCCTTTGCCCCCGGCACTGGCACCCCCGAAGTGGGTGGGCCCAATTCCTTCGAAGCGCTGCTGGTGGCGCGCCTGTTAGAGGGGGTCAATATCGTGGGGGCAGATCTGGTCGAAGTGTCGCCACCCTTCGATGCCAGCGGCGGCACCGCGTTTTTGGGCGTGTCGATCATGTTCGAAATGCTGTGCAATATGGCGCTTGCCCGCCAAAGGCGCGGCGCCACCATTGCCGATCGCCCAGCCTAGGCTGCACAAGATCACTTGTTCTGCGCGCGCGATCCGATAAAAAGGGTAGCCACCCACCCTTATCAGATTGCCCGCGCAGCATGAGCACACCCGCCCCATCGGCCCCCAAACCCACGCTGATCCCCAAAGGCGCTTTCGTCTTTCCCGTCGAGGGCTTCACCGCAACGCGGGAATTTGGCTTTTTGCTGCTGCCCGAGTTTACGCTTTTGGCCTTCAGCTCGGCTTTGGATCCGTTTCGCATTGCCAACCAGCTGGCGCAAAAACCGCTTTATCGCTGGCAGGTCTATTCCGAAGACAGCGCGCAGGTGCGTTCGTCTTCTGGGGTGGATGTGATGGTCGATGCGGGCCTAGACCAGATCGACCGCGACACACATCTTTTCGTATGTTCGGGCAACCGCGGGGCCGAGGTGGCCACATCAAAGGTAATCGCGGCGCTGCGCCGCCATCACCGCTTTGGCGGGCGGTTGGGCGGCATTTGCACGGGCGCGGCCAGCTTGGCGCGCGCAGGGCTGCTGCACAACCGCCGCTTTACGTTGCATTGGGAAAACCAGCCCGGGTTTGTCGAAACCTTCCCCGATTTGCAGCCAAGCCCCAATAAGTTTGAAATCGACGCCGATTTGATGACATGCGGCGGCGGGGCGGCGGCCACGCAAATGATGCTGTCGCTGATTGCCAGCGATTATGGCTACGATTTTGCCATGGTGGTTTCAGATATGTGCCTGAATTCGGTGGATATCACGCAAAACGCCAAACAGCGCTCGTCCATCGCGCGGGCCATCAGTTCGCGCAATGGCAAGCTGCTGTTGGTGATGCGCGCGATGTACGACAATCTGGAAGAGCCGCTTTCCATGGCCGAGCTGGCCCAAGCATCTGGGCTGTCGCGCCGCCAGATCGAGCGGTTGTTCATCACCTATCTGGCTGAAACCCCGGCCAATGTGTATAAAAACATCCGCCTTGATCGCGCGCGCGCGCTGTTTGCCGAAACCGATATGAGCGTGGCCGAGGTGGCCGCCGCCTGTGGGTTTAGCTCGGCGGATCTGCTGTCGCGCAATTACAAAGCGCGCTTTGGCGAACCCCCCCAAGGGCTGCGGCGGCGCTAAGCGGGGCGCGCGCCTTAGCCCAGCATCGCGGTATCTCCACACACAGAAATGGCCTGCCCCGTCATGGTGGCGCTGCGCGGGCTGGCCAAAAATGCCACTTGATCGGCAATTTGCTGGGGCGTCACGTAGTCTTTGATGGCGGTATAGGAAAACGCCTGCGCCTCGATCTCTTCGAAGCTACGGCCCTGTGCCTGCGCCCGTGCCTCCAGCACCCGGCGCTGGCGCGCACCGGCAACGATGCCGGGCAACACTGCATTGACCCGAATGCCATCGGGGCCCAATTCGGCGGCCATGGATTTGGTCAGCCCAATCACCCCCCATTTGGCCGCGGCATAGGGGCTGCGCAATTTAAACCCCAACCGCCCCGCCAGCGAGGATATATTCACAATCGCCGGCGCCCGGCCTTGGCGCAAATGTGGCACCGCGCGGCCAATGGTGATGAATTGGCTGGTCAGGCACACCGCCAAGCAGCGTTCGATATCGGCCAGATCCAGATCTTCGATCCGTGCCGTGGGGCCCGCGATACCGGCGTTATTGACCAAACAATCTATGCCCCCCAACTGCGCCGCGCTGTGATCGATAAAACCGCCCAAGGCTGCGGCATCGGCCACATCCACCCGGGCGCCCAACACACCCGCAGGCAATTGCGCCAGCGCCTCGTCGTCGATATCGCAGGTGGCCACCCGCGCGCCCAAGCCGTGAAACACCTCGACAATCTGCCGCCCAATTCCGCCCGCGCCCGCGGTTACAACCACCCGCGCCCCCGCCAGCCCCAGATCGAATGCGCCCGCCATGCCTGCCCCCTTTTGGTTTTCCAAGCCCCCCAACACTGGCCCAAAACCCCTGCACCTTGCCAGCGCTTTTCGCACCAAACGCCTCTGGTATAACTACGGCTTGCCAAGCGGGCAAACTGCGCCATCATGCGGGAGGGCCTGACTGGCCCGCACAGTTGCAGACGCCACAGGAGAGCCCCATGCCCAGCCCCCGCAAAGTGATCATTACCTGCGCCGTCACCGGTGCCATCCACACGCCCTCGATGTCGCCGCATCTGCCTGTAACAGCAGCAGAAATTGCCGATGCCGCCATTGGCGCAGCCGAGGCGGGCGCGGCAGTGGTGCACCTGCATGCGCGCAACCCAGAAGATGGCCGCCCCGATCAAACCCCAGAGGCGTTTTTGCCGTTTTTGCAAACAATCAAGCAGCGCAGCGATTGTGTGATCAACATCACCACCGGCGGCGCCCCAACAATGAGCATCGAAGAACGCGTGCGCCCCGCCGCTACATGGCAACCCGAGGTTGCCTCGTTGAACATGGGGTCGATGAATTTCGGGCTATTTCCCATGCTCAAACGCTTTGAAGGCCAGCTGCAGCATCAATGGGAACGCGACTATATCGGTGATAAGTCGATCCTGTTTCGCAACACCTTTGCCGATATCGAGCATATCCTGACCACCCTAGGCGCCAATGGCACCCGGTTCGAATTTGAATGCTACGACACTGCGCATCTGTATAATCTGAAACATTTTTTGGATGACGGTTTGGTGCAGGGGCCGCTGTTTATTCAAACCGTTTTCGGGCTGATGGGCGGTATCGGGGCCCACCCCGACGACGTGATGCATATGAAACGCACCGCCGACCGGCTGTTTGGCGACAGTTACCGATGGTCGGTTCTGGGGGCGGGGCGCAACCAATTGCCCATCGCCGCCATGGCGGCCGCAATGGGGGGCAATGTGCGCGTGGGTCTGGAAGACAGCTTGTGGGCTGGCCCCGGCCGCTTGGCCAGCAGCAATGCCCAGCAGGTGGCAGCCGTGCGCCAAATTATCGAAGGGTTGGGGCTGGCGGTGGCCACCCCCGATGAGGCCCGCGAGATATTGGCGCTGAAAGGCGCAGACCGCGTGGCGTTTTAGGCGGGCCACTGCCTGACGGGCGGGCCATTGCCCGCCCTGCCCCAGCCCATCCCCCGCTAGCTGCGCGCCGCGAAAATAAAGCCCAGAAAGTTCAACAGCACCTGCGCTGCCAAAATGCTGGTAGACCCGGTGGGATCATAATCTGGCGCCACCTCGACCAGGTCGATGCCCACAACCTCGTGGCGGCGCGCAACGACCTGCAGCATTTCCAGCACATCATAATATAGAAACCCACCATGGCTGGGCGTGCCCGTGCCCGGCGCGATCGAGGGGCAAAAGGCATCGATATCGATCGTCACATAAACCCGCGCGCCAGTGGGGATATTGGCGATAACCCCCTCGGGGCCCAGCGCGCGCGCTTGGCGCACCGACAAAATCGTTGATCCCATGGCGCGGGCATCGTCATAGCCCTCGCGCGCGGTCGAGCTGACGTTGCGAATGCCCACTTGTGTCAAGCCCGTGACATAGGGTTTTTCCGCGGCGCGGCGCATTGGGTTGCCGTGGCCATAGCGCACGCCGTGGCGCTCGTCGACAAAATCGAGATGGGCGTCGATTTGCAGAATGTGAATATCGCCTTGGTCGTCAAAGGCGTTGATGCAGGGAATATTGATCGAATGATCGCCCCCAATCACCACCGGCAGCGCGCCCGCCGCCATCATGGCGCGCACGCCCGCCTCGATATTGGCATGGCTGGTTTCGGTATCGGTATGCACGATATCGGCATCGCCGATGTCGACAATGCGCACATCGCTGGGCAGATAAGTGGTGTCGTCTTCGTGGTCATAGGCGCCCGCATGGCCAAAGCTGAACAGGGTCGAGGCCTCGCGCACCCCACGCGGGCCAAACCGCGCGCCCGCGCGCCACTGCGTGCCAAAATCAAACGGTGCGCCCATGATCGCCACATCGGCATCGATCGTGGCCCAATCTTCGACATAGGGGCGTTTGCCAAATGTAGAAATCCCCACAAAAGGCAGGTTCAAACGCCCGCTTTCATACCCATGCCCTGCCATCGCAGACCCCTTTTTGCCTGTGTCTTTTTGCCTGTGTCCGGCCCCCGCAGAATGCCCCCGGCAGGCCCTTGGCGCCAGCCTAAGCCGATGTTGGGGGCTGTGCAATATCGCTTGCATCACCCGCGGCGGCTGGGGGCCAAAGGCCCGCACCATGCAGATGGCGCAGCAGGCCGGCCTGCCCATGCACACCCAGCTTGGCATAGATTGCTTTGGAACAACTGCGCGCGGTTTCTTCGGTCCAGCCCAGCTGGGTGGCCGCCTGTTTCAGGCGCACCCCATCGCCCAACACAGCCGCCAGCCGGGCCTCGCTGCGGCTAAGCCCAAGGCTGTGGGCCAGCCAAACGATATCAAGATCGGCCAGCTTGGGTGGCTGGCGCATCAGCACAATAACCGCGCGCTGGCCGCCATAGGGTTGGGCGCGCAGCAGCAAGGCAGGCAGGCCGGGGCGGGCCACCACACAGCCAAAGGGCGGCGCCTGATCGCCCAGCAGCGCCGCCATGGCGCGGCGCAGCTGCTGGGCCAACAGCGCATCCCCGGGTTCAAGCCGGGCCCGCAGGCGCGGGGCTGGGCCCAGGTCTGGCCCCCAATGCGCAAGGGCGCCAGATTGCGCCAAAATGGTGCCCACCGCATCGACAATCAGCCACGCCACGCCAAGGCCCGTCAGCAAACCGGCCTGTGCATCGCGCAGATCTTGGGCTTGGCGCAGGCGGCGCCACTGCCCAACGGCCTGCCCCAAAAACGGGGCCAGCGCGCTAAGATGCTGGGCATCGATGCTGCGAAAATCCTGCCGATGGGGCGCACGGCCCAACGCCAGCACCGCCTCGCCTTGGCCGGGCCCCTGCACCCCACCGGGGCTGGGCAGGCGCGCTTTGATCAGGCGCAGCGGCGCGGGATGGGCGGGCGACACCTCGTCTTGGGCGTAAACACGATCGGCGCGCAAGGGCGCCAAGGCCACCGCATTTGGCAGGCTCAGATGCCCCGCGCGCCATGGGGCGGGCTGCAGCCCCTCGGACAGGAAAATCTGCAAGGCGGCCCCATCGGCCTGCGCTTGGCGCGCCAATAGCTGCAAGAAAGCGGGCCAGTCTTCGCCCGCCCCACCCCCCGCCGCCGCGGCAAACAAAGCACTTATAAGTTGATATCTATCATCAAAATACGCCATTTTTTCACTTTATCCCCCATTTGGGGGGTTTTTCCAGTGGGCAGAGGCGATAGGCCCGCAAAAAATACCCTGTCCGTTTTCAACGAGTAGCCCATGACCGAAGCCCCCCTGACCCACCTGCAACGCCTAGAGGCCGAAAGCATCCACATCCTGCGCGAAGTTGTGGCCGAGGCAGAAAACCCCGTGATGCTGTATTCTGTGGGCAAAGACAGCGCTGTGATGTTGCATTTGGCGCGCAAGGCCTTTTACCCCGCGCCGCCGCCCTTTCCGCTGCTGCATGTCGATACCACTTGGAAATTCCAAGATATGTATGCGCTACGCGATCGCGCCGCCGCGGATGCGGGCATGCAGCTGATCGTGCACCAAAACCCGCAGGCGCTGGAGCAGGGCATAAACCCCTTTGACCATGGCCCGTTGCACACCGACATGTGGAAAACCGAAGGTCTGAAACAGGCCTTGGATTTGCACGGCTTCGATATGGCTTTTGGCGGTGCGCGCCGCGACGAGGAAAAAAGCCGCGCCAAAGAGCGGGTTTTTTCCTTTCGGTCGGCCAACCACCGCTGGGACCCAAAAAACCAGCGCCCAGAATTGTGGCGCCTTTGCAATGCCCGAAAGGCCAAGGGCGAAAGCGTGCGGGTCTTTCCCATCTCGAATTGGACGGAACTGGACATCTGGCAATATATCCATCTAGAGGGCATCCAGATTGTGCCGCTGTATTTTGCAGCCCCGCGACCAACCGTTACCCGTGATGGCATGCTGTTGATGGTGGATGACGACCGCTTTCCCTTGCGCCCCGGCGAAGTGCCCGAAATGCGCTCGATCCGGTTTCGCACCTTGGGCTGCTATCCCTTGACGGGGGCCGTGGAAAGCCAAGCCAGCACCTTGCCGCAGGTGATACAGGAAATGCTGCTGACCACCACATCCGAACGCCAAGGCCGCGCCATCGACCACGACCAAGCCGCCTCGATGGAGAAGAAAAAGCAAGACGGCTATTTCTAAACGCTGCCCGCCTGCCCCCGTGCCTGCCAAATGTGCCAGTTGCCGCGCCAAAACGGATAATGTGATGAACAACCAAACCTACCGCACCGACAGCCTGATTGCCGAAGATATCGACGCCTATTTGCAAGCCCACCAGCACAAAACCATGCTGCGCTTTATCACCTGCGGGTCTGTGGATGATGGCAAATCTACCCTCATCGGGCGGCTGTTGTATGACAGCAAGATGATTTTCGAAGATCAGCTGGCCTCGCTAGAGGCCGATAGCAAAAAGCTGGGCACCCAAGGCGGAAATATCGATTTTGCCCTGTTGGTCGATGGCTTGGCAGCCGAGCGCGAGCAAGGCATCACAATCGACGTGGCCTACCGGTTTTTTGCCACGGAAAAACGTAAATTCATCGTGGCCGACACCCCCGGACACGAACAATACACCCGCAACATGGTAACCGGTGCCTCGACCGCCGATTTGGCGGTCATCTTGATCGACGCGCGCAAAGGCGTGCTGACACAAACCCGGCGGCACAGCTACTTGGTACATCTTTTGGGCATTCGCCAAGTGGTTTTGGCGGTGAACAAGATGGATTTGGTGGGCTATGACGAGGCGGTGTTTCAGGCCATCGTGGCCGATTATCGCAGCTTTGCCGACAGTATCGGCATCAGCGATTTCACCGCCATTCCAATTTCGGGGCTGGCGGGCGACAATATCACCAGCACCAGCCTGCAGACCCCATGGTATCAGGGGCCAACCTTGCTGGCCCATCTGGAACAGGTGCCTTTGAACAGCACAGCCGCCCAAACCGCAGCCTTCCGTATGGCCGTGCAATGGGTAAACCGCCCCAACCTAGATTTCCGCGGTTTTGCCGGGCTGGTGGCCAGCGGCACGCTGCGCCCGGGCGATGCGGTGCGGGTGCTGCCCTCGGGCAAAACCTCGAAGGTGGCGCGTATCGTGGCGCTTGGCGGCGACAAGGCCATGGCCGTAGCGGGCGAAAGCATAACCCTGACCCTGACAGACGAGATTGATTGCTCGCGCGGGCAGGTGATCGTGGCCGCGCAATCCCCCCTCGAGGTGGCAGACCAGTTTGAAACCACCATCGTTTGGATGGATGACACAGAAATGGTGCCCGGGCGCGCCTATTGGCTGAAGATCGGGGCGCAAACCGTATCGGCCACGGTGCAGGCGCCGAAATACGAAGTAAATGTCAACACACAGGAACATCTGGCCACCAAAACGCTGGATCTGAACGCCATTGGCGTGGCCAATATCACCACCGACCGCGATATTCCCTTTGCGCCCTATGCCGAAAACAGCGATCTGGGCGGGTTTATCCTGATCGACAAAATCACCAACCGTACGGTGGCGGCTGGCATGATCCATTTTGCCCTGCGCCGGGCGCAAAATATTCATTGGCAAGCCACCGAAATTTCGCGCGAAGACCATGCCGCGATGAAAAATCAAAAACCCTGCGTGCTGTGGCTGACGGGTTTGTCTGGGTCTGGAAAATCAACCATTGCCAATGTGTTGGAACGCAAATTGGCGCGGATGAACCGGCATACTTTCTTGTTGGACGGCGACAATGTGCGCCACGGGCTGAACAAGGATCTGGGCTTTACCGAGGCCGACCGCGTGGAAAATATCCGCCGCGTGGGCGAGGTGGCCAAGCTGATGACAGACGCCGGGCTGATCGTGATCACCGCCTTTATCTCGCCCTTCCGCAGCGAGCGTGACATGGTGCGCGCAATGATGCAGCCGGGGGAATTTTTAGAGGTATTCGTCGATACCCCGCTGGAACATGCCGAAGCGCGCGACGTAAAGGGCCTTTATGCCAAGGCGCGGGCGGGTGTGCTGAAAAACTTTACCGGCATCGACAGCCCCTACGAGGCGCCCGAACAGGCCGAAATTCGCATCGACACCACCCAAACCACGCCCGAGCAGGCAGCAGATATGATCATCGCGCGGCTTATTCCCTAAGCCGCGCAATGCGCCTTGAAACCGGGCCTTAAACCAGCCGGTCTTTGGGGGCTTGGCCTGCGAAAAACGCGTCGATATTGTCCAGCGCACGAAAGCCCATCGCATCGCGCGTGGCCCGTGTGGCAGACCCGATATGGGGCAGCATGAACACGTTGTCATGGGCCGCAAAAGCGGGGTTGCCGCCCGGTTCGGTTTTAAAGCAATCCAGCCCCGCGGCGGCCACGTGGCCTTGGGCCAATGCCTGCAGCAACGCCGCCTCGTCCACCAATGCCCCGCGGGCGGTGTTCACCACCACCGCGCCCATTGGCAGCATGGCCAGCGTTTTTGCGTTCAGCAGATCCACGGTTTCGGGCGTGGCCGGGCAATGCAGCGACAAAAAATCTGCCTGCGGCAACAGCGTTTCCAAGCTTTCGTGAAACACCGCGCCCTGTTCCAGATCTGCGGGCAGGCGGGTGCGATTGTGATAGTGGATCTGCATCCCAAAGCCGCGCGCCTTGGTGGCAAAGGCGCGCCCCACGCGCCCCATGCCCACAATACCGATACGCGCACCCGTGACCTGCTTGCCCACCATGAACGAGGGCGACCAGCTGTCCCATGCCCCCGTGCGCACCAGCCTGTCGCCCTCTACCGCGCGCCGGGCCGCGCCCAACATCAGCAGCATGGCAATTTCCGCCGTGGCATCCGACAGCACATCGGGCGTGTTGGTCACCACGATACCGCGCGCCCCCAGCGCCTGCAGGTCGCAATGATCATACCCCACCGAATGGTTGGCAATGATTTTCAACCGTGGATCCAGCTGCGCCACCACATCGGCGGTAAACAGTTCCGAATGGCAGGGCAGCATGGCATCGGCCTGTGCGCTCATCGCGATAATCTCGGCGGCGGTGCCGGGGGTGTCGGTGTCTTTGGTGATCACCTCGTAATCGCGCTGCGCGCGGGCCAAGGTGGCATCGGATACGCGGCGCGGTATCCACAAAACGGGGCGCGACATAGGCTTAATCCTTTTTGCGGGTGGCGCTGAAGAAATCATAGCCCGCCAAACCAAGGGTCAGCAGCACCACGACCCACAGATCAAACGTGGCAACCTTCACTGCCAAAATCAGCAAGAAAACCGCCAGCACAGCAAGTGCAAGGAAGGGCAGAAATTTGGTCATTCGTTTAGTCCTTTCCTTCGTCCGTGGCTGTTTCCAGCCAACGATAAATCCAGTTGGCATTGCGCAGCAAGCGCCCGTCTTGGCCGCGCGGACCCACCAGTTGCAGCCCCATGGGCAAGCCATTTTCTGCCGTAAAGGCGGGCACGGTCACAGCCGGTGTGCCCAGCAATGTCCAAAGCCCGTTAAAAATGGCATCGCCCGTATACTCCAACCCTTGCGGAGCGGGGCCAGTGGCTGCAGGGCACAAAATAGCGTCGCAGCGCGCGAATATCTCGTCCAGCCCAGCGTATAACACATCGCGCCAGTCCAATGCCGCCAGATAGTCGCGTGCCAAGATCGCTTCGCCCTTTTCCAGCGCCTCGTTGGTGCGCGGGCCCAACACATCGACGCCATCGCGGCGGTAGCGATAGTAATAGCGCGCCATTTCCGCAAAGTTGATCCGCTCGCGGATTTCAGCCGCCTGATCAAAAATGCTGGGCAATTCAACGCTAAAGCACTGCTCGCCCAGCGCTTCGGCCAATTCGGCAAAGGCTGCGTGCAGCTGCGGGTCTGCCCGGTCCCAGCCGGGGGGCTGGACCATGGCAAACACGGGCTTTACGGGCGGCGTGGCGGTGGCGGTGGCATATAGCTGCGGCTGCGGGGCGGTTTGGGTGGCAGGATCGGCGCTGTCATAGCCAAAAAGCACCTCGGCCAGCATCGCCGCATCGCTGGGGCTGCGGCCGAACACACCCATCGTATCAAGGCTGTGCGACTGCATCAAAACGCCCCGGCGCGGAATGGCGCCAAAGCTGGGCTTGAACCCTGTCACCCCGCAAAACGAGGCGGGGCGGATCACCGAACCGCCGGTTTGGGTGCCCACGGCCAATGGCACGTGCAAATCGGCCACCGCCGCCGCCGAGCCCGAAGACGAGCCCCCCGGCGTGTGCCCCGGGTTGTGGGGGTTGCGGGTGCCACGGGCCTGCATAAAGGCCAATTCGGTGGTCACGGTTTTGCCCATCAACACCGCGCCCTCGGCTTTCAGGCGCTCTACCACATAGGCATCGCGGCTGGGCACCCGGCCTGCATCCAATGGGCAGCCGTTTTCTGTGGCGATCTTGGCTGTATCGATCACATCTTTCAGCCCCACCGGCAAACCGTGCAGCCGCCCCAAGGGGCGGCCTGCCTTGCGCTGCGCATCCAGATGTTGTGCCTGCGCGCGGGCATAGTCTGGGTCGATCCACGCCCAAGCCCCCACACCTGCCTCGCGCCGGGCGATCTGGGCCAAATAGGCCTCGGTCACCTCAACCGCGGAAAGCGCGCCTTGCGCCAGACGCGCCCGTAAATCGGACGTGTCCAGCGCCAATATATCTGCGTTATTTGCCATACATGGCCTCGGGCAAATAGAACACGATCTGCGGGAAGGCATACATCAACGCCATCGAGATGATCACGCAGACAAGGAAGGGCATGACGCCTGCAAAAATCTGCGTCAGCTTAATTTCCGGCGGCGCAATGCCTTTGAGGTAATAGGCAGACATGGCCATAGGCGGGGTGAGGAAGCTGGTTTGCAGGTTCAACGCCACCAAGATGCCAAAAAACAGCGGATCGATATTGAAGAACGCCAAGAGCGGCGGTTCATCTTAGGTTTCTCAGTCATCAATAATCCTCCCAAAACGCGCCAAAGCTGTATGACAAGGGCCAAACTGCAAATAGCAGCAAGCCGGCCGTCCGCAGCGCTTTGGCGAAATTAGCTTACCAATTCAGACATTCAAGTAAAATTACCTTGCGCGGCCGCTACCAAGCATCACTGAAGTTTTGTTAACATAAACAATGAAATAGCGCGGCCCCGCAGCCAAAACCCAATTCGCACGCAGATGGTTTTGTCTGAATTTTTGGCCGAAACCGCCAAGAATGCCCAAGCCCACGCCCCGGCGATGTGGTGGCGCGACACAACCATAAATTCAGCCGCCCCTGTGCTGCCCCCCGGAAACCACGGGCCACGCGCGCCCTGCTTTAGGGCAATTGCGCGTAAAACCGGGCCATTTCGGCCTTGGTTGGGGGGCGGCCACAGAAGGTTTCTACATAGGCGGGCACGCGGCTTAGGCGCAACTCCATGCTTTCTTGGACCTGCATGGAAATATACCCGATCTGGGTTAAATACACCGTGCGCGCGCGCACATCGGCCAAGGCTGGCGCATAGCCAAACCGCTGAAACATATTGCAAATTGCGGACAGCCGGGCCTCGTCGGCCTGATGCACGCGGGCCGTGACATGCGCGCTTTGATGGGCCCAGCTGCGCACAGCGAAATCCAGCTGCGGTTCGAATTTCTCTTCGGAATAAAACATCGCAATCAAGCTCAGCACCGCCTCGGCGATACTGTCAGCATACCCGCCACAGGCCTGCACGAAAGCGCCCGTGTTTTTCGCCTCCCACGCGGCCAAAAGCGCGTTCAGCAGATCGTCACGATCTTTGAAAAACCAATAAAAACTGGTGCGCGAAATCTGCAATTGCTGGGCCAGCGGCTGAATTTTCACCGCATCCACGCCCCCCGCCAACAGCGCCTGCCGGGCCGCCGCCAACCACCCCTCGCGCGAGCCGCGCCACCCAGCTGATTTGTCTTGATGCCCGATCATAGCCCAGTTTTATGCGCCACCCGCGGGCCGCAGCAAGAAAAATATACATCCATGAACCTGTTATTGACAGCTATGCACATTTTCACAAAACTCGCCCCAGAAACCCGGAGCATCCCATGTCGAACGACCCGCTTTTGCAGCCCTTTCAGCTAAAACACCTGACATTGCGCAACCGCATCATGACCACCAGCCACGAGCCGGCCTATCCAGAAGACGGCATGCCAAAAGAGCGCTACATCGCCTATCATGCGGCGCGCGCCAAGGCGGGTGTGGCGCTGGCGATGACGGCAGGTTCGGCCACGGTTTCAAAAGACAGCCCGCCCGTGTTCAACAACGTGTTGGCCTATAAAGACGAGGTTGTGCCGTGGATTCGCCGTCTTACCGACGCGCTGCACGAACATGGCTGCGCGGCGATGATCCAGCTGACGCATCTGGGCCGGCGGACCGCGTGGAACAAAGGCGACTGGCTGCCCTCGGTCTCGTCGTCGCGTCACCGCGAACCCGCGCATCGTGCCTTTCCAAAACGGGCCGAAGACTGGGATATCGCCCGCATCATCACCGATTTTGCCGATGCCACCGAACGCATGAAAGAGGGCGGCATGGATGGCATCGAATTGCAGGTCTACGGGCATTTGCTAGATCAATTCTGGTCCCCCCTGACCAATGATCTGCAAGGGCCCTATGGCGGCCAAACGCTGGATAGCCGCATGCAGCTGCTGTTGGATGTGCTGGCAGCGATCCGCGCGCGCGTGGGCAATGAATTCATCATTGGCCTGCGCTATACCGCAGACGAGGCGCAGGCCGGCGGCATAACTGCGGCCGAAGGGCTGGAAATTTCAAAAAAGCTGGCCGCAACCGGCATGGTGGATTTTCTCAACGTCATCCGTGGGCGCATTCATACCGACCCTGCCATGACCGATGTAATCCCGGTGCAGGGCATGGCCAACGCCCCGCATCTTGATTTTGCCGGCGCCGTGCGGCAGGCCACCGGCATGCCCACCTTCCATGCGGCCAAAATCCCCGATCTGGCCACAGCCCGCCACGCGGTTGCCAATGGGTTGCTCGATATGGTGGGCATGACGCGCGCCCATATGGCCGACCCGCTGATCGTGCAAAAGCTGCTGGCCGGGCGCGAACACGATATCCGCCCCTGCGTGGGCGCCACCTATTGCCTTGATCGCATCTATCAGGCGGGCGAGGCGCTGTGCATCCACAACCCCGCCACGGGGCGCGAACAAACCATGCCGCATGTCATTACCCCGGCACCCGCACGCAAAAAGGTGGTTGTTGTGGGCGCCGGCCCCGGCGGGTTAGAGGCCGCCCGCGTAGCCGCAGAACGGGGGCACGATGTGACCGTGTTCGAAGCCCAGCCAGACCCGGGTGGGCAGGTGCGGCTGACCGCGCAAAACCCGCGGCGCCGCGAAATGATCTCGATCATCGATTGGCGCATGGCCCAATGCGCCGCACGCGATGTGGCGTTTCGCTTCAACACATGGGCCGAGGCGCCAGATGTCATGGCGCTGGCGCCCGATGTTGTGGTGGTGGCCACCGGCGGGCTGCCCAATATGCAGCTTTTTGAAAACCCGGATGAAAACCCGCTGCTGACCAGCAGCTGGGATCTGATTTCGGGCGATGCAAAGCCCGGCCAAAATGTGCTGATCTATGACGAAAGCGGCGATCACCCCGCGCTGATGGCCGCCGAAGTTGCCGCCGCTGCAGGCGCGACAGTGGAAATCATGACACCCGATCGCAGCTTTGCCCCCGATGTGATGGCGATGAACCTTGTCCCCTATATGCGCAGCTTGCAGCAAAAGGATGTTACATTCACCGTGGCCCGGCGCCTGCTGGGTGTCAGCCCGCAGGGAAACCGCCTGCAGGCGGCAATTGGCACCGATTACAGCGATTTCGTCAGCCACAAAACCTATGACCAAGTGGTGATCAATTACGGCACGATGCCGCTGGATGATTTGTATTTCGCCCTAAAGCCCCATTCCAGCAATGGCGGCGCGGTAGATTACACCGCGCTGATCGACGGCACGGCACAAAGCGTGGCAGGCAACCCGCAGGGGCGTTTTCAGCTGTTTCGCATTGGCGATGCCGTCAGCGCGCGCAACACCCATGCCGCCATATACGATGCGCTGCGGCTGATGAAAGACATCTAAAGATGCGCTCGGTCAAAACGGTGCATGTGATTTCCGCCCATGCCGAGGGCGAGGTGGGCGATGTGATCGTGGGTGGCGTGCTGCCGCCCCCGGGTGACACCTTGTGGGAGCAAAGCCGCTTCATCGCCCAAGACGACACGCTGCGCCGTTTCATGCTGAACGAACCGCGCGGCGGTGTGTTTCGCCATGTCAACCTGCTGGTCCCCCCAAAGCACCCGCAGGCCGACGCGGCCTTTATCATTATGGAACCAGAAGACACGCCGCCCATGTCAGGCTCAAACAGCATCTGCGTGGCCACCGTGCTGCTGGATGGTGGGCTGGTGCCCATGACCGAGCCTGAAACCCACCTATTGCTTGAGGCGCCGGGCGGGCTGGTGGCGGTGCGCGCCACATGCGCAAACGGCAAGGCCACGCGTATATACGTGCAAAACCTGCCCTCTTTTGCCACCCGGCTGGGTGCCACGCTGGATGTGCCGGGGCTGGGGGCCATAGAGGTTGATTGCGCCTTTGGCGGGGATAGTTTCGTTATTGTCGATGCCGCGGCCTTGGGCTTTGCCTTGGTCGCAGACGAAGCGCACAACTTAGCGCGGCTGGGGGTGGCGATCACCAATGCAGCCAATGCGCAATTGGGCTTTGCACACCCCGAAAACCCCGACTGGCGCCATATTTCGTTTTGTTTGTTCGCCGGGCCCATTGCGCCCGGCCCCAACGGGCTGCACAGCCGCGCAGCGGTGGCCATTCAACCCGGCAAAATAGACCGCTCGCCCACGGGCACGGCGCTTTCGGCGCGCATGGCCGTGCTGCATGCCCGCGGGCAGATGGCTGTTGGCGCGCAATTACACGTCAAATCGCTGATTGGATCGGAATTTTCCGGCAAGATCTTGGACACAACAACGCTGGGCACCACCCCCGCCATTTTGCCCGAAATCTCTGGCCGCGGGTGGATCACCGGCACCCATCAACACATGCTAGACCCAGACGACCCTTGGCCCTTGGGCTACCGGCTGTCGGATACTTGGGGCGCGCGCTGACGGGCGCGCATTCGGCGCAGCATCGTAAAGGAATACAAGATCAGGGCCGCCCAAATCATCGGAAAGGCGATCATCCGCGCTTGGCCAAATGGTTCGTCAAAAACGAAGACCGCGCACAGGAAAATCATCGTCGGGGCGATATATTGCAAAATCGCAATCGTGGTCAGGCGCAGCCGCTTGGCCCCGTTGGCATACAGCATCAAAGGAATAGCCGTGACCGCACCACAACCAAACAACAGCCAGTTGTCACGCGCGACCCCCACCAGAAAATGCCCCTGCCCCTGCGCAGACAACCACGCCATATAGGCCAAGGCCGGTCCAAGCAGGATTAACACCTCCAGCAGAAACCCTTGGTTTGGGCCCACAGGCAGCTGTTTTTTGCAAAGCGCATAAAAACCCCAGCTGACAAACAGGCCAATAGCCACCCAAGGCAGGCTGCCCGCCGCCACTGTCAACACCACAACCGCCGACACCGCCAGCGCAATGGCCACCATTTGCAGCGGGCTTGGCCGCTCGCCCAACAGCAAAGCCCCAAGCGCCACGCTAAACAGCGGATTGATATAATATCCCAACGCCGCGTCCAGCGCATGGCCCGCGCCGATGGACCACACATAAATGCCCCAATTGATCGAAATCAGCCCCGCTGTCAGCACCCCCATCGCCAAGGTGCGCGGGCTGGTAAGCGCCGCGCGCAGATCAGCGGTGCGCCCAAGCGCCACCAGCACCGCGCCCGCAATGGGCACAGACCACAGCACGCGGTGGGCCACCACCTCGGCTGCGGGGATGTGGTGCAGCAATTTCATATAGAGGGGCAAAAAGCCCCACAGCACATAGGCAGAAACGGCATAGGCCAGCCCGGCGGGCGTATCACGGTTTTCGGGGTTTTCCATAGGCCCCAGCTACCCGATTGGCGCGCACGGTCAAGCCCCCCCAGCACCTAGGTCCAGTTCGGGCTGGTCTTTCAGCGTTTTTAGCACGAAATCGCTTTGCACGTGGCCCACCTGCGGGCGGATCATCAATTGCTCGTGCAGAAAATCGGCAAAGGCATCCAGATCCTCGGCGCGTACGTCCAGCACGTAATCGGCGCTGCCAGACACAGAAAAAGCCGCCTGCACCTGCGGCTGGCCATCCAGCCAGCGGGAAAAGTTTTGGTGGTCTTCCCGGGTGTGGGTGCGCAATGTGACCCGCACCAGCACCCGCAGCCCCAACCCCAAGGCCTGCGCATTGAGCCGCGCATGATACCCACGGATCAGCCCTGCCGCCTCTAGCGCCAAGCGCCGGCGCGAGCATTGCGATGGCGACAGCCGCACAATTTCGGACAAGGCGCCATTGGTCAACGCCCCGTTCTTTTGCAGCGCCGCCAGAATGCGGCGGTCATATTGGTCAAGATCGGCCATGGCACCCGTGCACGGTATGTGCATATTTTTGTATTTATTACACACTCTACGCATTAATCGGCGCTAGTGACAACCATTTTGCACGCTATGCGCGGTCTATGCGCGATATGCTGAACAAATCATCCCCAACCCCGAGGTTGCCATGACCCAGCCGCAAATCCCGATGTTTCACTCTTT
>Ga0181561_10001445_pt1 | contig 21059 bp, 17 predicted proteins | sample 011ome_19_FD_133760 | JGI IMG/M metagenome (GOLD analysis project Ga0181561, IMG submission 133760) | Coastal salt marsh microbial communities from the Groves Creek Marsh, Skidaway Island, Georgia - 011510BT metaG (megahit assembly) | ecosystem: Environmental > Aquatic > Marine > Intertidal... | reverse complement strand
CGACGAGAGATGGTACGTGACACCGATACCCCCTTAATTTTAAATATTTTGGATCAGAGTCATATGAAGAGTCATATTAGAGCCGTACCAACAAACAGTTATTGGTACGGGTGATTAATTATTGAATTCTGGCTTTAAACCTTTGGAGTGCCTCCTGAATCTTGGTGGTATTTTCTGGCCCCATACGCAATAGCTGCTTTTGCACCATATTCAGGGATTCAAGTGATTCGTTGGCGTAAACGTAGTTGGCTTCGGGCTGGGCAAGCTCAACAGGCCCATCGATAACTGGCGCAGCCAACGCCTGATCTATAGCGGTAATCAATGTTCCTCGAAAGCTTCCTTCCGGATAACCAAGTTCCATATAGGCTTCGTCCAGAAGTGGCTCATAAAAACGGTAATAGGCAACCATTAGCCCGGTATCCATAGACGCCATCAAATCGCCATAAACGTTATATCGCGCATAACTTTCAGGATTGATGTATATCTTCCCATCTTCCTGATTCATTATTTCCAGATTACCCAATGGGGCTCTTAGCGGACTGTGTTGGTAAACAAGATTACCCTTGGCTGCGTTGTCTACTTGCAGCACGGCCTTGCGGATAAATTGGTCATCATTCAGCAATCCCAGACGCACAGAGCTCAACAGCATGGAAAGATGATTGAACAGAACGTCATCGCTACCATCAAGGGTTGGCAGATCACCGGTAAGGTTATAGGTATTTACCACCTCAGGTGGTGTTGGTGGCAATTCCCGAGCTGGCTCAGCACGACGTATTTGCTGGGGGCCGGGCTGCTGGGCCACATCTGTGTCAATTTCAGGGTCAGATTTCATCCCAAAATAGGCAGTAATCACCAAGGCGAGAATAACGACAAATCCAATACCCAGTTTTTTGTACATACCACACCTAGAAGTTTTTACATTTAGCCTGATTTTAGCCCCAATGTTTCTTCAACATCCAGAAAGCTTTATGTAATTTTTCCAAACTAACTTTCTATTAGGAGAAAGCACGACTCTCATGTGCAATTATTCTCAGAACAACTCTCTTAAACAACTGAACAAATTCGCCTACTCTCTCGGCGAGATTGCTCCCTCGCTATAACTCATAGCCCAGCTCATAGCGATAAGTGCCCGCCTCCACAGTTTTAGGTACACGGTCGCCGGGAAACTCAATGGTTGCAGTAGTATTGGGCGGAACAACCACTTCCATTATTAGCTGACCATTCTCGATCCGCCATTCACTGGAAGCTTTACCGTAGGCTGTTTCAAGCTCGGCACTGGCCCATTCCAGTTGGGCCGGAACCAGAGGTCGGATAAAGAAATGTTTGTATCCGGGGTTTTCCGGGTCAGGCGTAAGTCCGGCAATGCGTTCATACATCCACTGTCCTATGGCTCCATAGGCATAGTGGTTTAACGAGTTCATGCCTGCACCGTTGAAGCCATCTTCCAATGAGTAGCTATTCCAGCGCTCCCACATGGTCGTTGCACCCTGATTAATTGAATAAAACCAGGAAGGATATGATTCCTTAAAAAGAATCGATAAAGCCAGGTCTTGTCTACCCATTTCCTCTAGCACGCTGACGATATAAGGCGTACCAAGGAAACCCGTACGCAAATGACCATCAGCCTCATCAATTAGCCGAACCAGATTTTGGGTTGCCGACTCTTTCATTGATTCCGGAATCAAATCAAATTCAATCGCCAGTAAATAGGACGTCTGGGTCTCGGGGACATTTTGCAGCCGGCCCTCGGTATTAAAGTAATAATCGGTAAAAGATTGAGCAATGGACTGCGCTTCTTCGGTATATTTTTCGGCATCCTGTTCATTCCCCAGAACAGCAGCGATTTCGGCCATAACCTGACTGCTGCGGCCATAGAACGCTAGGCCCAATATTGAGTGCGGTGTATCGCCAAAGCGATCATTGCTTGAATAAGGCTGAAGCCAATCGCCGTACCCTTGTATATCTGGCATAAGGCCATCGACCATTTGGCTGCGATACCAACCAACCAGATCTTCCATCATTTGGTAGTTTTCGGTGAGCACTTCGGTATCACCGGTACGCAGATAAACTTCCCAAGGAATGAAGGTGGCGGCATCCACCCAGCCGGGGCTTCCACCCTTGCCCAGAATATCCGGGATGATATCGGGAATGTTGCCGTTTTCCATTTGGTCATCGCGCATGGATGTCAGCCAGCTTTTCCAGAAAGCGTGGCTGTCGTAATTAAACATAGAGGTCGGTACAAATACCTGGGCGTCGCCAGTCCAGCCCGCACGCTCATCGCGTTGCGGGCAGTCGGTAGGAATATCCAAAAAGTTGCCGCGCTGGCCCCAGGTGATGTTGCGCTGCAAATGATTCAATTTAGCGTGCGAAGATTCAAATTTTCCGATTTTTTCCAGATCAGAATGCAGAACCACCCCGAAAACCCAGTCATTTTGCGGCTCGATGCCTTCTGGCAACCCGGAAATCTCAACGTAACGAAATCCGTGGAAAGTAAATTTTGGCTCCCACTCAACTGTTTCATCTGCTGCAGCGGTATATGAGTCAGTCGATTTTGCAGACCGATAGTTGTCGGTGTGGAAGCTTCCGTCCGGATTGAGCATTTCCGCGAAACGCAATGTTGTGGTCTGGCCACTTTGCATCGGCATATTAAGCTTTGCCCAACCAACCATATTTTGGCCAAGATCCAATATGTATCGCCCATTCTCGACTTCGATAATTTCCTGAACAGCCAGTACTTCGGTTTCCCTTACGGGTGCAAAAGGCTTGGGAACTATTCGGGCAGCGCCCAGATCGTCTGTGGCAATCACTGGATTCCATTCAGTCCATTCCTTGCGGGCATCGACATGCTCACCATCGTAGATACTGGCAGAAAGAATGGGGCCATCCATCGATGCCTGCCAGCGCTCATCAGAAACTATTAATTCTTTGCTCCCATCCTGATAAGTCACTTCCAATTGCAAGAGCAGCTCAGGGTAATCACCGTAATTATGTCTTTGGCCACTCCAGCCAAAACGCCCTGCATACCAGCCGAAGGCCAGCAATGCATCCAATGAATTTTCTCCTTTCTGTAGCCGGTCAGTAACATCATAGGTCAGTGAGTCCAAGCGATTTGAGTAGGATGTAAAACCATTGGCAAAATGGTCATTGCTTACCTTTTTACCATTGAGACTGACTTCAAAAAGACCACGCGCTGTCACATAAAGACGTGCTTGTTCTATGGGGCCTTCGAGATCAAAGCCTCGTTGCAGTAGAGAAACTTTCTCAATGTCGTCGGGTGCATCCACCGCTGGTCGAATCCATTTGGCCGACCAGTCATCTTTGGAGAGCAGGCCCAGTTCCAGTGTTCTGAATTCACTCCAGACCGATGCACTCCCATTTTCATCTTTAAATTGAACGCGCCATTCAAGCTTGTCACGCGACGCTAAAGGCTCACCACCATAGGGAACCAGAAGCGACTGATCAGATTCTACCCAACCGCTGTCCCAGTTAGCTGATTCTCCACTTACTTCAATACGATAGGCTGTTTGATGCTTAACGCCTTCAGGCAACTTCCAGGAAAATCTAGGTGTAGCGTCGTGATAACCAAGCGGATCAAAAAAGCCTTCACCTACATTTAGGGAATGCGCCTGATTCGGCGTGGCTTCATTGGATTGGACGCTGCTAATTTCTTCTTGGGTGCAGCTGGATAATGCAAAAACCAGCAACATCACGGGCAGTGTAAAAAGGTGCATTCTGAACATTTTTATTTTCACCGGGCTTTCAAAAACCAATGCACCTTACATCAATTTAGATCAACTTACATCAAGTTCAATCACCTTGTAACACTGCCTCCCAATTCTCCTTGACGGGCATGGGAGGAAGTGCGGACAGCAACTGTCGGCCGTAAGATTTGGTCAGTAATCGGTTGTCAGTAATAGTGACCTTTCCGGAGTCTGTTTCCGAGCGCAGTAACCGCCCTACTGCCTGTACCAAACGCAGAGAAGCGTCTGCCAGACTGATATCCCGAAAGCTATTACCTCCGCGTGCTTCGACCCATTCAGCAAAGGCTTCCTCCTCGGGCTCATCGGGGACACCAAAAGGAATTTTCGCGATCAACACATGCTCACAATATTTGCCGGGCAAATCGATACCTTCGGCAAAACTGGCCAGACCAAAAATAGTGTTTCCAGTTCCTTCGTCGATTCGCTTTTTGTGCAAATCTATCAATCGCTGTTTACTGCGAGTTCCCTGAACCAGGATTCGTTTTTGCCAATCGTTATCCAGATGGTCGAACACTTCGTCCATCTGCCGGGCGCTTGTGAACAGCACCAGATTTCCAGCATTGGCATCCAGAATTTCAGGCAAGTTATCGATCAGCCATGCATCGTGAGCATAAGGATCTTTGGGATCTGCCGATTCTCGCGGAATACATAGTTGCGCTTTATTGGCGTAATCAAACGGACTGGGCAACATCAAGCAGGCGGTTTCTTCCTCCAGTCCGGATCTAAGCTTAAGACGATCAAATGAGCCGAGCGCAGTGAGCGTGGCAGAGGTAAGCACAGCTCCTGCGGCACGACTCCATACCTGATCGTAGAGCATATCCCCTGCCACAATCGGGCTGGCGAACAGCTCATAGTCATCGGCACTTTCATGTAGACGCACCCAACGAGCGTAATCGGCTATCGACTCCCCACGAATACCATAGTTAACCCAAAGGGCTGATGCCCCTTCAATTCTTGCCAGCCACTGTCCCACAATCGGATACCAGGCTGACCTGGCTGAAACGTTTGCGGGTACTTCGTCGTCATCTTCTTCCCTGGGTTTGAGTGCATCAGAAACCAGTTCTAGCCGTCCTGTCACCCGCGTAAATGTCGTAGATAGCTCTTGGGCAATTTCTTGCAACTCTGGCGGCAACACACCCTTTGGATATCGCTTTTCCATTCGCTGAATACCAAAACGGCCAAAGTTTTTGTCGCTCAAATCAACAGAGGCAATTTCTTCGGCGAGTAATGACCGAACAGGGTCTAGCTGCTCAATAAGCTTCGATATCTGGGCCTGAATTTCATCTACGGAGGAAGGTATACCTTTAATACTTACCGCTTCGCTCTTGAGTCGCGGTAGTAATTCAACCATTTGATCCAGATTAGCACTGGCCGTCCCTAAACGAAACCGGGAAGCAAAATGTTTTCGGGCTTTTTCACCCAGGTGATGGGCTTCATCAAAAATATAGATGCAATCCTCGACTGGCGGCAAAATTGCCCCGCCGCCCAAGGCTAGATCCGAGAGCACCAAATCATGGTTAGCTACCAGCACCAGAGACTCTTCCAGTTGATTGCGGGCAGAAAAGAAGGCGCATTGATTAACGTGATCGCATGAACGACCTATGCATTGATAGCGATCACTGGTGAGTGGTCGCCAGTCATCCTCGCGAATTGCATCGTCCCAGGTGTCTCGGTCACCATCCCACTCGCTATGGGCCAGCGCATGCTCCATGGATTGATAAAGCTTCAGCCGATCGGCACTAAAGGCCTGTATATCACCTTCCAGATACATGCTCATTTGATCGGCATCGGCGTCACTGGCTAGCAAGTTTTCAAGTTTTAATTGGCAAAGATACCGGCCTCGTCCCTTGACCAGCTGATAGCCAAATGACAGCCCGGCTTTCGAAATGGCATCGGGAATATCCTTGTTTACCAATTGTTCCTGTAAGGCGATGGTTCCAGTGGATATCACCAGTGTTTTCCCCGTTTCCCGGGCAATGGGGACAGCTGCAAGCAAATAGGCGAGAGTTTTTCCGGTTCCAGTACCCGCTTCTACAGCGAGGATTTTTTCCAGTGGCCGGGAGTGCATCAGTTGACGTGCGATGGCAGCAATCATGTGTTTTTGCGTCGGACGAGGCGCAAAGCCGGTTGATTCAAGAAACTTGCTATAAGAATCCTGAATTTCCTGTTTAATCTTGTCTGGTATCACAGGTAACCCATTATCAAGGAACGCAGTCGCTCCACGTCGCTTTCTTTCCAGTTGACAGATTCTTTCAGGTTGCCCCACACCGGATTGGGCCAACAAGGGTCATCCTCGCGACGACCAATAACGTGTAAATGCAGTTGGGGTACCATATTTCCCAGCGCACCAATATTTATCTTGGTGGCATTAAATTCTTCACGCAAAAGATCGGCAAATAGGTCTGATTCAGCCATAAGACGATTGCGCTGCTGAACCGGCATATCATCCAGATCACGATAATCGCCACGAGGCACAAGGATAAACCAGGGAATAAGGGCGTTTTTATGCAGTAGCACCCGGGCACAGCCCAAATCACCAATCAGATGACAATCACCAGCTAGTTGGGGATGCAGCTCGAACGCAATCTCAGATTCAATATGCCGCAAGATTCCAGCCATTAACTTGTTTGCCGCCAGAAACCGGGCTTCATCAGAAAGCATTTCCTCTGCGGTTTGGATCCATGGGGCAACCACAAGCTCATGCTCGCTTCGGTCAATCAGGTTTTGGGTCGATTGCGGTGTGAATTCGAGATGGAATTGAAGCCCGATCACCCTGCTTTTCCAGACAAACGCCTGATTCTCACAGGCTTCGCTTCGGGCTACATGAACAGCACCATCAGGGATAGCAAAGGTGTCACCATGCCAATGCAAACAAGTAAATTTACAGGGCAGCATGCCAGACAACCAGGAATCTGAACCTGTCTGGGTAACCGGATACCAGCCAATTTCCTTCTGTTGGTTTGGCACAACGTCAGCCCCGAGAACCTCGGCGACAAGCTGGGCGCCAAGGCAGATACCCAATACCCACTTACCCTGACCAATAGCATCGCGGACAAAAGGTTTAACCTCCGTCAGATAGGGGAATTCATCCTCATCGTGTACGGACATCGGTCCGCCCATAATGATTAACAGATCGATGCTGTCCAGTTCAGGCAGTTGGTATTCGCGGTAGAGATGAATCATCTCAACTTGATGCGAAGGCTGCTGATCATCTGCAGAGTGACGATTTTCAAAATAAGGGAGAATTGTCCCCGCACCTTCAAACGGGACATTTTGCAGAATACATATATTCAAAAATACTGCTCCAATTTGCCTAGCAAACTAACCTGAATTTTTCTGTCATGAAATCTAAAAACCGGAAAATCCTTTCTTTTTTAAATCCTGCATTTTGCTGGTCTGCAAAAATAACTCATCTGTAGCGTGCAGACGACGGCTTGCTTCACGGGCAAAATTAAGAATCACCGCCGCAAATAACGGCAAATCTGTTTCATAAAGCTGATAAAGGCAGTTGCTGGGAAAAGCTATAACCCTTGTTTCACCCTCGGCGCGGGCAGTAGCTGCATGTGGCTGCACACCAATAACCGAGGTTTCACCAAAGCAAGCGCCCGGATGCAATCGCAAATCAGATAACGGATGATCTTCCTGCTCAAAATCCAGCGCGACCTTTCCTTCTACCACAATGTAAATTGAACTGGCGCTTTCACCTTTACGAAAAATCGCTTCACCGTCTTCAAATGTCTTTTCATCCATCATTTGAAGTAGTTTTTGCTGCTGCCCTAACTCAAGACCGCCAAATATCGCAATTCTGTCAAGAATAGAAATCAAGTCTTGATCGGGCGTTACGGACATAGGCGTTTCTCGCTACCTTAAGTAGAATGCCGAGCCATTCTATAGCAAAGCCCGAAAAGAATCGCAGCCCTACTATGACAAGACTGTTTGAACAATTTGCATTTGACCAGCTGGCAGACTGGATGACAGCAAATGGCATGGACCAATGGGCACAACAGCTGCCCAGACAGGTTGAAAAGGGGCTTTCATTTGAGCGCCATGGCGATCTTCCCGGATGGCTGAAAAAGCTGGACGAGATGCCGCCGATTACTATTGATTCTCAATCACTAGAAACCGAACTTAAGCTGGACTCTTCCTCAATAAGCGAAGACCAGCGCAAACAACTTGAAGTGGCGCTTGAGGGGTTAATTCCCTGGCGTAAAGGTCCTTTTAGTTTGTGCGGAATACATATTGATACAGAGTGGCGTTCTGACTGGAAATGGGATCGGGTAAGTAAGCATATAGCGCCCCTGCAAAATAAAATCGTGCTTGATGTGGGCTGCGGAAATGGCTATCACATGTGGCGCATGCTGGGCATGGGAGCCAAACGAGTGATTGGGGTCGACCCCTCCCCCCGATTCTCCATTCAGTTTGAGGCAATAAAAAAACTGCTGCCAGATGCGCCTGTGAATCTGGTTCCATGTGCAATGGAGAATATCCCTCGCCCCATGGAAAGCTTTGACTCTGTTTTTTCCATGGGTGTGCTCTATCACCGCAAATCACCGCTGGATCATATGTATGAGCTGCGCGACGCGCTACGACCCGGTGGTCAACTTATTTTGGAAACGCTCGTTGTAGAAGGTGATGAATTCCAGTGTCTGGTTCCAAAAGATCGCTATGCCAAAATGCGTAATGTCTGGTTTATACCCAGCTCTAAAATGCTGGCAATCTGGCTTGGCCGTCTTGGCTTTCGAGATATTCAAGTTGTCGATGAAACCCTCACGACCACTGAGGAGCAGCGCGCTACCGACTGGATGAAGTTTGAATCGTTACCCGACTTTCTTGACCCCAGTGATTTCAGTAAGACCGTTGAGGGGTATCCTGCACCATTAAGGGCAACAATTATTGCAACCAAGCCGGAATAAATAATGCGTATAGTCTTAGTTCTTATTGCCGCTTTGTACCTGGTCGGCTGCGGTGGAAGTGGCGGCGGTGGTAATAGTGGTGGTGGCGGAAATAATGACAGCGGCACTAATAATCCGGGACCTAATATCGTCGATATCCCCGATGAAAACACCCTCCTATTGGCAGACTCAAGTTCACCCTATGCCGATGATCTTGCCGATTGTTTAAGCCCAAACAATGAGAGCATCTCCTGTACTCTCAGCACCATTCCCTTGATTGGCCAGTCAACGAACACTGTGACTCCTGCGGATATCCTTGAAAAGACCCTGGTCTCCCATCAATGGATGGCTAATCGCTGGGAAGCCCTACTTCCGCTTTTGCCAGATGATATCCTGCAACTCATGGGGAGTGTCACGGGCGTGGTCATCACCAGTGATACCCGACCCTCGTTTTTCACCACAAAAACTGGTGCAATCTATTTGGATTCCGCCTTCTTTTGGCTTACAAATTCTGAAAAAGGAGTCATCGATTCTACACCCGATTTTCGTTCCGGATTTGGTGATGAGCTTCAGTTTATTACGCTAGCCCGTTATGTCAGGGACAATGACTATGCATGGGATACCTATAGTCTTAGCGGCACAGAGGAGCGAACGCTTAACGATCTGGTCGAACCATTGTCTTCTTTGCTTTTTCACGAACTCGGGCATGCCAACGATTTTTTTCCCCGCTCTCAATACAGCTCTCTAATAGACAGCAATACCATTTTGAATGAAGGTGAACGCCTTGCACCATCAAGGGTGTCCACGGCAATGATCAACTTTAGTGACCTCAACTCTGAGCTACTTGTCGATGTCGCCGATGTTCTTTTTAAAGGCATTACTGCTTCAGAAGCTATTCTGGCTCTTACCCCTGAAGACGTAGCTGCCGAGTTCAGTATGGATGTCGCCAATGATGACTATGCCTATACCAGTCAATTCGAAGATCTCTCCATGTTGCTGGAGGAAGTCATGATGAAATACCACTTTGGCATAGATCGCGATATTGCCTACATGGATCGACCCGCTACCGAATCAAACTTCTGTGTTGACTACCCTGTCCGCTGGGGGCAACGAGGTCGAATCGGCGATCCCGGCGTTAAGGCCCGCACCCGATATATGTTGCAAGTGATGCTGAACCAGACAGATGTCTCTGAATACATTAATGACCTCGATGAACCCGTCGCTATGATCAACGGCGACAACTGGTGCCAAAACATCAATCTGACTGCGTCCCCCGTTTCTAGCAAAACACTGTATCAACGCTCTGAAAATCCTCTTGATGACTCGACATTCCCTGAATCTGACAAACGTCGATTTCATTAAATAGACACTTAACTCACAGTTACAAGCAGGCAAGTGTTTGTTTCGCCAGTAATATGATCTATTTGCCAGCTCAGTTGTATGATGTATTATGTTTTCCGTTTCAAATGACATAATCCGGGTCTTAATAACAGGGCTATGACTTTACTTCTTAGATCGATCATAAGAGCCATTAGCGCTGTCATATTGCTGACAGCCAATGCATTTGGTCAGGAATTCCCTACCAGAAATATTGATTTTATAGTCCCTTTTTCTCCAGGAGGAGGCTCAGACAACATTGTCAGGGCGCTGGAACCATCACTTGAAAGAGCGCTGGGGCAAACTATTGTTATTCGCAATATCGCCGGTGGCGGCGGAGCCGTAGGCTACAGTCGATTGGTCAGGGCTGAACCCGATGGCTATAGCATCACCACAACCAACAATGCCATTTTTACACTCAGCAGTTTCAGCAATGCCCCCTTTGTAAATGCAGATTTTGATCATCTGGCACGTGTCGCTGTCATGCCCTACATATTGGCTGTTAGAAATAATGATGAGTGGACAGACCTGGAATCTCTCAGGCGGGACCTCGAAAAAAATAACAGAAAACTTTCGGTTGGCTTTTCCGGCGTAGGTTCATCTACTCACATCACAGCACATGCCATTGCCAATGCACTGGGCATGGAGTTCTTATTTATCCCCTACGGTGGGGGAACTGCAGCCGTCTCCTCTGCGATGGGTGGTCATATCGATGCCGTAGTACTCAACCCATCAGAAATTCTGTCGGCAGTAGATGCTGGCAAACTGACTCCTGTACTGAGCACAGGCAGTGAACGCTCCGTGTTCATGCCCGAGATACCTACCCTAAAAGAACTTGGGTTCGATCTGGAGCTGGAGCAGTGGCGCGGTGTTTCTGCGCCAAAAGGTCTGTCTCCTGAGGTAAAAGATGCTTATGTATCTGCTATAAAAATTGCCGTGCAGGATCCACGTTTTATTCAAACCATTGAGGCATCCAGCACTGAAGTAAGACCACTTTTTGGCCAGGAGCTGGACGACTTTATTCAGGCGACCGAAGAAATCATCTTGCCCATTGTTGAGTCGGTCAAGTAAGGGAGTAATCGAATGCAGCGATATATTGGGGAAATTCTATGGTGCCTGGTGCTTATCACCCTGGCCGTCGCCGCGCTGTTTCCGCTAAACAATATTGGCGGCGGTTACTCAGGTAGTATTCTGACACCGGCAAGTTTCCCGGAGCTCATTACCTGGGGAATTATTGTTTTAACCCTGATTAATCTAGCCGATATATTTAAGAAGAGCTGGCAACTAAAGCAGGCATCTGAAACCGACGCTGATTCTCCTGAAACCTTCCCCGTATTGCCCCTGTTGACTGGCTTATTGTTAGTTGCTGAGCTCGTTGTCTATGCGCTGCTGCTTGAATCTGCTGGCTACATTCTCTCGACCACCATATTCATTGTTGCTGTTATTACGACGCTTTCGGCCTTATCTGGCAAGCTGACTCCGAGGGGCTTGCTCTATCCTGCGATAAAGCTAGTGGTATTCGCTGTCTTGTTTTCCTTTGCTGTCTTTTATTTGTTCAGCCTGGGTTTTGAACTCGTACTGCCAACGCTTTGAGGTAACGCCGGATGTTTTCAGAATACATAGATGCACTGGGTCTGGTTTTTCAGTTCAAAACCATTATTGCGATTGCCATCGGTACCGCACTTGGCTTGCTGATGGGCGCCCTACCGGGCCTGACTGCGGCAATGGCTATTGCCCTGCTATTGCCACTGACCTTCGGCATGCCCCCCGTAATGGGCATCGGCATGTTGCTCGGCATCCTCTGCGGAGCGATCTCTGGCGGCTCCATTCCCGCTGCACTGCTCAATATTCCCGGCACACCCTCATCGGTTGCCACCACGCTGGACGCCTTCCCGATGACTCGAAATGGCGAGGCCGGACGCGCTCTGGGCATAGCCATTGTCAGCTCATTTTTTGGCGGTATCTTTAGCGCAATTGTGTTGAGCTTGCTCGCACCGCCTATCGCCACATTTGCCTTAAAGTTTGGCCCAGCAGAATACTTCACCCTGAGCATTTTTGGCCTGGTGATTATTACTTCCATTGCCAAAACCCTGGTCAAAGGGCTCATTGCGGGACTGATCGGTTTACTGCTGGCGATGGTTGGCGCGGACCCGATAGAAGGCGTCCAACGCTTCACTTTTGGGCAGCCATCCCTCATGTCAGGAATCAATCTGTTACCCGCACTTATCGGCTTGTTCGCCGTATCGCAGGTCATTGAAGATGCCGTTGCTTATCTTAAAAAAGGGCAAGTCCGACTGGACAAGCTGTTGTCCGATAAAGCCATTCCCAGATGGCGCGAGGTTATAAGTTCCTGGAAAATACTGCTGTCCAGCTCTTCTATTGGTGTGGTCGTAGGTGCTATCCCCGGTGCCGGTGGCAGCATCGCGTCGTTTTTAGCCTATGACCAAGCCAAGAAAATGTCGAAAACCCCGGAAAAATTTGGCACCGGGCATTCCGAGGGCATCATCGCTTCCGAGTCCACCAACAACGCACTGACGGGTGGTTCCCTAATCCCCATGCTGACATTGGGTGTGCCCGGTGAAGCAGCAACGGCTGTCTTGCTAGGCGGCTTGATGATCCAAGGTATTCAACCAGGGCCAACTTTGTTTGCCGAGCAAGGTCCTATTATTTACGGTCTGTTTATTGCTTTTTTTATCGCCAATATCTTTATGTTGCTATTTCAGTGGGTGGGCATTGGCGTATTCGTCAAGGTATTAAACATGCCAAGAAAGCTATTGATGGCGCTTATTCTGGCGTTCTGTGTCCTGGGCGTATACGCCGTGGACAACGATATTTTCAATATTTATTTAATGATTGGTTTTGGTGTTCTTGGCTACTTCCTGAATCGTTTCGGCTTTGGCACAGCACCTGTCATCTTGGGGCTGATCCTGGGTCCCATCGCCGAAGCCAATTTACGTCGAGCCCTGCTGTTGTCCGAGGGTAGCTGGTTCACTTTTCTGGAACGCCCCATCAGCCTGGCATTTCTAGTGCTGGCCGGGATATGTGTGGTTTACAGTCTTAGTCACAAATACAAAAACAGAGTGATCTCATAGCGTTGTGGATACCTTGGTAATCCTTATGAACCACTCATTAATGATATTCATTGTTAGGAGATTTTCATGAAACAATCCGTTGCGGCCATCCGCGAATCTTTAAGTTATGGCTTGCTTTCTTTCCCCGTCACAGATTTTGACGAAAGCGGTCAATTCTCGCCCGAAACATACAAAAAGCGCATTGAAGACTTTGTTCAATCTGGTGTATCTGCCATTTTTGTCGCCGGAGGAACTGGCGAGTTCTTTTCACTCTCCACGAGCGAATACCAACAGATTGTTGAAATTGCTGTATCGGTGGTCGATGGTCGTATTCCTGTCTTTGCCAGTGCGGGCCTTAGTATTCCGGCAGCACAAAACTATTGCCAAATTGCCGAGAAAGCAGGTGTCGATGGCATTTTACTGATGCCTCCGTACCTGACTGAAAGCCCCGCTGATGGTCTCTGCCAGTATGCCAAGGCAGTGATCAACAGTACCTCCCTGCAAGTGGTTTATTACAACCGTGGCAATGGAATCCTCGGTACTGATTCCCTGGCCGAACTGGCCAAGGAATGCCCCAACCTGATCGGTCTAAAAGATGGCGTGGGCAATATCGCCGCGCTAAACGACACCATTAAATCCATTGGCGATCGCCTGGTTTATATCGGCGGCGTGCCAACGGCAGAAATCTTTGCCGAGGCCTACCTGTCGATTGGTGTTAACACCTACTCGTCTGCTGTTTTCAATTTTATGCCCGAGATGACACAGCGTTTTTACAAGGCTTTGCGCAATGGCGAACAAGAAACAGTCACCGCGATCATTCAGGACTTCTTTATCCCATTTTGTCGTCTACGTGACAAAAAAGCCGGTTATGCCGTTAGCCTGATCAAAGCTGGTGCCGACATTATGGGAATTCCTGCTGGTGGCGTACGTGCTCCCCTGGTTGATCCTTATGCCGAGCACAAGGCGCAGCTGGCCGAACTAATCAAGAAAAACAGCTAAGTAACAGGAAGCGCATTATGTTTACCCGCATAACAAAAATGTCTGTTATCCCGGTCGCAGGCTTTGACCGCTTCTTGTTAAACCTGAGCGGTGGTCACGCCCCCTGGTTTATTCGAGTCGTGGTAATGCTTGAAGACAACCATGGCAATACCGGCCTGGGGGAAATTCCAGCGACCGACAAAATCATCCAAACACTGGAACACTGCAAAACCCTGGTGGAAGGGAAATCCGTCGGTGACTACAAAGCTATTGTGAATGAGGTAAGCACTGCGATTTCCGGTGGCGAAGGCGATGTAAGAGGTAACCAGACATTTGATTTGCGTGTGGCAGTACATGTGATTACCGGCATTGAATCCGCACTGCTCGATCTGGCTGGTCAGGTCATGCAGTTGCCGGTTGCTGCTTTGCTGGGCCAGAGAGGCCAGCAACGAGATGAAGTAGAAGCTCTGGGGTATTTATTCTTTGTCGGCGATACGGCAAAGACGGACCTTCCCTATCCCAATACCGAGACTCCTGAAGACGACTGGGACCATGTTCGCAATCTGGAGGCGCTTACCCCGGAAACCATTGCCCGACAGGCTCAGGCGGCTTACAAACGCTATGGCTTCAAAGACTTCAAGCTCAAGGGCGGCGTGCTGGACGGCGATGAGGAAGCAGAATGCATTATTGCCCTGCATGAAGCCTTCCCCGAAGCGCGTCTTACCCTGGACCCCAACGGTGCTTGGCTGCTGAAACAGGCAATCGAATATGTCGAGCCCATTAAGAATATCCTCAGCTATGCCGAAGACCCCTGTGGTCAGGAAGGCAGCTGGTCGGGGCGGGAAACCATGTCGCGCTTCAAAGCAGAAACCGGGCTGAAAACCGCGACAAACATGATCGCCACCGATTGGAAACAACTGAAAGACGCCGTCAGACTGAACTCGGTTGATATCCCCCTGGCGGATTGTCACTTTTGGACCATGCAAGGCGCCGTTGCTGTCGGCGAGCTTTGTAACGAATGGGGTATGACCTGGGGCTCGCACTCCAACAATCATTTCGATATATCACTTGCCATGATGACCCATGTCGCCGCTGCCTGCCCGGGAAAGGTCACAGCCATCGATACCCACTGGATCTGGCAGGATGGTCAGCGGCTGACCAAAGACCCTCTAAAAATTCACGAAGGCAAGATTACAGTGCCGCAGAAACCTGGACTTGGAATACAGATTGATCAGGAAAAACTACTCGAAGCCAACAAGGTATACAACTCACTGAGTCTCTCCGGACGTGATGATGCCATGGCGATGCAATACCTGATCCCCGGCTGGAAATTTGATAGTAAAAAACCGGCCATGGTGCGCTGATTTTTCCTCAATTCCATTAGAAATTAACGGGCTATTCGGGACACATAGAGGTTATGAAAAAAACGCAGATTGACACCACCGGGATACAAGTAGAACCGCTAAAGCAGTCGGGCAGCCTTTCTTCACATGTTTCTGGCCAGTTGGAGTCTATGATTTCCAGCGGAAAAATCGCGGTGGAGAGCAAACTGCCTACCGAGACGGCGCTTTGTGAAATGTTTGGTGTTAGCCGCACGGTCATTCGCGAAGCCATTGCCAAGCTTAAATCAATAGGTCTTGTGGATACTCGTCAAGGGGTAGGCACGACAGTGATCTCCAGCCGCCCTATAGAAACTTTTTTTGCCAGTGATATCACACCCAAGACTGTCGACGACATTCTCTGCATTCTTGAATTGCGTATGAGCATCGAAGTAAAAGCGGCAGAGCTGGCTGCATTGCGTCGGGATGATAAGGATTTGGCGCAGATGCAATCCTGTCTGGAAAAATTTACCCAAGCGACGAAAGCAAAAGAATTGGCAAGAAAGGAAGACCTGGATTTTCACTGTGCCGTTGCTATGGCCACCAAAAACGCTTATTTCGTCAAGTTTTATGACCAGATGAATAAAAACATTATTCCTCGAGAACAGATACTCGATAACAAAGTCGACCAGTTCGCCACCGAAGAATATCTAAACAAAGTCAACCAAGAGCATCTGGCAATTTATCAGGCCATTGAAGCCGGAGACAGCGAAGCAGCAGAAAAAGCTATGTACAACCACCTATACCGCGCTTATCACATGTACGAGCAGTACCAAGAAAAATAGTTACAAAGTCTTGGGTTGAGCAACAATTTTTCGTTTGCTGGTCGCCGCGTTTATGAACGGTATAATTTGCGCCTGAAATCAAACTAACAGGCTATGAAAAAGAATTCCCGACTTGTTTATTCCACCGATGTTGGTCGTATCAAACAAACAGATACCCAGACCATCAGTACAGAAACTGACGGCATTGTTCGCGTTCGGCGGGAATCAAAAGGGCGCGGCGGCAAGGTCGTCTGTGTCGTTGAAGGCTTGCCGCCCGAACTGCTCAAGGATATCGGTAAAGTCCTAAAATCTGCCTGCGCGACCGGCGGAGCCACCAAAAATGGATGTGTTGAAATTCAGGGTGATCATAGAGAAAAAATCCGTAGCCTGTTAGAAGACCGGGGCTTTCAGGTAAAGCTGGCCGGAGGCTAATTATGTCCAATGCCCGCAAAGGAAAAACACTGGCCGATTTCGGCAGCTGGCCCTCCCCTATCTCAGCCAAATTACTGACCTCTAAAACTGTCGGGCTGTCTGAGCCTTTGATCACCGAAGATGAAATCTACTGGCTTGAATACCGTCCCCAGGAAAATGGCAGATGTACCGTGGTTGCTTATAACCACGGTAATCCGAAGAGCATTGTTCCTATCGAGTTCAGTGTTCGCACCGGAGTCCACGAATACGGCGGTGGCGCATGGACCATAGGCGGAGGCAGGCTTTACTTCGTAAACCAGAAAGACCAGCGTATTTACCGTGTCGATCTGGATGATCACAGCTCTGTCAGGCCGTTGGTCAAAGCGTCCACTAAACGTTACGCCGATCTTCAATACATGGAGAGTACTGACAGTCTTATTGCGGTAATAGAAGACCACAGTCCTTCCCTAAAAGAACCCAAAGCCTCTATCGCCAGAATCTCCTGTGCCGGACAGGACGATCAGCTAACCCTGGTTGAGGGCGCCGACTTTTACTCTAACCCCAGATTGTCTCCCGATGGCACGCAATTACTCTGGTTGCAGTGGTTTCACCCCAACATGCCCTGGACTGAAAATGAACTTTGGTCTGCATTGGTGAAGGATATCGAAGGCAGTCAGACAAAATTGACTGGGAAGAATGAGTCTATTTTTCAGCCGCAGTGGTCACCGACTGGTGAAATTTATTTTGTCAGCGATCGTTCGAACTGGTGGAACCTTTACAAACAAATCAAACCGGGAAAAGACAAAACAATCGCCCCATGCGAACGCGAGTGCGGGCTCCCTTTATGGCAGTTTGGAATGTCGACCTGGGGCTTTTTAAACGAGCATGAGATTCTCGCCGCTTACGTCGAGAATGGTATTTGGCGTCTCTATCGTCACCACCTGAAAGAAGACCGCACCTATGCGCTCAAATCACGCTTTAATCATTTTTCCCATCTGGCTACCAATGTAAAAAATGGCCGGGCTCTTGTGATTGCATCTGACGGACAAAGCTTTGATCGCTTATGCGAGGTAGGAACTGGCGATCAAATAGAGCCTCTATATTCAGACGGGGAAATTCAACTACCCGTAGGCTCGATCTCCACAGCTATACCGATTACCTTTGAAACAACCGATTTCCAGCATGCATACGGATTTTACTACCCGCCGCTAAACGCTGAATACAGCGGCGCTGCAGGGGAAAAGCCGCCCTTGATTGTAATTTGTCATGGTGGGCCAACTGGCTCCACCAGCCCGTCCCTCAACTTCAAGATCCAGTTTTGGACCAGTCGAGGTTTTGCCGTTGCTGATATAAATTATCGGGGCAGCACAGGTTATGGCCGTGAATATCGCCTTAGCCTGAATGGCAACTGGGGGGTTTACGATGTCGACGACGCCTGTGCCGCCGCAGAATACTGTGTTGAGCAAGGCTGGGTAGACCGGGACAAACTCATAATTCGCGGCAGCAGTGCGGGTGGCTACACTGTCTTGAGCGCCCTCTGTTTTCGGCAGACCTTTTCAGCCGGCAGCAGCCTCTATGGCATCGGTGACTTACATGCACTGGCTGCCGATACTCACAAGTTTGAGTCGCGCTACACCGACACACTGGTAGCCCCCCCAACTGAAACACAGGTTTACGACGAACGTTCACCTATAAAGCACGTAGAGAATTTCAGTTGCCCCACTATTTTCTTCCAGGGTCTGGAAGATAAGGTCGTGCCTGCCGAGCAAGCAAAAAGTATGTTCAATGCACTGAAAAAATCCGGGTTTGCGGTGTGTCTGGTTACTTATGAAGACGAAGCGCACGGGTTCCGCAAGGCCAACAATATCGAGCACTCCCTGAATGCAGAGCTGGCGTTTTACGGCAAGATTTTTCATATAGAAACAGATTCGCTGGTAACAGATTTGGAGATTGCCAACCTCAATGCCACCCGCAATCGCCTGAGATAAACTGCAATGGCTAGATGGCGCCCTGCTCCTCCCAAGACTTCACCCTACATTACCGCCGAGGGAGCTCGCCGGCTTCAGGAAGAGTTAAAGCATCTGTGGAAAGTTGATCGACCAGCCGTGACTGCAACGGTAAAAGCAGCCGCAGCCAATGGCGACCGTTCAGAGAACGGCGATTACATATATGGCAAAATGCGTTTGCGCGAACTGGATCGAAGAATTCGTTACCTATCCAAGCGGTTGGACAACCTGAATGTGGTTGATCGGCTCCCCAGCGATCAAAGCAAAGTTTTTTTTGGTGCCTGGGTGACACTGGAACACGAAGATGGCCAGTTAATTACGGTTCGCATTGTTGGCTACGACGAAATTGACGCTAAACAAAACTGGATTAGTGTTGATTCACCATTGGCCAAAGCTGCAATGGGCAAACAAGTGGATGACGAAATCAGTTTCAACACTCCCAACGGCCCTGTTGAAGCCTACATCGTCAAAATTATCTATCAGAACCCGTAATCTCTTTAGCGGTACGGCTGCAGGTATTTCATAATAAACATAGGTGATTGTATTTTTCGCCCCAAACGACATTTCCCGGAGCCATATGTCTACCAAGCCAAAACTTATTCCCCGCGACCTTGTAATTGTCCGTACCCGGCAATTAACGACCAATATGAAGCGCATTACACTGGGCGGTGAAGAATTGAACGGTTTTCCGGAAAATCAGGAAGGTTCATACATCAAACTCTGGTTTCCCTGGCCCGGAGAAACCGAAATCAACATGCCATCAGAAGATGGACAACGCGGCCCGGGAAATGGCCCGATGATGCGGACTTACACGATCAGTAATTTCGACGCCTCTTCTCTGGAGCTGGATATTGATTTTGTCATTCATGGCGATGAAGGGCCTGCCTCCGGATGGGCCCTAAATGCCAAACCCGGAAACCGTATAACTATCTCCGGACCAGGAGCGGGAAATATGATTGACACATCCGCCGATTGGTTTTTCATGGTTGGCGATATGACCGCGCTCCCTGCCCTGACGGCGAACCTAAAAACCCTTCCGGACGAGGCAAAAGGATATTTTGTGATGGAAATCATCGAGTCGAGCGACAAACAGGAATTGAGCAAACCTGATGGCATTGAGATGCATTGGGTAATCAACCCAAATCCTGGCGAAGATAACGATATTTTGCTCGACCGTGTGCGCGAACTGCCATTTTACAGTGGCCGCGCCGCTGTCTGGACTGCTTGTGAATTTTCCAAGATGCGCAAGCTTCGGCATTATTTTCGACAAGAGAAAAATGTGGATCGGTTTGATGTTTACGCAAGCAGTTACTGGAAAAACGGCGTCAGTGAAGACGAGCACAAACTTATCAAACGACGCGACAACGAAGCCAACGGCAACTAATTTTTGTTGTTAAAATAGCCCGCTTTCCTACAGGCTCAGGCATACAATTCCAATGCGCCCAAACTCAACGTGGTAAATTCAGCGAGCAATGCGAGAACAGGTTGATCTGATTCTGGAGCCACAGTGGATATTACCCATTGTGCCCGCCGAGCAAGTCTATGAAGACTGCGCTCTGGTAATCCATCAAGGGCAAATTCAGGCACTGCTGCCAATAGCCGAGGCCAAACGCCGGTATGAGGCAAACGAAACCCTCAAACTGCCAAACCAGGTATTGATACCCGGATTAATTAATGCCCATGGTCACGCTGCAATGACCTTGCTGCGTGGCTATGCAGATGACCTTGAGCTAAACGACTGGCTGGAAAACCATATCTGGCCAGCCGAGAGCCGCTGGGTAAGCGAAGACTTTGTTCGTGACGGCACTCGTCATGCCATCGCCGAAATGATCCGTTCGGGGACCACCTGCTTTTCCGATTCTTATTTTTTCCCGGAGGTGTCGGCAGAAGTAGCTGTTGGCGCAGGCATACGAATGCGAGTTGCCTTTCCCGTGTTTGAATTCCCCACCGCCTGGGGACGCAATTCCGATGAGTACATACACAAGGGGTTGGCGTTAAGAGACAACTTCAAAAGCCACGAGTTAATCGATGTGGCATTTGCACCACACGCACCCTACACAGTCGAGGACAAAACTTTTGAGCGCATAGCCATGCTTTCGGAAGAACTTGATGCACATATTCATTTGCATCTGCATGAGGTCGCGCAGGAGGTGCAAGACTCGCTTAAGCTCCACGGAGTGCGCCCCATAGAACGTATGGAGAAACTAGGTATTCTAGGACCAAGAACAGAAACGGTTCACATGACCCAACTGATTGATACCGATATAGAGCTGCTCGGGCGATACAACAGCTCTGTCATACACTGCCCCAAATCAAACACGAAACTGGCCAGCGGTATTTGCCCTGTAGAAAAATTGCGCGAATCGAACATTCGAATTGCACTGGGAACTGATGGCGCAGCCAGCAATAATCGACTGGAT
>Ga0181561_10001432_pt1 | contig 21164 bp, 22 predicted proteins | sample 011ome_19_FD_133760 | JGI IMG/M metagenome (GOLD analysis project Ga0181561, IMG submission 133760) | Coastal salt marsh microbial communities from the Groves Creek Marsh, Skidaway Island, Georgia - 011510BT metaG (megahit assembly) | ecosystem: Environmental > Aquatic > Marine > Intertidal... | reverse complement strand
TGAGGCTGGCCAAAAGTTCTTTCGCGAATAGAAAAAATCTCTTTCGCCGATAGAAAAGTTCGACCGCCGCGAGATTTTTTTTTTCTGAGGCTGGCCAAAAGTTCTTTCGCGAATAGAAAAAATCTCTTTCGCCGATAGAAAAGTTACATCACCAAAGTAAAAAAAAAGATGAGTTTACATAATTCAGCGAATGTATTCCGCCAAGGCGACTTTGTTATCGAGACGTTCAAAAGATACAATGATAATGGTCAGCGCGAGAAGGTGACCAGAAAGTACACTGCATCGGACCCGGTAGGTCTCGTTTTGCGTCTTAAACGGACACATAAATTACTAAAGCCGTTTGGTAAAAATAGTGGTGCGAACAACTTTCAAACCAGCGCCACCGCCGTTTCGAGCGACGACGTTTATATTGAAGCCCCTAATGCGAAGCAGGTTGATATCGTAGACGTGTTGAAAAAAAACATGGCACTGCACAAAACTAAAAGAACACGCCCCGCCTTGCAAGTAAAGCGGGGCGTTTATAGACATCCGAACCGCGACAGTCCCGAAAAAGCGAGCCCCTGGGAGGAAATGGAGCCCGTAACACAATTGCGCATCACGAATCTGACAACGGATGCGACAGAATCAGACTTGTCAGATTTACTTGGCCATTTTGGAAGAATGACGCGTGTCTTTATTGTAAAGGACCACGTCACGCGTCAAAGCCGAGGATTTGCATTTGTGACATTTCTGAAAAGAAAAGATGCCGAAATGGCCTTGGAAACATTGAACGGACATCCTTACGGATACCTTATTCTCAAAGTAGAGTGGGCGAAACCGAGAAAGCAGAGTCAAGCACATTACAGTGGCTATGGTAAAGCATTGCCACAGACAACTACAAAAAAATGAAAAACATATGTAATTACTTAAACGACATTTCTTAATTCCATCGCCTCCCATGCCTACGAACTTTGACCACGACGCCAAACTCGCGACGCGAGGACAACGCGTGCGCATCACAGACTTCGGAGGCGTCGAGCCCGCCTCTTGGAACAACGTCGGCGTTGTCCGGGGTATAACCTTGGACCGCGTGTTGACATCCATGAATCAGAAGGGCATTCAGAAATATAGGATATTGGTCGACTTTGGGGACGGAGAGATTGCCTCTGTGTTGCCTTGCATATTGAAATCGGTCTGACATTCATGGTGTCGTCAGCGGTTCTGTCTCTTCCGTGGTTTCCTTTGGCCGAATGCGCCTCTCAAAGCACGTCACGAGAACAGCGCTGGCAATGCCACACATCACCAAGTAGCACCCGACGGCCATCCACGCCATAGAAGGCGGGTTAGAGGTTGTGGAGACGAGCATGATAATGAGACCGACCATGAATATGGGCGTCGCAATGCACAGAATGGCCGGCCGTATCATTCTTTCGCGTAGGACATACCTATAAGTAGGCACTTTTTGAAAAAATTAAAATATACTTTCTAATGCTGTATATGTCTCTTTAAATTGCGCGAGGCGCGTCTCTATATTATCCCGTGCAAACTCCCATTGTTTGAGCCACCGGTCCAGCCACTGGGATGTGTGTTCGGGCAGATTGTCCAGTGGCTGCTGAAAGCGTACGATTTTGCACCATTTCTTGAGCGTCGTGTCCATGGTATTGACGCACATTTCGGCGTCGGCCAAGACGCACGCGCTCTTCTTGAGAGCCTCGTCGTCGCCAACGTCGGCGCCCTTCAGGCTGGCCAGAGCTTCATCTCGTGCTTGGTGAGCATCACGCACGTCGGTGAGCAACGTACCGACCCACCATTCGACGTAGCTCTTGATTTGTTTGGCCGTATCTTCGCTGAAACGAAAGTTATCGAGCCATGGCGTCTGTGGCGGCACATCGGCCGGTAAGTCTTTGACAAAGGCGTCGTGGTCGGTAATGGCAGCGATTTGCTGCAGAAGCGCGGTGTATTGTTGTTCCTGTTTGAAGAGTCCCGCGAGATTTTTGGAAATACCGGCAAGGGCCGTCCAATGTTCGACGACGGGATGTTCGCGGCGCTTCCGTTTTAAATTGACGACTTTTCCGGGGCGACGTTTCGGCGGCATGTGGTTGGTGAAAATGCTCTATTTATAGAACAATGTGCGAATATTCTTTTCGACAAATTACAATGTCACAAAACAAACCACATACTATGATAGCCTACGTCCAAATTAAAGAATTGCTCACTGGTACCCATGAAACGTGGTCGTGCGGCCACGCTCTGTTTTGGAACGATTGGACCAGTGGTCGGGAAACACTCTCTGCGGGCCACCGGCTGGGGTTGGGACAAGTGTACCACCGCATTCATGGCGAGTGCCACCGCCGCGGCTGGTTGGTCCATGGGTTTTACGACAACACGCGTTTTTTCGACATCATGCGCGACTCCTGGAAAGATTACTGGCCTATGATTCGGTCCGACCGCGAGTTGCAACAAAAATTAGGACAAACTTGGAGCATTCCTCGTGAAAAACTCGACATGTTCATTACGGCCGTTCTTCTTCCGTCTCTGAACGACTGGAAGGAGTGATTCCACGCAGCAGCCGCACTGAAAACAACGGAATGAGACTAAACGCATGACAGACGAGCATTAGTTTCCACAGCGACGAAAAATTCGTGGCGGTGACGCCAAACATGCCGGTAAAGAGAGACCCCCATTCACTTCCAATGACCCCACCCATGTTGGAGAGAGACATGAGCAGGGCATACAGTGTGCCCTCGACACCCACGGGGCAGATACGTGCCCCCAGCACGACCATGGGCATGGTCACAAATTGGCCGACAAGCGTGATGACAATGCGCTCGATGGACGCAAAGATGAAATCCGGAATACCCATCGACCGATTCACATGTAGTACCAGTAATAGCAATGTATTCGACAAAAGAAACGACAACGCCAGTGCGTAGCCGAAAATCTTTGTAAACGCGACGTCTCGCAACCATCTTTTGTAGACGTACGTACCTATAATCGAAAAGACATATCCCATGACGTCGAGCGTGCCGAATTCACCGGCCGTAAACTTGAGGACGTGCTCGTAAAAGTACGTGAGGGCGACACCGTAGCCGGGCGTGGCCGACAGTAAAAAAATGAACAGGGCCGGGCGATATATCATTGGCTGCTTGATGGCGGACCACAGTTTGCCCCCCGTGTTTTTCCAACTGTGCGTGATGGTGGTCGACTCGTCGCGAATAAAGCATGCGAGAAACGCGATGCACACGGGAATCATCGAGTTGAGCAGAAAGACGCGCGTGGCGCCGAGATTTTCGTAGGCCAGGGCGCCGAAAATGGACGCCAGGAGCCCGCCAGCAAAGCGCAACATCCACGACCAGGACTGTATGGTGCCCTTGTCTTCCTCGGATTCGCCGCGCGCCGCTTCGACCAGTAGAGAGTCCGCCATGACGTCCGAGAAACACAATCCCGCCGACGACACGGTCATGACGAGCGTGATGATAAATTCATCGTGGGGGCAAAACGGCAACACAATCCAACAAATCGCACTGACAAACGACGATATAATCATATAAGGTCGCCGGCGATAGCCAAATAGCGGCGTCGAGTCGGAAATAAACCCGTAGAGCGGTTTACAACACCAAGGGATGGCGACGACGCCGAATATGGCGGCCATTTGAGCCGGGGTGACTTGTACCGTCTCAATTAGCCAGAATCGCATGGCGACCGATGTGAATTGAAAACAAAATCCAAGTAAAAGATAAAAGAAGAGCAACGACGCGCGGTCCGCGTCCATGATTCTATAGATAGAGATTCTTATTCTTAAGTAATAAACAACTATGTCTGTAATGGATTTACAAGAATGTGTCCTGAAGATAACGCAGCGTCTGCTTTCCAATGTGGCGTTTTCCGACGGTAATGTTTCGTAGTGCCTTGGGCTCTGTGCGCAGTTGTTCTTGCAGTGCCGCCAATGTTGGATAAACGACAACAATGGCTTCGGCAACGCGCTCTGATACACCCTTGACGCACATTAACATGCGTAACCACGCGTTGTCTTCGGCGCGTTTGCGTTTGGTGATGGGTGCCCGAATGCCCGAGTGCGACGCGAGCGTCTGTCCGGACTTTTCGGAGAATACGCGAAGGCAGAGCGCCGTCTCGGCGATGCTCGCCGTTCTAAGCACGTGAATGCCGTCCCGTAAAATCGTATTCGCCATCGCTCCGAACAGAGTCTTCTTTGGCATGGGAGGTCTCGCCATCGACCCCTCGATAATGTAAAAAACGCGACATTCTGGATGTTGGGCCCGCCACGCCAGCATGCGCGCCTTTTGCTCGCGCCAGCGGCCATCCTTGATGCTGGCGGCAAAGTCGTCGACGCGCTTGCGTTCAAACAGAAAAAAGGTCCCGATGGCGATGTCGGCCACCGGCAGTGTTTCTACGGTGTGGTCGAGGGCATCTTCCTTGCATTGGGCGATTAAGTCATGTTCACGGCTGTCGATACGTATGGCCATGCTTGGTGTTTGTGTGGGCCAGATGTATGGACTTGGGCTTATGCGTTACACATGCGTTAGGGTATGGATTTTTCTGAGAATAAGTTTGCAACAATATGAAAGTTTCTATTCATAGCAAACATAGGCACCATGGCCATGTCACCTTACGATTTGCAATTATTGGTTCGGCAAGTCGCCGACGAATCACAGACCGAAAATATACGAAAATTAGTCGCGGCCATTGAATCCACATTTCCCAAATCCATACTAGAGGGCAGAACGGGAAAAGAATGCACCAGGTGTCATTTTCGAATGCACAATAGAAAACGCAAATGTCCCAACTGTCACATGGTATACCCGCTAAAAAAGGTGCAAAAGCGTCCACCTCCCGCCCCAGAATTGCAAATAAACGAGTGTAGGTCGTGTGGCACAGCGACAAACGAAATGATAGAGTTGAGTTGCGGGTGTCGCCACTGCCCGGCTTGTTTGCTGGACAGAACAAAGACCAACAGGCGCTTTTGCCCCACACACAAGACGCCCTACGCGTCCGAGCAGGTGCTGCGCGAGTCCTTTCCGGAATATTACACATAGCCGTATAAATATCGGCGTACACCACGCGCATGGTGTTTAGTTGTTGTTCCAAGGAGCGCGAATGTCGATACTGTATGGAAGGCGGGGGAATCATGGTGGCTCCTTGCAAGTGTAGTGGCCACCTCAAGTGGGTTCACATGGCATGTTTGAGTGAGTGGCATCACAAACGGGACGTATACACGTGTGAGATATGTCACGAGCCATTTCGGGTCCCGCCGCGTATTCTGTGGGAAATGCGCGTCACCGACCGGGTATCTCACTTTTTGAGTACGGTGGGATATTTAATGTTGTGGATTGGTGCGGTCTGGCCCCACCTGTTTTCCGTGTTTCAGCAGTGGATGCTGCTTGTTATGGGACACACGTGTGTCTTCTTTTCCGTAAGTATATTTTCAGAAATACCATTGTACCGTTGGTTGTTAATGATGCATCAGTGGCCAGTGCTTGCCGTGCGTTTGGTTTTATGCGCGTGGCGACCCTGGCATTTTATAATGGGCGATATTCTTTGTATTGTGGTGTTTTACTTTGTCAATCGTTTAGCACTATAAAAGTACATTTCGTAAAAAAAAAAACATGTCTTTGTTAAAAGAGGATTTGGTACCTACAGCGTCTCTTCTCCCAGCGGAAGGCAAAAAGGGCAAAGGTCGCAAGGGGGGGGTTGTACAAGGGAAGCGTGGCGTGGTAAATCCGCGAAAACCTCGGCCAAAAAATCCGCGAAAACAGCCAATAAAACCGACTAGGAAAGGAAAACGCAGGGATGTGCAAAAAACACGTCTCACGAAAAATCAACTCGAGGTTATGAAGGCTCTCTATTCTAAAAATGATAGAGCCACGCAAGACGCCAAGGAAAAAGCCAGCGCCATTCTTGAAAAAATAGACCGCAAACAATCCATGAGTCCCGAAGAGCAGCAGGCCGCGGCGGTCTTTTCAAAAGTGGTCTTAAAGAAAAACACACCGCGGTTCAGTTTGTACCGCTCCATTGTCATGACAATGGTCATATTAGCGTATATTATCCAGGGGGCGAACGGCGTGTTGTCTTTGAACGACTCGGTGAATAGCGCGGCCTCTGTTGATAGCGCATCCTCTGTTTCGTTAAGAACGGAAAGTAACGTACCGCAAGAAAACGCCGGCGTAAACACCGACGAGGAATCCGGCGAGGACGATAAACCCGCGGCTCCTGTGGCTCCGGCGGTGGACGAGGAATCCGGCGAGGACGATAAACCCGCGGCTCTTGTGGCTCCGGCGGTGGACGAGGAATCCGACGAACCGACGGCTCCGACGGCTCCGGCGGCTCCGACGGCGGACGAGGACGATAAACCTGCGGCTCAGGCGGATCAGGCGGCGGAAGACGACCCCGCTGAACCAGCACCCGTGATGTCTCCACAGGTTCAGTTATGGTTAGATACCTTTGGTCAAGCTTCGCTGGATGACGCCAGTATGATTGTGCATCATATGAAGGCGAACTCGCCACTTTTACAAGAAGAAGCCAGCCTTGCGGTGGAAGACGACGGCTATGACAAAAGAGAAACCATCAATCGATACCGTCGCCAACTGCGCGCCATCATGAGCGAAGACGAACAGCACGCGGAAGCCGCCCGAGCGAACATTTCCACGGCTGACGCCGTGCCACTAATGTTTCCCTATTTGTGGTTAGACTACCCTGGATACCCGTGGCATGATATGAAACTGAACGAATTGTACAAGCACTACGGCGAGATATTGACGGTATTTACGTCAAACATGAAGTCGTTTGTCAGCAGTGTGGGTGATACAAGAGACGAAAAGCAGTACATGACACGCCTGCTAAACCCCGTGCTGTCGGAGCTTTTGGTGATTGGCACGCCGAGTAATCGCAACGTGACAAAGGCCAGTTTTCTACTCGACATCATGCCCGCCGACGAAGCTCTCGCCGGCACGCGTCAAAACTTGGAGGAAATACGCACGGGTGAAATTTCAAAGATGGTCACGGCTACGGGCGGCGGCGCGGACGTCACCGCTCTCGCAAAAAAAGTAGGAACAGGTCTTAGCGTGCAAAACGTCGTCCGTGGCGCCGTGGCCAAACTGAAACAAATGACAGCGGAAGACTGGTGGACGGAATATGCAACTCAAGACGAGCCTCATAGCGTGACAAGTTTCCAAGACGGATTCTACGACGCGTGGCGCGAGTACCGACCGTACGCGATTCAGGGTCTGCGAAATTTCGTACATCTACATTTCGACGATTTACAAACGAACGTCAACCCACAAGGGCCAACGTACGGACAACAGTTGGCAGTGCGCGGAAGTGACGCGTCGTCCATGGCCGTGGGAAGACAAACGAGCGTCGAAACAGAAACATTTCGTCAATTTACAAATATGGCTCACGAACTCATTGCCTACAATACGGCGATGGAAATGTCCAAAGGGAATGTACAGCAAGATACTTCCGGTTCAGCACTGGCCAGGGCCGAAAACATGAAACAAGGCCTGGTGCAGAAACTGAAAGGAGCCGGAGCAATGAGTGCCGATGCTATCAAGAAAATAGAAGAGATGGAAAGTCGGGAACTCGTCGACTTTCTTAAAGAGAGCGAACAGGCCAATTTTTTCGCCGGGTCGATGCATATTACACTCAGCCAGTCCCCAGTGGACCAAAACATCATGCAATACGTGCAGCAAAGTGCAATGAACTTGAAAAGAGAATTTGACCCCCGACACGTACAAAGTTTGGAAGTAGACGACGAGCAAGACAAATGGACGTACGAACAGCTCGGCCGTATCCAAGACGCGGTGACACACCCTTTTAAAGACCAAGAACTTGGAACACTGATTAAACACGACATTCCCATTTCAAACATGGTGCAAAAAATATGGAGCGCGATGGACCCGCAAAATTTAGAAACGTTGGAAGCATCGAGAAAACGGCTCGTACAAGCCATGTCCAAGAGAGATAGTATTGCGGCCACCTACGACGAAGACAACAAACAATCATTTGAAGAAGGCAAAACAGAAGGCGAAACGAACATGGGGTGGAAATTATTCTCGGGAGCCTTGTCACGAATCGGCGGCGTGGTCGGCACGTTTGCAGAGGTTCTTTTGGGCCTTTTCAGATTATCGTGGAATCACCCGGCCGTTCCAACAACACTTGTAGGCATATATGCCATATACAAATTGAAAGAAAAATGCGTCGACAAAGGAAAAGAGATGATGGTTTCGACGGGCAAACGGCTCATGGGTTTAGGCGGAACTTCGTCCGCGAGCAGCAGACGAAACTCCATGAACAGCAGCAGACGAAACTCCGCGAAGACGAGGCGCAAATCCAAATCTAGACGCGCACGGTCGCCGCCGCGCCAAATGCCTTCCCGAGGCGCGGCTGCAGCATCTATTTGGAGCGCGGTGACCGGCGTGTTTAACTCGTGGAAGTCTGACGAAATGGATTTGGATACGATGGCAGTCAAAGAGCTCAAAAAACTTTACAGAGGTTTGCGCACTCAGATAGATGCCGAATCAGATCTTTCAAAATTTGACAAACGAGTGAAAATGCAAAATCCTAGCACAAAAAACAAGCTGATAAGCGCCATTAACGAGGCGCGGGCAGAACTAGGTAAATAAATCAAGTCATTTCTATATCTTTTTCATCTAAGTATTCGTCCTCTTGCGCGCGTGCGTTTTCTTCTACATCGTCATCCACTGCAGAGTAGACCATCGGGTTCCGTTGTGGTCGCCATGTTTTCTTAATAAAGAATGCGAACACGAGCACTGTGACCAAAAGAGATACGCCGTAAAATATCTCCGAGAATTGCATCGTTGAAGATATGTCATCGTCATTCGGGTCTACACCTGTTCCGTTGATATAACTTGTTGAAGGTGTAAAGTATCCCAGTGGAGAGGGCCCCGTGCCTTCGGGCAAAACAGCAGAGGGACTGGGCGATTCGAACACCGCAGGGCCAGGCGACGTGCCGTTGTTGGGCAGAGTACTGTTGGTCGGCGACGTGTCGTTGTTGGGCAGAGTACTGTTGGTCGTCGACGTGCCATTTTGGGGCGATGTGCCGTTGCTCGTCGACGTGCCATTTTGGGGCGATGTGCCGTTGGTTGGTGACGTGTCGTTGTTGGGCAGAGTACTGTTGGTCGTCGACGTGCCATTTTGGGGCGATGTGCCGTTGGTTGGTGACGTGTCGTTGTTGGGCAGAGTACTGTTGGCCGGCGACGTGTCGTTGGGCATGTCACATACAACACAAAGACGTGCATATTAAAGATCGAAGATTAAATCCTGCTTTTGTTTTTAGGTATGGTATTTTCGAGTGTACATTCTAGGCGCCTGCGCATATTCTTCACTTTCGCCGGTTCTCCCCGAAGCACGTCTGGGTGCACCATGCAATCTTGGTACGCTTCTATCGGCAGGGGGTAACCGATGGTGTTGTAGTTGGGATTGCGTATGGAACATTTCCGATACGAACCAGACTGAATCATCTCGGTTGTTTTCTGCAGGGCTTTCGGAACATCCAAAATGAATATACGCGAAGGATTTTCAAACATGTACACGTAGTACTGGACACCTTCTTTGTGAGCTCGAAAAATGCCGCCCGGGGTTCCCCGTCTGTCATTCGATATCGCCTCCATGAAGAAGTTCAGCTGATTCCCATTCCTGTCGCGCCGTGCCCGCGGCGACACGTCAAACTTGATTTCAGCCTTGCGGCCGAAGGCGTCGATAAAATCGGGCTCGGTACACTTGGCCACATTGTTGGGCTTCCAGCCCGGAAACTTGGTCAAAAACAACTCTTCTCCGCGTTTTCCGATAGCATTTTGTGCATGAAACTGAAACATATTTTATTTTTATATCATTACGATTACTACTGATCCTTTTACGAATCCATAGAACTAATATTGGCGAGTGCCTTTTCGAGATTTTTGGCGTTCAGATGATAGCGAAACATGATTTCGGTGAGACCGGCCATAGCGATGATATACGTGCGATGCAGGCGCTCGCAGTCCGTGCGATTGATGCGCCCTTCCATCTGCGTTCGTTTGGCCTGGTTCGAAGGGTACACGCCTGTGACCATGCATGTCATCCACGTTAAAGAATAACCTTCACAGTATGCAATGGGTGCCACGCATATTTTGGGCATGTTTTGCCCACTGCGAAACTCTTCTGGCGTGTAGCAAACTGTCTTGGCGTGCGTCACGTCGGCATGCATGTTTTCGGGGCGCTTGCGACCTCCCACGAGCTGTATGTCGACCGGTGGCGTGCCGGCATTGACGAGGTCGTTGATAAGCTTGGCTGCGTGGCGATTATCTGCGGCGACGAGTAGTACGCGTTGCGGAAGATGATAACGCAATTCTGCGGACGGTGGTAGTTTTCTCGTGGCCGCAACGGCCCAAGCGTGCTCGCAGCTGAAAGTCTGGCGCGGTGGGCATCCTTCTGGCGGTGGTCCGCGCGGTGCGTAGACCAGTTTGCGCGTCTCGGCGACGAGGTATTCGTCGACGATATCGACCGACACGTCGTAGGCCTTTTGCCAGTTCGGTTTTCTAGCAATGCCTCCGTGGCGTGCTGGGAGATTCGCGTAGAGTTCTTGTGCGCGCCCGGGCGGAATGGGCACGGAAACCTGCTGTGCGTCGATGCGCACGGGCGTAGACGCGAGTTTGGCAATCATTGCGTTGGCAGCGACCCAAAAGTTGCGCGCGTGCACCTGAAACGGCACACAGAAGCGTAGCCACTGGATGAGCGAAATGGCCTTACTGCTGACAATCGGCGTGCCCGTGAGTGCCACCATTTGACGCGCAACACTGGCGAGACGCAGCGCCGCTGCCGTACGCTGCGTGCGAGAAGCCATTGCCTTGTGCACCTCGTCGTAAATGAACGCCGTTTCGGTCATTTGGCGCGCAAGGTCGCTGACCATGTTGCGCACGTCGTCGTGTTCCACCAGTGTCACGACTCCCGGTGCGAGTGTGCGCTTCAAAGTGCGTTCCTTCTTGCTCGTAAAGTTGACCACGTGACGCAGGCGCGACTTGGAGGACGCCAGCACGCGCACGGGCCACCCCACCTTGCGAATCTCCTTGGCCACGCTCTGCATGGCGGACATTGGCAGGCACCAAAGACATTTCGCCACGCGGCGCGTGCGATGTAGAAATGTCAGAACGGTCAATGTTTTGCCAGAGCCCACGAGCATCCAGAGAAAGTTCCCCATTCCTTCCGCGTCGGCCTTGAGCATGCCGTCAAGCGCATCTTGTTGCAGCGAGCGAAGCGTGCGCGTATCCCGCCATTCGACAAAGGGCGATGCCGCAGTCGTCTGCTGTTCCATGAGCTTGTCGCGCAGCTCGTGACGCAGTGCGATGCATCGCGTGCGAAAACGAAACGCCGGCTCGGGCCACAGCGCATCCGGGCACTGCCTGGCCAGCAAACACATGAGACTGTATGCACGGCCTTCGAGCCCCGTGAGCGCTTCCTTCGTCCCCGCGCCGTCTCGACCGACACGAGGCATCGTAATCACCGGCTCGAAGCCCGACAGTCGACCCACGACCCACTGGACCACGCTCGGTTCAAAGGCGTGTGGGCGTTCCCAGGACAGGTGTCCGTCCGTATGCACTGTGTTTGGAAGCTGCAGTACGTCAGAAACTACGCGGCGTGCATTGGCCCACTCTACGCCGTCGATTCGCCACGTGTCGCCGTCAAAGGTGGCGTTCTTCTTTTCCAGACTCGCGTGCGGGGCTCCTTGAATGCGGACACCTCTCGAAAGGACAGCGCGGGCCTTATGCACGGCGCCGGCGCGCTGGCTGCTGGTAATGTCTTTGAGAGCACTGCTGCGCGACGGCTTTGGAATCACGACCAACCGAGTCAATTCATTGGGGTCTACCGTCACCAGAAGCGCCTTGCTGTCGACAAACACTTCTACGGGCTGCAAAAGGCCCGCCAGCGTCCCCCGTGGTATTTCCCATTCGTAAGACGTCGTCTGTCCCGTTGGAAAGTCGACACCGATGCCGCGTATCTGCCTCGAGGACTCCTTCATAGCGGCGAGAATGGCGTTCTGATGCATCGAGTACGTGTCGGGGAGCGGTTTGCGGCGCGTGTTCCAGCCAGACACGATGCGGAACGCATGGGCAAGCTCGTGCTCGTACGGAGCGCTCGCCGGGCCTGGTTTTCGCCGAGCATTCCATAAGTAACCCACACAGCCGGTGATGTGCTGGTCGCAATAAATGTCCAACGAGTCGACGTGCTGCACGGTCCCCGAAGCTACCACTGTGTTTCTCGCACTGCTGCGCAGCCAGCGAAGCATTCCACGGTCGCCAGTCATGCCGCCGAGCTCTTCGTGTACCATACAGGCGAGATGTGCCGGCTCAAAGTTGGCAAAGGTCGTCGGCCCCATGGAAAACCCCATCGCCGTATTGTATGTGCTAGTCTTGGGGGAAGCCCATAAGGACACGGCAATGTCTTCCCAGCGTGCACACAGGCCCGCATCGGGCGCCCAAGAGGCGTCGCATTCGCTCAGCAGTGCAGCAGTGGCCAACAGAGACATGTTGGCGTCGTCATACTCGCTGTCTTCGGCAGCAATGACGAGAAGGCGCTTGAGTAGATGCTGCCGTGCCGACACGTAGATGCCTCGGTCTGCCAGAAAGATGCCCGTTTGCGACGGACTTAACAGACGGCGCACGACCTGGCGTACGACCTCCTCGGTCTCGTACACGACACCCGTCTCCGGATGCTTGAGCGCTGCCGGACGGCGGCGTACGGCCTTTTGCAGCAGCGACACGAGTCCTGAAGTGCCGATGGACACGAGAAACGCGTCCAGACTTGGGTCGCACGGCGTAGGCGCGTCAGAAACCTGTGCAGTAGAGTCCAATACAAAGGCCACTGGCTGGCCCTGTATGGCATCTCTAGCTACAATGGCTTTTTCACCGTTTGCGCACGTGTATGGCGACGATAAGCACGCGCCAGTGCGCACGCGGAGCACGAGACTCGCCGAGACGGTTCCGGAGACCTCGAGCTGGTGTTTGACGGTCCACATACAACGGCGGTAGCCTAGGTAGTTTCCAGCCGTAAGCTGTCTGTACTCGGAACCTGGAATGGCTGGAATCATAGTGACCAACTGCTCCATGGTCCAGCGGCCTTCCGGTGCCATCAGAGTTTTGAGCGCGCCGGGGCTCATTTCGCGCTTTCCACCGGCGCAAAGGTCCGCGTTGACCTTTAGAACCTGGAAAGCGACTTCTTTTCCATGGCCCCACCCGATGGGACTGTGGGCCGGCAATTCATCGCCGGTAATTTCCGCACATCCAAGCTCTCTCTGACACTGGGCCGAACCAGGCAAGTGGACGACACGGTCCGTCAAGTTGAAAATGCGGAGCATGCCTAGGATGGAAGGGTTGCGAGTCTCCACGACGACTGGACGTCCCGGGAAAATGCACAGGTCGCGATGCGCGAGCGTTCCGACATGCTTATTCTTCTCGGTGGGCGTTTTTTTGCGACGTTTGGGGGGCATGGGGTTCGCGTCGGTGTGTGTGGTCAAAGACATGTTGTTAAAAATTCTATAGAAATAGAAATAAAAAAACCCTAATTATGATAGACACCTTCCCTAATTTATTTTTTAAATACTACTGCATAGGCAATGTTGATGTCGGTATGGGCATATACCCAAGGTTTCATGACGAGATGACCCGAGGACTGTCCTCCGGAGCGTACCGTATGGGAGCTCAGCATGCGCACGTTGCTTCCAGTGGCCTCGCGATTTCCTAGTAGTGTGTGACACGCAAACATGACGTGGCGCTTGTGAGCGTCGGGTACGCAGTATCCTAGGGAGTACGACGGGTCGATGGACAAATACGGGCCAAACCCATAGCACTTGGCATTGACAGTACCCGCGTCTTGAAATCCCGCGACAGCAATGCTCTGAGCTCCGGGAATACTGGTGCCGTGCCAGGCCCAGGTCAGGCCGCTGGGATTGCCGTGCTCCTTTTGAATCTGCTGCTGAAGCGCGACTATCTGGTCGCCGCGGAGCCACGGCTGCAAGTCGTATATCTCGCACTTGGAAAGAAAGCGCTGCTTGCGAATAATGCTCTGCAAGTCGGCGGGCAGAGCGGACAGCGGTGTGGGTTTCACAGAGAACAGCGGAGCGACCTTGGGTAACGCTTTGATTTTACGCAGGAACACAGGGCGCGTTACGTTCGTATCCACGTTGGTCTGGGCGGCGCGCAGGCCATTGAACACCAACTTGTAACTTTGACTGCCGACGCTGTACGACACGTCGGCTTTGCGGCCGGCATACGCCTCGAGAATGGCCCAGGACGTCTTGGTGTCCATTTCCACGTCGTTTCCGTGCTCGTCGGTAAACAGCACGCACATAGCACGCACATCTTTGGCGGACTTTTTGCCCTGGGACCCATCGTCGGCGTAACGAAAATGAATGGTAGTGCCAGTGGTCGACACAATGGTGACCGTCCGCTTTCCGACGCGCGCATGAGCTCCCTTGACGAGATTTATACGAGCAAGGTCTTTAGAACCCGTCATCTGCTTCTTTGTGGACCCTGCATTCGTTTGAGCGCCACGCTTTCGCTTTCCAGTGGCTCGTTTGAGTTTGACGGACTTTCCAGCGCGCCGCTTCTGCCGACGCAACCGTGCTTGGACAGCCGATTTGGACATAGACACGCACGTCGCCCCGCACGTGGAGCAATTCTTGGCCTGCACCGTGCAGATGTGCCCGTTCGGGCATTTCTTAGGGCGAAACGTGACCGCCTTGCCCGCGTGGTTCGTTTGGGCCGTCATAGAACCCACGACACTCACGGAATTGGACGCCCCGGGGGTCATGGTAGTCACAGACGTCATGATGTGTTTGACGTGTGTGGGTAAATCGAAAGTCTATTTGAAATAGACTTTCCTTGGCGGTTCCTGGAAATTTCTTGACAACCACTCATTTTTTTTTCACCCTTGGACCAACACACACCAACACACACCACCAGACCCCCCACCATGGCCACGCTATTTACCCTTCCACCGATGTCGGACAAGCACATCGCCGCCCAAGCGCCCAACAGATACAACAGCGTCCTAACACCGGGCGTACGTGAGCGCCTCGAGGTAAGGGTTGCAGAAATGACCATTAATCAGGGCGGGCGCGCCAAAACCGTGAGAGTTCCAAAGATGTTTCTGGGGAGCCGCGAAGGACCGTTTTTGGATCTGTGCATCGCCGCCGTGGGTTACAATAACCTCGTTGATGGCCAGCTCTACGAAGGCCGCGCACAGGAGAATATGGAACGCTGGTCTTGTCCCGCGAATTTCGTGTTCGGATATGCTCCGGGAAACGTCATGGCCAAACGCCAGGACATTGCTGAGAAACAAGACGAAACACGCGACATACTCAAGAAACTCGAAAAGGACATGTTAACCCTCGCATACACCGAAAAGTCTATCCTATGCAAACACAAGAAGGGCAAAACGAAAGCACAATACTTGGCAAATGCAAAGTCGCTATTTTGGCAAGGTGACGAGAACGGAAAGAGAGACGAGGGGGAATATTTGTGCATCAAGGCGAAGCGCACCTTTTTGCGCAATGGCAAGCTCAACATTCCTCTGTTCTGGGAGCGCAACGGCGAGACCTACCAAAAGTTAACGTGCTTCAAACACGAACCGGGGGCTTCACTGGCACCAAAAGAATATGCATACGTGCCACGCGGCTCATTGGTCATACCCCGTGTACAAATGTACTTTTACACGACTGGGGTGTACTACGGAGTGGCGCTTCGTCTCGACAGAGACATTCGCGTGGTCTACATCAATCACGCGGTCACGTCACAAGTCATCTTGGAGCAAGATGACGGCAAAATTGACACGGAAGGCGAAGTCAACGACCGGCCCGTGTCCCCCCTGACGCTGACTCCTGCAAAAAAACGGGATTCTTTTTCCAAGGACGAGCCACGCGCAAAACGTCCCCGGACTGCGAAATTCTCGAGTAAGGTAATTCTCGAGTAAGGTATTATTTTAAATGATGCGCGCCATCGGTACACGTCTTCTGGACGCAAGCGCGTCAATGGTATTATCGGTAGACCTGTAGACATTTTTTTTTAAAAAAAAGGCAACTTTATTAAATACGTATTAATTGGCTTCATGAATGTTCATCCAACGAGGCACCTGACTCAAATCGGCGACCGTGTCCGACTCGCGAAGAAGCTCGTTCTCACGGCGCAACACGGCATTTGCGCGGCGAAGCTTTTGATTCTCACGGACCAACGCGGTCAGCACCTGGCGCACAGTGGGCGGAGCCGGTGTGGTATCGGCCAAATTGAGATTTTCAAGGGCTTGACAAATCAAATCCATCTTTGGACCGTGTAACGGCTCTTAAATACTTGTTGTTCCTAGAATTTTCCGAGAGGGCGGGTCACCTCGCAGATGCCGTGCTACACACACATGACATACACTGTGCAGATTTGTCGAGTAGGCTGTACGGAGACACTCATAGAACATATGCACAAATATACTGGAAATGTTGACGACCTGGTGGACGGCATGACGGCGCTTATGGTCGCCAGTGGCCAAGGACACATTGACACGATGGCCACGCTCATGCTCCATGGCGCGAGCGTCGATGTAAAGGGACCAGGGGGCTACACGGCGCTCTTCGTCGCATGCATGCGTGGTCAAAAAGCTGCAGTGGCACTCTTACTCACGTCAGGCGCAGACCCTAACATTCGCGTCGGTGTCAACCATCTTACACCGTTGTACGTCACTCTATTCAAAGGCCACGACAATGGCATCGCATCGCTTCTCGTTGGCCGTGGCGCTGATGTGCACGCAGAGACATGTTACGGTGTCACTGCGCTGTGGGTCGCGAGTGCAAATGGAGCGCTCAAGGCTGTAAAGACGCTCGTTCGCCGTGGAGCATCCGTCACGTGCTGTAACTCGTCGGGAAAACAGGCCCTGGCCGCGGCTTGCATCAATGGCCACCTAAATGTCGCGCGTTTTCTTCAATTAAGCATACGACGTAATAGACTCGAAAGCATGTGATTTTTTTTTCAGCCAAAGGTCAAAAGTTCTTTCGCCGATAGAAAAAATCTCTTTCGCGAATAGAAAAGTTGAGCCGCCGCGAGATTTTTTTTTTTCAGCCGGGTGTCAAAAGTTCTTTCGCGAATAGAAAAAATCTCTTTCGCGAATAGAAAAGTTGAGCCGCCGCGAGATTTTTTTTTCAGCCGGGTGTCAAAAGTTCTTTCGCCGATAGAAAAAATCTCTTTCGCGAATAGAAAAGTTGAGCCCTCGTGAGATTTTTTTTTTAGCCAGAGGTCAAAAGTTCTTTCGCCGATAGAAAAAATCTCTTTCGCGAATAGAAAAGTTGAGCCCTCGTGAGATTTTTTTTTAGCCAGAGGTCAAAAGTTCTTTCGCGAATAGAAAAAATCTCTTTCGCGAATAGAAAAGTTCAGCCGCCGCGAGATTTTTTTTTCAGCCGAGACCACCTCGTGTATAAATGGACCTATGAAGGTACCGATGAGCGAAGTCTTTGGCTGGACGGCCACTATACTTTCGCTAGTGTACAAAATACCACAAATTATAAAATTGTACCAGACGAAACAAGTAGGCAGTTTAAGCTTTCTTTCTTTATTATGTCAATGGCTAAGCTACTCATTTTACATTGTGCACGGTATCGTCATACAGGACATGCCTATCATTACGATGGGCATCGCCTCTATTGCCCAATCCGTACTACTACTGGCCATGTTTGCCTACTACAAAAAACATCAACGCGAACAACCTATAAACCAAGTTGATTCGCCATGAAATATGTTTGGTCGCTGCCACTGGTGGACCATACCCGAAAGACATCCGTGGAGGCGGTGTATTCGCCAAGTACAACAAGCCCTGGCTGTACATGAACACGTGCCACACGTCACCATTCGTACACGTGCCTTACCTACCTATACGCCGCCTCCACCTCCACAAACACTGACCTGTGGCGTAGACGTGTCGCAGACACGCACGGTGTCGACACGAGGAACACTCTGGGCACTCGAAATACCAATTGATGGGTTTGAACGAGCCGACGGCGAGCCCGCGCATCTTTCTGTCGCGTACCGGTGGAATCAGCCCTTTTCGCCGCGCGAAGTGCGCATCGCATCCAATATGGTACCCGCCATGGCACGCCATGAATGTACGCGCGTGGAGCATCAGGAATGGTTTTGCAACGGCCCTCCTGCAACGTGGCGCCGAGTTACCGCCCTGATGGACGCGGTGGCACGCGGCGACATCCGCAGCGTGCGTCTGCTGTTACGGGCGCGCCAGACACCGCCCTCGCGCACTGTGTACGACGCCGCCAATGGAAATCCCCAGATGCTTTATTTGTTAGATGCGTGCACACGACGCATTGCACGGGAACGTCTCAAGTGTGAATTGCATTTTTAAACCCGTTGCAGAAAAACCACTCTTCTACGAGCGGCACGTCTTCGACGCGCCCCAGCATGCGTTGAAAGATAAACTCCTTGTACGCTTCTTGTGTGGCCATCGTCGGTACTTGGGTGACACATCTAAAAATGTCGCGTGACCGTACGCAGTATCGTACGATATCGACGTGTTCTATATTGGCCCCCTCGTCGATGCAGTGTTTGACACCGGGTAGCCATTCGCCCCGTACGGCGTACACAATGCACGCATCCGGACCATACATCGTCACGAACGCACGCCATATTGGCATGCGGCGCGCCAAGGCCACAAAGACCGCGTTATCGAATGGTACTGGACAGTGTTCGGACAGTAGATAGAACATGGGTAGCGATACGCGGTCAAACATCACGAAATTCCACGGGTCATCAATCTTTACAATGTAATGCGAGCGCACCCATTCGGTGCGGTTCCGGGCGATGGCGTGTTTGAGCTTATGTCGGTACAGTTTGAAAAGTCGCCGATTACAGTGGAGAGTCTCCGACACGCAGAGCGGAAGCGCATCTACGCGAACGTCACTCACGTTCAACCATGCCACTATCCACTGGTCGATGTATTCCTGACGCCCGAGAAAATCGGCGGTACATAGTGCATTTATATCATGGGGGCCTCGGAATTCAGACAGCAACACGCGCTGTTTTTCTGTGGCACAAATACAACAGTCATCTTGTACATCCATTGTCTACTAAAAAAAAATATGGTTATTTTACACTCTATACATGATTAACTTATTCCACTGGTTCCGCAGGCGGGGCCCTTTTGCAACGTTTTCGAATGGCCGACGCCAATATGAGGCTATTGACTCCAAAAAGAAGGCTAAGACCGACAATGACACCGATGGGCCCGGTGAGCGTCAGAATAGCTCCTATCAGATTTATAAAAGCGACGGCGACTTGGGTAGATTCGTCCATGTTTTTGTGGGACACCACGTGCCTTTATAGACAAATCCAGAGACAAACCATGCGAGCATCTATTTACATCCACAGCGGCCTGTGGATGTCGCATTTCTACATTTGTTGCATCGTCTCTGCATTTTCGATGGGTAGCATTCTGACGATTCAAACCGTTATGTTGTATTCTACACCCGTTGAAACACATGATGTGCAGATGGTGGAGTACGCGCGACAGCTACTAGATTGCGGTAGACGTACCATGCCGGAACAGCGCGGTGCGTGGAACGCCATTGATATTTGTTTGGATACGACCAGTGTACATAAAGTACCCGCCGGGCGCATGCCATTTTTCCGATATCCAAGAAATTTAAGACCGGTGGCGTGGGTGTTCAAATATGGAGATAAACACAACATGTTTATGGGGCCAAAATACAACCGCATGGATACGTTTGATAGGGCCACGGTTGTCATTCACGAGTGCAGCCATCTAGCATTGAATACACAAGACTATGCGTACATATGGGAAGACAAATTTCGAACACTTACACCGGAAGAACACGCGGCAAATGCCGACTCATTCGTATATAAACTTATTAAAAATTGTGCTTTATTTTAAAATTTAATTTTAGCATAGGTTTGGAACTCGGCGTCTCTGTCCCGTCCCAACAATTGTTGTTTGGCTTCCTCTTCATCCTCTTTACGCGCTTTGCGCACGCTTTTCACTACGTAACCGACGCCCGCTACAAAAACGGCTGCCAATACAATAATGCTAAACATCATTGCGGTCTGAGCGTGTTCTTCGGCGTCTTCGGCTTCGGATTCGGCGCGAAGTGCCTCTGCCTCGGCACGGGCCGCTGCGTCTTGGGCATCGTTCTTGTGGACCTCGGTTTCGTTCTTGTGGACCTCGGTTTCTTGCTTGTGGACCTCGGTCTCTTGCTTGTGGACCTCGGTCTCTTGCTTGTGGACCTCGGTGGCAGATTCGGATTGTGCGGCGTTGCCCTCGGAGTTTGCGGCGTTGGCCTCGGATTGACCGGCGTTGGCCTCGGATTGACCGGCGTTGGCCTCTGAGGCTGCGGCGTTGGCCTCGGAGTTTGCGGCGTTGGTCTCTGAGGCTGCGGCGTTGGTCTCTGAGGCTGCGGCGTTGGTCTCTGAGGCTGCGGCGTTGGTCTCTGAGGCTGCGGCGTTGGTCTCAGATTGACCGGCATTGGCCTCGGAGTTTGCGGCGTTGCCCTCGGAGTTTGCGGCGTTGGCCTCGGATTGACCGGCGTTGGCCTCGGATGTGGCTGCGTTGGCCTCGGATGTGGCTGCGTTGGTCTCTGAGGTTGCGGCGTTGGTCTCGGATGTGGCTGCGTTGGTCTCTGAGGTACCGGCGTTGGCCTCGGATGTGGCTGCGTTGGTCTCGGAGTTTGCGGCGTTGGCCTCGGATTGTGCGGCGTTGGCCTCGGAGTTTGCGGCGTTGGCCTCGGATTGACCGGCGTTGGTCTCTGAGGCTGCGGCGTTGGCCTCAGATTGACCGGCGTTGGCCTCGGATTGACCGGCGTTGGCCTCGGATGTGGCTGCGTTGGCCTCGGATGTGGCTGCGTTGGTCTCTGAGGCTGCGGCATTGGCCTCAGATTGACCGGCGTTGGTCTCTGAGGTTGCGGCATTGGTCTCTGAGGTACCGGCGTTGGTCTCTGAGGCTGCGGCGTTGGTCTCTGAGGCTGCGGCGTTGGTCTCTGAGGCTGCGGCGTTGGCCTCTGAGGCTGCGGCATTGGCCTCAGATTGACCGGCGTTGGTCTCTGAGGTTGCGGCATTGGTCTCTGAGGTTGCGGCATTGGTCTCTGAGGTACCGGCGTTGGCCTCGGATTGTTCGGCGTT
>Ga0181561_10001428_pt1 | contig 21195 bp, 16 predicted proteins | sample 011ome_19_FD_133760 | JGI IMG/M metagenome (GOLD analysis project Ga0181561, IMG submission 133760) | Coastal salt marsh microbial communities from the Groves Creek Marsh, Skidaway Island, Georgia - 011510BT metaG (megahit assembly) | ecosystem: Environmental > Aquatic > Marine > Intertidal... | reverse complement strand
TTCAAAATCCATGGTGAGCTTGACCTTGCAGGCTGATTCGGAGAGTGGCTCGAATGTCCACGTAGCATCAAAACTCCTGAAGGGACCTTCCACCAGGGCCATGTTCATGGATTCACCCGGTTTCAGGGTATTGCGGGTAGTAAAACTGTAACGCAGTCCGGCTTTTCCCAGGTCCAGTCGTGCGGTCACGGTATCGGCTTGTTCGTCGAGGATTTCAGCACCCAGGCACCCGTCCATGAATTCCGGATAGGCTTCGATATCATTGACCAGGGCAAACATCTGGGCGGCCGAGTACGGCAGCAGTGCACTTTGGTCGACACGGCTCACGAGTGTCCTGTCCCGTACATCAATATACTTTCTAAGAACACAGGTCAGAAACCAAACAGGTTATGAGCGAAGTAGATTCGCGAGACATTATTGGCAAACACGGCTAGCAGGATCACCGGAATGAAAGTGCCCAGGGAAATGCCAATGTATTTCTCGAGCAGACCGCCGGCATAATGACTGTCTTCAAGTGCCACTTCTTCATGCATCTTGTGCTTCTTCCAGCGGTAGCAAACAAACAGGCAAACGGTGAAGCCGATCAGTGGCAGTATGGTTTCGTAAAACACATCATAGATCAGGTCAAAAAATGACTTGTCGATACCACCGTAGTGCAGGAAGCCGGTAAAGAAATCACTCATGCCAAATGACAACGTTGCCATGATGACAAAAATCACCATGAGTCCGGCAATCCAGGTAATCGCTTCACGGCGTGATTTTTCCCGCTCGTCCATGATGTAGGCTATCGGGATTTCCGTAATGGACACCAGTGAGGTCAATGCGGCAAAAAACACCAGCATGAAGAAAAGACAGGCCACCAGGCTGGCACCGAAATAACCGACAAATTCCTGCAGGGACAAAAAGACGCTGGGCAGGTAACTGAACATCAAGCTGATACTGCTGTCCGACAACTCCTGGGCATCCACCGACGGGTCCACTGCAAATACAGCGGGTATGACAAGCAGCCCCGCCAGCAAGGCAACGCCGGTGTCGGCAATGGCGACCAGGCGGGTGGCACTGACCATTTTTTCCTTCTTGTTCAGGTAGGAGCCGTAGGTAATCAGGATACCCATCCCCAGGGACAGTGAGAAAAACCCGTGATTGAGGGCAGAGTTGATCACGCCGCTGTCAATCTTGGTGAAATCCGGTACCAGGTAAAAAGACAGGCCGGCCGAGGCATTTTCCAGGGTCAGCACAAAAGCGATCAGTAAAAGAAGCATGACGATCAGTGTCGGCATGAGAATGCGGGCCGCTTTTTCGATTCCCCCCTGGACACCATGGGCCAGGATGAAAAACAGCACGACAAACAGCCCCACCAGGTAGGCAAACACGGAAGGTGAACCCACGATGCCGCCAAAAGTCTCCGGATCAGCCAGCAACGCCAGGTTGCCCATTGCCGACTGCAGCATGTAGATGAGTATCCATACGGTAATCACCGCGTAGAATACGGCAATCATGAAGGGCGTGAGAATGGCGAGACCACCGACCATGCGCCACGATTTACGCCCATCCGACAGGGTGGAGAAAGCGCCCACCGGGCTGCGCTGTGACGCCCTGCCCATGGAGATTTCAGCCAGCATGACCGGAAAGCAGACAAAGGCAATAAAGAAAATATAAATCAGGAGAAAGGCGGCGCCGCCATTCTTGGAGGCCATCACCGGGAAACCGACAAGATTGCCGATACCCACTGCCGAGCCTGCTGAAGCGAGGATGAAACCGATCCTGGAACTGAACTGACCGCGCAACACTGACATATGGGCTCCCCCGCAATGCTTCTTATCATGTCGTGAACAACGGGAAACGAGTTTACCAGAAACATAGGCATCTGCCATTGCGACCCCTATAATTGCGCCCCATGGCTAAATCGAAGAAAAACAAGCACGACGACTCCACCATTGTCGTCAACAAGAAAGCAACCCACGACTATTTCCTTGAAGACCGGATAGAAGCAGGCATCGCCCTGACCGGCTGGGAAGTCAAGGCTCTGCGCCTGAAGAAAGTGCAGCTGGTAGACTGCCATGTCATCATCAAGAACGGCGAAGCCTACCTCCTTGGCGCACAGATCAATCCCCTGGATACCGCCAGCACACACGTTATAGCCGACCCCACCCGGACACGAAAACTGTTACTGCATAAAAAGGAACTGGCGAAGATCTTCACCGGCATCAAGCAGAAAGGGTATACCTGTGTATGCACCAAGCTGTACTGGAAGAACCACCTGGTAAAAGCCCAGATAGCCCTGGCCAAGGGCAAGCAGTCTCACGACAAGCGTGCATCCATCAAGGAGCGGGAATGGAATATCGACAAGCAGCGCGCCGTTCGAACCGGCAATCGCTGAAAGGTATCTTCACCGGACAGGCCTGAATATCTCTAACCAGACCGAAAGACTACTGGCCAGCGAGTTCCCGGTAGAGTGCTGGCAGGAAACGTCCGGGATCCCCATAAGTCCCTTCAAATTCTTCAGCCGGTCTTGCCGCTATCACTTCCTCTTCTGACATACCTTCGGCAATCATGCGGGCAACGCGATCACGTACCGTGGTAACCATGCCAATGTAGGTGCCATGCTGGGCTTTCCGCGTGACTTCGCCATTGCCGGCAATATACCGGGTGGCACCATCTGCCATATTGAAGACTGTCATATTGGCTTCGATAAAACCTTCCACCGTGCCACCAGCGATCACCGGGAAACGTTCCGGGCTGTACAGGTCGCCCATATGCAGCACGTTGGCGTTGACATAGTGCACCATGACATTGCCCAGGGAATGGGCCGGGGGCATATGGATAACCCTTACAATCTCGCCGTCAAAGCGCAGCTCCAGGCTGCCGCCGTCAGTAATCAGGACTTCAGGAATCGCCGCACCAGGTGCAGGAGGACCACCGCGCTGACCAGCAAGCAGCACACGCCTGACTTCTTCATGGGCAATGATCTTTGCCCCGGCAAGACCGAAATTCTCGTTACCGTCAGTGTGATCCGGATGCACATGACCATTGATCAGGTATTCGGCATCACCACCGGAAATTTCCCTGACCATAGCACTGATTTCTTTATACAGGTCAGCACGCTTGCTATCGACCATCAGGGCACGTCCCTCACCGGCCAGCACACTGATGTTGGCGTACCCACCACCACTGATCATCCAGACATCGCCGCTGACCTGTTCCATCTGCAGGGGTGGCTGGTCAGCCGCGGAGACCGGTAATATGACGAAAGCACAAAAGCTGGAACAAAAAAGGACGCGCAACAGGCGTCCTTTGTTAAATAGTTGAGTAATCAATGGTCTTACCCCTCTTTTCGGCGTTATCCCGTTTTTATTATCAGACTTCCAGTTTGCCGGTGCTGTTACCAAAGCTGTCACGATGAATGCCCAGCTTGTCCAGCAACCCGACATACAGGTTTGCCAGCGGTGTATGGGCCTCGTATTCCAGGTGGCGACCGCCTTCAATCAGGCCGTTGGCGCCTCCCATCAGCAGGATCGGCAGCGGATCAAAGTTATGCTCGTTGGCATCACTCATGCTGCTGCCATAGAGAATCAGCGAGTGATCAAGCAAGGAACCGTCACCATCCGGAGTGGCAGCCAGCTTGTCAAAGAAGCCTTTGAGCACGGAGATATGGTAATTGTTGATGACCGCAAACTGGTCCTTGTTTTTCTGCTCATTGGAATGGTGCGAGGCATTGTGGAAGCCTTCTGTCACACCACTGCGCGGGAAGCGAACGTTGCTGCCCTCGCCTGCCATCATGAGCGTGGAAATACGCGTGATGTCGGATTTATAGGCGAGCACCTGCAGATCAAACATCAGGTCAATATGGTTTTCGAAATCATTGGGTATACCGCTGGGTGCATCAGGCACTTCCAGGGATTCAGCAGAAAGCTTGGCATCCACCAGCGCCACGCGGCGCTCAATTTCGCGGACTTCCTGCAGGTAGTCATCCAGGCGGGAGCGATCGGCACTGGGCAGTTTCAGGCTCAGGCTTGAGACATCCTCACGAATGGAGTCCAGCAGGCTGGCAGACTGGCGGCGTCTTTCCTTGCGCTCTTCATCAGTGGTGCCATCACCAAACAGGCGTTCAAACACCATCTGCGGATTGTTTTCCATGGGCAGGGCCAGGCTGGGCGTCTTCCAGGAAATGGAGCTGCGATACGAGCAGGTGAAATTGACATCACCACAGGTGTTATTGGAAGGCTCAATAGCCAGTTCCACTGAAGGCAGTGGTGTGTCCTGGCCCAGTTCATCTGCCAGCACCTGGTCAAAGGATTTGCCAACAAAGGCACGGTCACCGGCCACCGGGTGGGCAGCTGTCAAAAAGGCCGCTGCGGCACGTTCGTGGTTCTGGGCACCGCCGGCATCTTCCCCTTTTTCAGGACCCACCGGGGTATTGGCCAGGCCGCTGAGAATGTTCATGTAGCTGCGGTATTCTTCCAGCGGCTTCAGGATCGGCGTAAATTCAAAATCCTTGCCGGTGGTTTTCGGTGTCCAGTAAGCCATGGTGGCGCCATGGGGAATATAAATGCAGCCCATACGCGGTGCTTTAGGCATGGCCGCCGTTTGGGCAAGCGCTGTACTGGCAGGAATCATTGAATCCAGCAGCGGTAAGGCAATGGCAGTACCTGCACCTCTTAAAAGGGTGCGCCGGGACAAATGTTTCTTGCTGATAAACATGCAACTCTCCTGAGTTTGGCCTGCATCTGTTGATGCTGATCAGGCCGCTTTTATTGTGCCGGTCTGATATGTCGTTACGGTGTTTCTGGTAGCCCTGCTTCGTCTTTCAATTTCTCTTTGCCAGGGCTCCTAGCATAGTAAATATGGTCTTTTTTGAAAACTGTTGCCGCCAGGCCCTAGCGCTGGGCGGTTTCCAGGTTTTCTTCACTGCTTGTACGCTGGATAAATACAGGGCTCAGGGCAATGGCCTTGACCAGGGAGCCAAACCGGAAATCCTCCCGTGAAGCCTCTTCCACCACGTCGCGCACGAAGGGTTTGTCAAAATATTCGACTTTTCTGCCCAGCGCATAGGTCATCAGTTTCTCGGTGAAATTCTCGACAAACAGGTCGCTGCGCGCCATCAAGATATTGAACAAACCTTCCGGGCCTTCAAAATCAGTGCCGTCCCAGAAAGTCGCCCCGGTGTTCACCGGCAGACCGTCGGTCTGCTCGCGGTACTTGCCAATGTGATCAAAGTTTTCCAGGGCAAATCCGATGGGGTCCATCATGTTATGGCAGGAAGCACAGGTCGGGTCGATCCGATGCTGTTCCAGGCGCTGGCGCAATGTCGTGGGTGCCGAGCCGGGCTCGGGAGCATCATCCAGGTTTACTTCCACACCGGGCGGCGGCGGTGGCGGTGGTGTGCCCAGCAGGTTTTCCATAATCCAGGCGCCACGTATTACCGGTGAGGTCCGGTTCGGTGCCGAGGTAATAGTCAGGATACTGCCATGACCCAATAGGCCGTGACGACCACTGCCGGCCAGGTCCACCTTGCGGTAATGACTGCCGCGAATATTCGGAATTCCATAATGCTCGGCCAGGCGTTCGTTGACAAAGGTGTACTCGGCCGTGAGCAACTCCTCGATGGGACGATCTTCCAGGATCACCGACTCGAGTAGCAATTCGGTTTCCCGGCGCATAGCTTCACGCAGGCTGCCGTCAAAATCATCGGATACCGGGTTAACCGTGTTGAGCTGTCGCAGAGACAACCACTGCGAGGCAAAGTTTTTCACCAGCGCTTCGGCTTTAGGGTCACGCAACATGCGCTGGATCTGCGCTTCGAGTAGATCGGGCTCGGTCAGCTCTCCGGAGTCGGCCACTGCCAGCAATTCATCATCGGGAATACTGCTCCAGATAAAGAAAGACAGGCGCGAGGCAAGTTCATAAGGCGCAATGGTATAGCTTTCACCTGGCTGCAGGTTTTCCGGTTCTTCTTCAAAACGGAACACGAACATCGGGTCCACCAGGATACGGGCCAGTGCATACTGAATGCCGGTATCAAAATCGCGCAGTTCCCTGCCGTCACGATAAAAGCTCATCAGGGTCTCGATGGACTTTTCACTCACAGGACGTCGATAGGCACGATAGGCCAGGTCTTCCAGAATCTGGCGGGCACATGGCAACTCGTCAGCAGTACTGGCGGGTGTGCAGGAAAAGATTTTCTGGCGACTGGGGGTATTACCCGGTCCGGTGGGGTTCATCGGGCCGTTGATTGCCACCGAACGCACGGAGGTGCTGTTTGACCAGACATTGTGCAGGTCATCGACACCCAGCGGTGACTGGGTTTTCACGAATGCCGCTTCAATGGTATGTGGTCCGGCTGGCAGGCTCAGGGTGACGGTAGAACGGGCACCGACCGGAAACAGGTGGGCCCTTTCGCCGTCAATCACCAGTTCCACCGGATCCTCGATACCCACTGGATCCAGGGAAAACGCGGCATTGGCACCGGTACGTGAAATACGGAATTCATACTCGCCATCCAGCGGAAAGACATGTTCAAAACTCACACCGCCACGAGTACCCAGGGTATTGCCTTCCAGGTGGTCGGACTGGTTCTGTGCTCCGGCACGGTAGGTCTCTATCCGGGCGCTGGTGGTCATGTCGCCTACGGCAAGGCGGCTGACCTTGTTGGCTGCCGAGATATAGGACTGCATCAGGGCCGGCGACACGCTCAGCACGCTGGCAATATTTTCAAAACCTTCACTGGAAGCATCTGCCGGAAACAGACTGGTCGCATCAATCGGCAAGTCCAGCAGGTCACGTATGGCATTCTGGTATTCGGTGCGGTTCATGCGATGCAGCAGCGGCGCACCGGTATTCGGCTTTTCTGACCAGGCAGTATCGATGCCATGGGCCAGGTCTTCGACGAAAGCCTCAACCTCGCGCTCATTGGGCCTGTCATTGCCCAATGGCGGCATCATGCCGGCCTTGAGTTTCAGCAGTACTTTTTCCCAGGACTCGGCATCCGTTAACAGGTTATCGGTATCCATGAGATCAAAGGCCAGGCCACCGGCAAAATCATCCAGGTTATGGCAGTCCATGCAGTATTGATCAAGCATGCGCACATGCTTGTTGTCTATGCCATCGGACTGGGCCTGGGCAATTCCGGGAACCAGTATGCCCAGTGCCAGGGCCAGCCTGGCAGTTTTCAGATTCAAATCAATTTTCATAAGCTATGCCGGCCTCGTCCATCAGCTCCTTGAGAAGAGCAATCGTCTCCGGTTTTTGTTCAGCACCCACGGCCGCCAGGAACACCCCTTCGGCCCAACGGACCGCCGTGCGGCCATTGGCATCCTCGGCATCCAGTTGCGCCCCCCTGGAAGCCAGGTAACGGATAATCTCGTTGGAGCCACGATTGGCTGCACCCAGTAACGCGGTCAGTCCCATGGAGTTGCGAGCGTTGACATCGGCACCAAGGTCGATTGTCATTTTCACCGCCTCCAGCAGAGCCTCGTCAGAGACCGTGTAGGTTTGTGCGACCGTCCAGTTCACACCGGCAGCAGCCATCAGGGCTGTTGTGCCTTCAAAAGTAGTGATGCCCGGATCGGCACCGTATTCGAGCAGCATCTTCATGGCCGGTACATCACCGGAGGCAGCAGCCCGGATAAACGGGGTCTGCCCGGTCATGTCCACCCAGGAGACATCATTGAGTGAGTACAACCATTTTTTCTCGGGCGGCCATTCCTTGGTCCGGGCGTTGACATCGGCACCATGGTCCAGCAGGTACTTGATCATGTCGAGAATGGGCTCACGATCAACATAGTTGTCCTGGGGATCATCCTCACGGGAGCTGTTCATTTCCAGGTTGCGGTAATCAACAGCGGCAAACAGGGGGCTGCGTCCGTAAAAATCATCAACATTGATTTGCGCACCGGCATCCACCAGCAGGTAGGCCACATCCAGCTGGTTGTTCAGCAGGGCCATCAACAGGGGTGTGATCTGGTTGGCTTCACGCAGTTCCAGGTCGGCGCCATTGGCCACAAGCAATTCTGCAGCGTCGAGTTTGCCGTCACGGGCGGCATACAACAGTGGCGTCATACCACCTTTCTTGTCGTAGCGTTCGCCCCGGTGAGGCACACCACTGCGGTTGATGCCAACGCCTTCAGAACCACAACCGGTACCCTTGCACGGCGGCAGGTAAGGCGGCTCCTGCCCGACGCGGGTGCGGGCATCCACTTTTGCGCCGTGACGAATCAACAGATCGACCACGGGGGCATGACCTTCACGCACCGCAATCATTAACGCCGTCTGCTGGAAGTCCGGGTCACGGGTATCGACCATGGCTCCGTTGGACAGCAGCAGTTCCACCACGTCGGGTTTGCCCGTGTGGGCAGCTGTCATGAGAATGGTTTCACCATTTTCTGACAGGGTGTTTGGATCGGCGCCGGCATCGAGCAACAGGGAGACGATTTTCTTGCTGCCGTTTTGCACCGCCAGGAATAAAGGGGATATGCCATTGCGATTCAGCGCAACCGGATCGGCACCGGCGTCTACCAGGGCCGCCACTGCTTCGTGCTGGTCACGTAACACTGCCCAGTGCAATGCCGTACTGCCGTCATTGAGACGGCTGTTGACATCAATACCTTGCTTTAATAACAGGTGAACCTGGTCGACCAGACCTTTTTCTGCAGAACGGGCAAGTTCCTGGCTGGCCATGCCAGACAGTGAAAAAGTGAATATAAAGACAGCAAGTAACGTCGTTGTAAACGTCCTGCCGAATGTGTTGTTCATATTGTTTACCTAATTCCCCTTGGAGAAAAACCGGGCGCTGACACACGCTTCTCCGGTATTTCATACGCTCCATTGCTACCTGGCAAAAGTGCCGTAAAAAACAGGCTCCATAGATGCATAATTCCTGCACAAAGGCCCGTAATCAGTAGCATTTGGCACCTTTGCACTATATAACATTGCTCCTTGCCATCACAAGATTGTTGCACAGCACAGCCCTCGAATCAGAGGTTGCCAGCACGCTGTATTCTGCTACATTTACTGCCGACCAGAAGCCATCAAGACAGCTTTCACCCATTACCCTGTTGGTAACAGCTGCAGGCAAAGAATTGGTCCTTGTCCATTATGAGCAACAAGAAATTTATTATGTCACTTCGTCCCGTTGTTATCGCTCTGGCGTTTTTTACCTGCACCGTTTCGGCACAGCCCCGTGATTCTGTCGAGGGTGTTCATTACCAGGCCCTGCCATCGCCAGTTCCTACGGCAACCAACGAGGATGTCATCGAGGTCAGGGAAATCTTCTGGTACGGCTGCCCCGAGTGTTTCACCCTGGAGCCATTGACCACCGAATACAGCCAGGGTGTGCGCGGTGATGTAAAAATGCTGCGGATGCCTGCCGTCTGGAACGACATCATGGCCCTGCACGCCCGAATTTATTTCACGGCGGTAGCCGTGGAGGCGGAACTGCCCATTCACCAGGCAGCCTTCGCCGCGATTCATGAAGACAACAATCCGCTGCGTACACCCGCCCAGATCAAAACCCTTTTCATGGACAACGGCATTAGTGAGGCAGCCTTTGAAGCCGCCTGGAATTCAGAGGAAGTAACTGCCGCCGTGCAGGAAGCACGACTGCGCACCAGCGACTACGGTATCGAAAAACTGCCCGGCATGATTGTTGGTGGCCGCTTTCGCGTGACCGAAAATGCCGAGGTCTTCAACCACGTTGAACTCAACATCGCCGTCAACAATGTCATTCGCCGCCTGCGCGACGAACGCCGCAGCGATTTCTGAGTCTTTGAACACGTAGGTCGGCATAGGCCCGCAGGGCCGTTTGCCGACAACTTTTCCTACTTGCTGATTCCGGCCTTATTCCGGCGCAATCTCAAACGCAAACAGCGCATTCCCCGGTCTGCCCACAATGCAGCAATTGCCGGACATGAAATACACCATGCCATCCACGATCACCGGGCCGGGTCCGTCGAAGGAGCCGCCAGATGCCGGAACGTCATTGATGGTTTCAAATTGCGGATTGGAATCAAAGGTCCACAGGACCTCGCCGTCATCAGCACTGTAGACACGCATGCCGCCATCAGCTGAACCGGAGAATACGGCACCCGGGATAGCTGTTACTGCCGCAGACTGCGTCGCCCGGCAGCCACGGCCCTGCTCACACAGCAGGTCTGCCGGTGGTGCTGCCCAGACACCTTCTCCCGTGGCCACATCAATGCCATGAATGCCGCCGGAATCCGGATTGGAATAGCCGCTGACACCGACATAGGCCATGCCATCGGCAACCGACATACCCCACCAGCCGCCTGCGGCACTGGGTTCGCCGGCCTTGTACTGCCAGACAATTTCACCGTTGTTGTTCGGATCAAGCGCATGCACGATGCCCGATTTTTGTGGAATCACCAGCAGCTCCCTGCCGGAATCCGTTGTTGTCAGGATGGGCGAGGCGGAAAAATCCACATCGGGTCCCACCACATCCGGACAGTTCGGGTTGTCGACCTCACTGTTGTTTGAACAGCCACTGATAAAGGCATCATTGGCCGTAGTCTGGTTCACCCAGACAATATCCCCGCTTTCCAGGTCCATGGCAATCACCGCATCGGAGGTGTCCGGCGCCGGGTCACCATAGGCATTACCCGTAGCGGTATACAGGACACCGCGCACCGGATCGATGGTCGGTGCATTCCAGATACCGGCACCGGCCGGGCCATATAACTGCACGCCCTCGCTACTCAAGCCCTGCGGCTGCGGCTCATCCATAGTGTAGGTTTTCCAGATTATCTCGCCGCTCATGGCATCGACCTTGGTGATACTGCCGCGGAAAGTACAACAGGGATATTGCGGACCCGACGAATTGGTTTCTTCCACCACGCCGGCCGTGGGCACATACAGGTAGCCGTCATACAGGGTCACGGAACCGGTACCCCGAACACCGGGATGATCCTCGACATTGGTTACCCACAGCTCTTCACCATTGTGGGCATTCACCGCATAGACATTGCCGCGCAGGTCCTGGAAATACACGGCATAGCCATCACCCCCGCCGGGTAGCAGGACAGGCCCGACCGTCAGGGCACTGCGCACACCGGTCCGGGGCAGGTAGGTCCAGAACGAACAACCGGTTTTCGCATCCAGGGAATACACCGCACCGGCCTTGTTACCCACAAACAAGCGCCCCGAGACGACCGCCGGCTGTGCCCGTGGCTGGTCCTCACCCGGCAGGCCGAACACCCACTTCAGGCGCAGCCTGTCGATATTATCGGCAGTGATTCCCGCATCGATAGCGGCCCGGGCATTGCGATGATCACTGCCCCAGCCATTCCAGGACGGCGCTAGTGCCGGGTTGCCCATGGGCGGATTGGCTTCACACTGGTTGGTGTTCATGACCAGGCCAAAATCGGCCATGGGGCTGCCCGTAATTTCTTCGGCCACGGTTTGCAGCTGGGCATTACTGAGACCGGCTGCCTGGATTCGCATCACGCCCTGGGTCAGGGCCCGGTAAATGGCCACCGGCTCCAGCTCTTCCAGTAACTGGCGCGCCGGCGCCCGCACCGCTTCGTTGGCTGGCGCTTCATGGCAGGCCGCACAGCGGGTCGTGTAAATTTCAGCACCATCCTGGGCCTGGACGGCACCCATCAAAAAAATGGCAACAATGGCAAGCAAGATACCTGGCAGGTGTAAGGACTTTCTCATGTTTTCCCCTGTTCCGGATCACCCGGCAATACGTTTGGCAGGACGAAAAGATACCAGACCCCTTTCCCCATTTGTTGCTATTTTTGCGATTTGCAGGCAACCGCCTTCATGCTATTCTGCTCGGCTACATTTCCGAATAGTTGTAAATAGAGACTGATTGTTAATAATTCGGAAAACTCTGGGGAAAACCATTATGAAAAAACTTATTGCTCTTGTTGCCGGTGCCGCCCTGTCTGCTACCGTTTCTGCCGTCGCACTGGCCCACCATTCATTCGCGATGTTTGACCAGACCACGAAAGTGGAAGTCACCGGCGTCGTCAGTGAAGTCCAGTGGACCAATCCGCATGTCTGGATCATGGTCGATGTACCCCAGGATGATGGCACCGCCGTCACGTGGGGCTTGGAATTCACCAGCGTGGTACACCTGACCCGTCGCGGCATGTCACGGGACCTGGTCAAGGTAGGCGATCATGTCACGTTTTCCGTCAGCCCCTATGCCGATGGCAGCCCGGGTGGGCGCTTCTTCTGGGTACAGCTGGATGACGGCACTTACTATTGTGACGTCGGCGCCGCCCAGCGCATCTGCCAGGAACGCAACTGATCCCGGCCGGATCAAAAACACACCACCAGAATAAATCGACCGGAACAGCATCATGACTTACAAGACTTTACTCTGCACATTAATGACCACCGGCCTGCTGACAGCGACAGCCGCCCAGGCCCAGGACGGCGTGGTTTATCCCGCCAATTCCCCGGATGCCTCCTACGCACCACTGGATGACCTGCCTGACTGGCGCGGTCTGTGGTTTCCAGCTTTCGGACAGGTTGGCGGTGACGAACCCGTCCTGATCGGTGAAGCCAAGGAAACCTGGGAAATGCACGAGGCCCTGTTGGCCCAGGGCAATTACGAAGTCCCGGAAACCAACAACAACTGCGAGCCAGACGGTTTTCCCTACATCATGAACTTCCCCTACAGCATCGAGTTCCTGTTTGCACCAGGCAAGATCACGGTCATCCAGGAAGCCCTGATGCCGGTGCGTCGCATCTTCACCGATGGCCGCCCGATGCCGGATCGTGACGAACTGGACCCAAACTACTTCGGTTATTCGCGCGGTCACTGGGAAGGTGACACCCTGGTGGTCACCACCATCGGCACCCAGCCAGGCCAGCGCCTGGGTCGCGCCGGCATCGCCAACAGCGACATGCTGACGACCACCGAGCGCATATACCTGGATCCGGATGACCCCGATATCCTGCACCTGGATTACACCTTCGAGGATCCCAAGGTCCTGGCACAGCCATGGCACATGACCCACACCTACCGCCGCGATCGTACCTGGGAGCAGATCGAATACATTTGCGCCCAGAACAACCGCCACATGCTGGATGAAAACGGCCAGACCCTGCCGCCGGAAGAAATCCGCAATTGATCGTGTCGCTCTGACCTGAAAAAGCCCGGCATTGCCGGGCTTTTTTGTGGCATCGGAGAATCTGAAACAACGTAGGTCGGCATAGGGCAAAGTCCGTTTGCCGACGTTTGGAATGATGTGTCGGCAAACGGCCCTTCGGGCCTATGCCGACCTACGACTACGACTTTTCATGGCTTCTGGTAATATCGGGTGTTCCTGAACCGGAGAACCATGCCATGAAAACCAACACAAACCGCCTGCTCTCTATTTCTGCCCTGGCCCTGGTGCTGTCCACAACCGCCATGGCCGATGAAATCACCGACGACATTGCTGCCGACTACAACAACTACCTGGCAGACCTCTTTGTTCACTTTCATGAAAATCCCGAACTGTCCTTCCAGGAAGTGAAGACCGCGGCCCGCATGGCCGAAGAACTGCGCGCTGCCGGATTTGAAGTCACAGAAAATGTTGGCCGCACCGGCCTGGTCGCCATCATGGAAAACGGACCCGGCCCGATGGTGGCCATGCGCGCCGATATGGACGGCTTACCGGTACAGGAAAATTCCGGACTGCCTTACTCCTCCACCGCCAGGCAGATGAACCCCACCACGGGCCAGGAAGAATTTGTCATGCATGCCTGCGGCCATGATGTGCACATCACCTCGCTGGTAGGTTCAGCACGGCAACTGGCAAAACGCCGCGACAGCTGGTCAGGTACTGCCATGCTCATCGTGCAACCTGCAGAGGAGCTCGGTGGCGGTGCCATGGCCATGCGTACAGATAATATCTGGGAGCGCTTCGGCCAACCGGACTACGTCCTCGGTTTCCATGTCAGTGCCGGTAACCCGACCTGGACCCTGAATCTGCTTGAAGATGCGAGCCCTTACGCCGGCGCCGACATGGTCGACATCATCGTCCATGGAGTCGGCGGACACGGCGCCTATCCCCATGGCACCAAGGATCCCGTGGTACTGGGGGCACAAATAGTTCTCGCCCTGCAAACCCTGGTATCGCGCGAACTGGCTCCCCATGAACCGGGCGTGGTGACTGTGGGCGCTTTCCATTCCGGCACCAAGCACAACATCATCTCAGATGAAGCGGTACTGCAACTGACCGTACGCAACACCAATCCGGAAACCCGGGAGAAATTGCTCAATGGCATACAGCGTATCGCCGTCAACATGGGTCGTGTCGCCGGCCTGCCGGAAGAAATGCTGCCGGAAGTAATTGTCAGGGAAGAAGAGAACGTCCCTCCCCTGATGAATGACCAGGCAGTAGCATCGCGCCTGAACAACCTTTGGCGTGAACGCATCAGTGCGGATGTGCTTATTCGCCAATTACCGGATGGTATGGGCGCCGAGGATTTCCCTTACCTGACTACCGACCCCACCATTCCCAGCGCCTACTGGGAAGTGGGCGGCACCTCCGCCGAGGCACTTGAGGCCGCCGCCAACGGTGGTCCGGCAGTCGCGGGACATCATTCACCCCTGTTCAAGATTGAACCGGAACCTGCTGTGCGCATGGGTGTGGATTCCACGGTACGCGCCATGATGGAGTTGATGCCGCAACGGTAGGAGCAAGAGTCGTAGGTCGGCATAGCCCCAAAGGGGCGTTTGCCGACATTTTACCCGCGCTAATTGGTGGAGGTTCAACGTCGGGAAACGGCGCTTCGCGCCTATCCCGACCTACAACACCATGAAAATTCGTTAAAACCCAACGTGTCGTTCCTTGTACCTTGTACCTTGTCCCTTGCTCCTTGCTCCTTGTCCCTTGCTCCTCCCGGCTCCGCCGGGCATCGCAAACTAGTGATAACCTCCCCACCTTGATACCATAGCCCGCCATGTCGCTAGCCGCACAATTCCAACAGACCCGGCAGTTCAGCGAGTCCCTCTGTTCTCCGCTATCCGTTGAAGACTACAACACGCAGGTCATCGATTACGCCAGCCCGCCGAAATGGCACCTGGCGCACACCACCTGGTTCTTCGAGGAAATGATCCTCAAGAAATACGCCGATACCTATCGCGAATTCGATCCGCAGTTCGGCTTCCTGTTCAACAGTTACTACAACCATGTCGGTGAACGCCTGGCCCGGGGTGCACGCGGGGACATCAGCGTGCCGCGCGTGGACAAGGTGCTGGCCTACCGGCAATACATCAATGAGCACATGCTCACCCTGCTGGAAAACGATCCTCCCGTTGAAGCGCTATCACTGGCTACCCTCGGCATCAATCACGAGCAACAGCACCAGGAACTGTTCCTGACTGATCTGAAATATGCCCTTGGCCGTAACCCCTTGTACCCGCCCTATGGGCAGGGCACCAACCTCGTCAATGACACCAATACCTCACACGGCACTGTCAATATGGATGAAGGACTGTACAAGATAGGCCACCAGGGTGACAGTTTTCATTTCGACAATGAGACCCAGGTACACAAGGTCTACCTCAATGCCTACAGTATCGACAAGGCGCTGGTGACCAACGGTGAGTACATCGAGTTCATGGATGCTGGCGGTTATGACACCTTTCATTACTGGCTCGACGATGGCTGGCATTACCTGAAGGACAATGACATCAACGCACCACTGTACTGGCAGAAAATAGATGGCCGCTGGCATTACTACACCCTGGCGGGTCTTGAGCCGGTCAACCCCGATGCCCTGTTGAGCCATGTTTCCTATTACGAGGCCAATGCCTTTGCAAGCTGGAAAGGCAGGCGCCTGCCCACGGAGTTTGAATGGGAGGCGGCCAGTGACCAACTGGACTGGGGCAAACGCTGGGAGTGGACAAATTCCGCCTACCTGCCCTATCCGGGCTTTACCATCAGTAAGGATGCGGTTGGTGAATACAACGGCAAATTCATGATCAACCAGATGGTGTTACGTGGTGCCTCGGTAGCGACACCTGAAAATCACAGCCGCAAAACCTACCGCAACTTTTTCCATCCCCACCTGCAATGGCAGTTCTCAGGGATCAGGCTGGCCGCATAAAAAATGAGCCCTCATGATTGAACAGTTCAAACAGGATGTTGAAGAAGGCCTGAGCGCGCCGCAAAAATCATTGCCGTCACAATATTTCTACGATGCCCGCGGTGACGAGCTGTTCCAGCAGATCATGGCCATGCCGGAATATTATGTGACCGACGCCGAAGACGAGATTTTCAAAAAGCGCACGGCGGATTTGATCGCCGCACTCGATGTGGATACCGACAGCTATTTTGAAATCATTGAACTGGGGGCGGGCGATGGCAAGAAATCCAAGAAGCTGCTCAAGCAACTGCAGAAAAAAGGCTATCAGTTTACCTATCAACCGGTAGATATTTCCCAGAACATCCTGGACCAACTGGAAGACAGCCTGAAGGCGGAAATCCCGGAACTTGATACCAAAACAACACAGGCCCTGTATTTTGACGCCCTGGCCGCCATGAAGGACACGCCACACAAGATCATTGTCATGTTCCTGGGCTCCAACATAGGCAACCTGGACGATAGCGAGGCGGCGGAGTTTATCTACCAGCTCGGGGCCAACTTCAAACCGGATGATTTGCTGCTCCTGGGCGTTGACCTGAAAAAATCCCGTGATATAGTGCTGCCCGCCTACAATGATGCTGCCGGTATTACCGCCAGTTTCAATCTCAATCTGCTGGCACGTATCAACCGCGAACTGGGCGCAAATTTCGTCCTGGAGAATTTCCAGCACTGCCCCGAGTATGACGAGGAGGAAGGCATTGCCTACAGTTACCTTGTCTCTACGGTAGACCAGTCAGTATTGATCAAGAGCCTGGGCAGGGAATTCAGTTTCAGTGCCGGAGAAAAAATCCATACGGAAATTTCACGCAAGTATGACGAACCTACCCTGAAGAAGATCATTGCCGGCACCGATTTCATGCTGGGCAATCGTATCACCGATTCCAAAGGCTACTTTGCCAACTACATCCTGAAACGACGTTAAAAACAACCTCTATAAGAACTGCATCTACAAGCTTTTAAACACATTGAACAAACACAACAATCACATCGTCATGCCGATACTGGGCGCCCGTGCCACTGATTTTTACCAGGGCGAACTGGAGCGGCAGAGTCAAATATCAGAATCGGCGGACCTCCCCCTGCTCCTGCTGGAAACGGATTTCGAGCGTATCAACGCCAACTTGCCGGACAAGTACAAAGTACTGACTCCCCTGGTGGGCTGTCTGCTGAGACACATGGAAGAAACGGGTGCACCAGTTTACCTGATTCCCAATATCACCCTGCACGCCGCCGTGGCCCGAATAGAGCTGGATGAGCAGACACTGCACAGGATCATCAACCCGATAGACTGCGGTATTACTCACTTGAAAGCGCAGGAAATTGAGGAGATCACGCTGGTCGGCACACGCCATACCATGCAATCGGACCAGCTTGCCGGGTTTTTCGAGAGCCGGGGAATCACCGTGAAATTCCCGGAAACAGATGACATCAGCGCGCTGGATGCACTCCGCCTGCAGGTTTTTGAAGAGGGTTTTTCAAAGGGGGCAAAAAAGGATATGGACAAGATATTGTCCCGTTATGACAACCCGGTACTGGCGTGCACCGAACTGTCGATACTCAATCGCGAGTCACAATTCATCGACCTGGCGCGATTGCAGATTGCCGCCGCACTCAAGCGGCTCTAGTCCGCTTTACTCATCAGTACCCGGATGAGTTCTCAGGCAACCACTTCCACGCCTTTCCAGAAGGCCACATGATCCCTGATCTGGCTGGCAGCCTCGTAGGGCTCCAGGTAACTCCAGGCGGCATCCTCGTTGCTCTGCCCGTCCATGGTGACAGTAAAGTAGCTGGCATGCCCCTTCCAGGGACAAAAGGTCGTGGTATCAGTGGGCGAAAAGAGCTCGGACTTCAGTGCGCTTTTCGGAAAATAATGATTGTTTTCAACGATGACCGTGTCATCGCTTTCGGCAATTACGGTTCCATTCCAGATGGCTTTCATGGTTTGTTACCTCGTTGGTATGGTTAAAGAAAAACAACCGTGAGCTTGCCGGAGATGGCCTGTGACCATTTCCGGCCTACACCCTACTCGCCAGGCGAAAGAGCAATGTCGTGACCAGCCCGGCCAGGGCAAATCCCCAAACTACGCCAAACACATACTGGTGACCGGCTGCACCGGGATTATTGTCAATCAGGTAACCCATCAACGGGCCCATGAAGATATCCGGGGTAAAACCGATAAAGGACACTACACCGACGGCGCTGCCGGTCCACAGTGCCGGCACACCGGCATCACCGAAGATGGCAAAATACAGCCCGTGCAGCGCGTAGATACCGGCACTGGTCGTGGCAATGACCAGGACCAGGAGCAGTGGCAAGCCGGGAATAATCATGCCCGTTGCAATCACCATACTACCCGCCATCACGAGGGCAAAGCTTGCCACCAGCATGACTGGTCCGTTGAACCGGTCAGCCAGCAGTCCTGCACAGACAGCCGCAAGCGGCCGCATCCAGAATGAGATCGTGCCAATCTGCGCCGCCTCCACTTCGTTATAGCCAAAGGCATCGCGTGCATACAGGGAGAAATCATCCGTGCTTTTGTAGGCCACGTAGGCACACAGCACGATGACCGCATGGCACCAGACCGTTTTCATGACCATGACCTGTTTTAAACCGTCCAGGCTGATGCCGCCATCGGCAATCGTGTCAGCTTTTGGAGTCGGCGGCACAAACAACCAGACCAGCAAAGCAGAAAACACGTTCATACCGGCAAAGCCCTGGATGATTCTTCCGAGAGCAACGCTACGCTCATCGAAAGTAGCCGTTTCCACCTGGGCCGGCAACATGGCGGCAAACACCAGTACGGAAAGCGAGGATATCACCGCAGCAAACAGACCTCGGCCGCCATCCAGCAGGCCAAAGGTCCTGCCCTGGTGAATGCTGCCCAGCTCCCGGGTGGTTTTGATCAGTGCCCCCCAGAACAGGAAGATCGTGGTCAGACCCCAGAAAGCATAGAGCGCGGTCAGCACACCGATGGCGGGAATCGTGGCCATGAGGATGCCGCCCAGCGACGTGGCCAGCAGGGCTGACACTATGAGATTGCGTGCAGAAAACCGGTCAGCCAGCGGACCACCGGCAAAGTAGGACACCATGGCCACAATGCCGTAGAGAGAAAAGGCGGTACCCAGTTGCAGGTTGGTGATGCCAAAAACATCAAGAAAGGTAGGACGGAATATACGGGACAGGACAAAGGGCAGCAGGAAAATGGCTTCACCGGCAATCACCAGTGCACCCAGGGCAATGTAAGTCGAAATACCTGCTTTGGTTTCGCTATTGCCCTGGATGGAAGTGATAAGTGCCTACCCTTGTTCCATTATTTTGTACCGTAGGCCGGAAATGGCCCAAAGGCCATCTCCGGCAAATCAATTCACCCTAAATCGGCGTTGTCTAAAAATGCTGTGTAATCGTCACCGCTCAACACAGGTAAAACTGTCCGCACTGTTGATATCCCCACGCCCGTTATAACGCGGCCATGCCGGGTAATGACACACCGGACGTGTGCGTCCGGCGGTGTCAGCATTTTCATCAATAGCTTGCAGCGTCCCCGGTGCCTGGCCGTTTTCCACCCAGTCTTCCAGGGCATCCAGGCTCGAGAGGCGGGCATTGAACACACCGGTCACATGGCCCATGCCGGGAATGGTGTAAAACTTCACGAAGTCGCCGAGCCCCTCATCGTAACGGTTCTGCAAACGCTCCCAGTACTGAATGGAGCTGTACACGGGAATGTAGTCATCGACACGGCCGTGAAAATAGATGAGCTTGCCGCCGTTGTCGCGAAAGCGATCGAGATTGACGCTGTTGGCACTGATCAGTTCCACCAGTTCGCCAATGCGGCCGGCATACTGCGCCGGATCAAACTCGTTCATGGTATCCAGGGTCAGGTCCTGGGCAATGGCATAGCGCGGCGTGGCATCACCGGGACCATACTGCAGTGCCTGGGTCGGACCCTCGGCACCCAGGTTGGGACCGCCACCATCAAAGAATGTGGAACCTTCAAAGGGCGTCCACTTGGGAAAGATGGAAGTGAGCTCATCATCGGCAAAGACACTGAAGCCCAGGTCGTATTCCTCATCAAAGACGTTCAACGCTTCGATCTGCGCATCGGACAGGCAGCGATCGCTGGTATCGGCACCATTGTCACAGCGAACCGGGTTGCTGGAATCCAGCTTGCGGAAATCCTGTGTTTCTTCCAGGCAGGCACTGACATTACTGATGATGCCGTCCTCGGCGCGGTCGAGATCATCACAGACCGCATAGATCGCATCGACAAAATTGGTGATCTTGGCCGGGCTGATCCAGCTGTCACCGTCATTGGCCAACAGGGCCCGGGCATATTTATTGGCGGAAAGGTGCAGCATCACCACGTTATGGGCGGGATAGCCGGCCACCGCGCCATGGTAGTCATCCGGGTAGCGCTGGATGGCATCAAATGCCTCATGACCACCCTGAGAGCCGCCAATGAAATAGTTGTACTGCGACGCCGTACCGTAACGGGCCTGCACCAGGTGCATGGCCACGTCATGGGTTTTCTTGATCTGTTCATGGCCGTAGTTGCGCAGCGCTTCCTCGTAGAGAAAGAAGCTGCCGTCAAAACCCGGCAGGCGCGACTTGTGACCCGAGTCGCTGCCCAGCGTGACATAACCGCGTGCCAGCGGCGTGGGTTCGGAAGAAGGCTGCTTGGCATAACGGCCCAGGCCGGTGACCACCCTGCCATTAAAACCACCGCCGCCCAGTTGCAGGGACTTGCCGTTCCAGTTGCTGGGCAGGTTCACCTGGAATTCGATATCCGGTGCGTTGTAGGTCACCGGGTGGATATTGCCCATGACCTTGCAGAACTCCCCGTTCTCGTTGTCGCGGGCATTGGCACGCATGAATTCGGTAGCAAATATGGTCGCCCCGGTGGTTTCCAGGCCAATGGCCGAGGCCGGCACGGTCAGACCATTAAGAGCCGCGCAAGCATCAGCAGCCGACAGGGAGGCCAGTTTCGGCCGCCAGGGATTATCAGCGTCCTGGGCATGGGCAGCCGCACTGAAGGTCAGTGCGGCAAGAGGCAAGAGACAAGAGGCAAGGCCTAAGCGTCTGGCATGATTA
>Ga0181561_10001425_pt1 | contig 21216 bp, 22 predicted proteins | sample 011ome_19_FD_133760 | JGI IMG/M metagenome (GOLD analysis project Ga0181561, IMG submission 133760) | Coastal salt marsh microbial communities from the Groves Creek Marsh, Skidaway Island, Georgia - 011510BT metaG (megahit assembly) | ecosystem: Environmental > Aquatic > Marine > Intertidal... | reverse complement strand
TGAAAAAGACATCGAGAAGGCTTCAGAAAAATCTCAATATGCCGTGATGGAATTATTAAGAAAATCAGTTCGTCCAGAGTTCTTGAATAGAATTGATGATATCGTCATGTTTACGCCTCTCGATCGTGAGGCCATTGAAAAAATTGTTCGATTACAATTGGGTGAACTCAAGAAAATGCTTGCTAAGCAAGAAATTACTATTGATGCCACTGATCATGCGATTAGTTATTTGGCAGATGCTGGATTTGATCCGCATTATGGAGCAAGGCCAATTAAAAGAATCATTCAAAAAAAGCTTACTAATGCTTTATCAAAAGAAATTCTGGGAGAAAAAATCAATAAAAATTCTGTCGTATTAATTGATGCTTTTGAAGACCAATTAGTATTTAGAAATCAAGAGATCATCGTATAAAATGAGAATTTGATAATATGAAAAGGAGGCTTAAGCCTCCTTTTTTAGTATATTAGTAAAAAAATAACGCATGCCAACTAAAGCTGAAAGGACCAGTCAGTATATTATTAAGACCGTTGCTCCACTTTTTAATCAAAAGGGATATACAGCTACAAGTCTTAGTGACATTACTTCAGCTGTAGGTTTAACTAAGGGAGCTATTTATGGAAATTTCAAAAACAAAGAAGAATTAGCTCTTTTAGCATTTGAATACAATCAGGGATTATTAATTTCTGCTATTAAAAGTGCTATAGCCAATCATAACAATCCTAAAAATCAGCTTTTCGCTTTTACAGAATTTTATGCACATTATCATGATTTCATAGCACCAATTGGTGGATGCCCTATACTGAATGTTGGGGTAGATTCTAATCAAACGAACCCTGAACTTTTAGATGCCGTTAGATCAACAATTGATGAAATAAGAGCAATCATCACAGCTATTTTAGAAGCAGGGGAACAATCAAAAGCATTTCACATTCCTATAAAATCATCGCAATTTGCAAAACAACTCTTTACGATGATTATGGGAGCAGTTAGTATGGCTACCATCACTCAGGATGTTAAATTTCTTAAAAACACCGTTGCTTACATCAACGTGCTTATCGAAAAAGAAATCGACAACTAAACTTGTTATCTCCGTATAAAAAGAGTTTTTTTAAACCTATTGCTTTGTTAACATAGGTTTTCGGTGTATACCCATGAACAAGTAAACGATATGATTGAAAATTATATGTATACCAGGTCATCCGTTCCACATAAAATTAGTTGATCAAATGTTGTTAGAATCTTTGTTGATTAAGCTACGCTCATTACACAATTGTTAGTATTTTTGTTACTATGCAAAAAAGTGTGCAAATCAAAAATAGAAAAGCTAAGTTCAATTATGAATTTTTAGAAAGCTATAATGCAGGAATTGTTCTTAGTGGTACAGAGATCAAATCCATTAGAGCGGGTAAAGCTTCTATAGCGGAGAGTTTTTGTGAATTTAATGAAGCGGGAGAGCTTTTTACCATCAATATGCAAATCGATGAATATGGCTGGGGAACCCACTACAATCACCAACCTAGAGCTGCTCGAAAATTATTACTTCATAGAAGAGAGCTTAAAAAGCTACACAAAGAGGTTAAAAATTCTGGATTAACTATTGTTCCTACGCTTCTCTTTATCAATGATCATGGTTTAGCCAAACTTAAAATAGCCTTAGCTAGAGGAAAAAAACAATACGATAAAAGAGAAGTGATTAAAGACCGAGAAAATAAACGAGATTTAGATCGAGTTCAAAAATCAAGAAATAAGTACTAGGTATGATTGATAGCCCTAAGCATTTAGGTAAACGCAAACAATTAGCTGAACTTTTACAAAGCAAAGGGATTAAGGATAGTTCTGTACTTTTAGCTATAAAAAGTGTTCCCCGACATTTATTTTTAGATAGTAGTTTTGAAGATCATGCCTATCAAGATAAAGCATTCCCTATTGCTGCAGATCAGACTATTTCACAACCCTTTACTGTTGCTTTTCAAACTGAATTACTTAGAGTAAAAGAGGGTGATAAGGTATTAGAAATTGGAACAGGATCTGGCTATCAAACCGCTGTTTTATTGGAACTTAAAGCTAAAGTATATACGATTGAACGACAGCAGGAACTCTTTAAAAAAACTTCAAAGTTTTTAAATAAAATTGGCTATACTCCAAAAAAAATGATTTTTGGTGATGGTTATAATGGACTCAAACAAGAGGCTCCTTTTGATCGTATTATTGTAACAGCTGGTGCACCTTTTGTTCCAAAGGCCCTTTTAGCTCAACTTAAAATTGGCGGCAGATTAGTCATCCCTGTTGGTGAAAACAAACAAATTATGACCTTGTTTACAAGAAACTCAGGAACTTCATTTGAAAAGGAAGAATTTGGTGATTGTAGCTTTGTTCCTTTATTAAAAAATAAAGCATAACTTATTTAAACTAAAGTAAACGAATATCTAAACGATTTAAACTATGTTAAGAATTGGAGTTCTGGGTGCTGGTCACCTTGGTAAAATACACTTAAAACTAGCTGCTCAATCTAAACGATACATCCTTGTCGGATTTTACGATCCTGATGAACAGAATGCTTTAAAAGTTCAAGCTGAGTTTGGATACACTTACTTCAATTCCATTGATCGATTAATCGATGAAGTAGATGTAATCGATATCGTCACCCCAACGCTTGCTCATTATGTAGTAGCTAAAAATGCCCTTTCAAAGGCTAAACATATCTTTATTGAAAAACCCATCACTAAGACCCTAGAGGAAGCTCAGTCACTCATCGATTTAAGCCTAGCTAATCAAGTGAAAGGTCAAGTTGGTCATGTAGAGCGTTTTAATCCTGCATTTAAAGCTGTTCAGAATGAATTTAAGGATCCGATGTTTATTGAAACTCATCGATTAGCCGAGTTTAATCCTAGAGGAACTGATGTCCCGGTAGTCTTAGATTTAATGATTCATGATATCGACATTGTACTTTCAATTGTTAAATCAAAGGTTAAAAAAATTAGCGCTAGTGGAGTTGCTGTGATTAGTGAATCCCCAGATATTGCTAATGCTCGAATTGAATTTGAAAATGGTTGTGTAGCTAATCTCACAGCCAGTAGAATTTCTTTAAAAAATATGAGAAAGACTAGAGTGTTTCAAAAAGACGCCTATATATCAATTGATTTCTTAGAGAAAAAATCTGAATTAGTTCGTATTAAAGATGCTCCTGAAAAAGCAGGTGATTTTGATATGATTCTCCAAAATGCTGAAGGAATTAAAAAACAACTCTATTTTGAAAACCCAAGCATTGAACCTAACAATGCTATTTTAGATGAATTAGAAAGTTTTGCAACTGCTATAGAAGAAAATACTAGACCTATTGTTAATTTAGAGGATGGAAAGAATGCACTCGATATTGCCTTACAAATTATAAATGAATTTTAAATGAATAACATTGCTGTTATTGGGTCTGGAACAATGGGTGCTGGTATAGCGCAAGTCTTTGCTCAATCTGGCTTTCATGTTGTTGTAGTCGATGTTAATACTAAGGCACTAGATCTAGCTCAACAGACAATTCAAAAAAGTCTTAAGATTCAACTCGATAAACAATTAATCAGTTTACAAGAACACCATCTAACGATAAATAATTTAAGTTTTAGCAAAGATTTAAATGTCGTCAACAAAGAAACTGATCTCGTTATAGAAGCCATTACTGAACGTATAGCTGTAAAGCAATCATTATTTCAACAGCTAGCCCTATTGACTAGTGACAAGGCAATCTTAGCGTCAAATACCTCTTCTATACCAATTTTTAAACTGGCTTCAGCCACTAGTAAACCTCAACAGGTCATTGGCATGCATTTTATGAATCCTGTTCCTCGAATGCCTTTAGTCGAAGTTATTCAAACAAAAATCACAAAGCCTAAGCTTGTTCAAGAAGTGGTGAATCTCATCAAAAGGTTAGCAAAAATTCCAGTTGTTGTCAATGATTTTCCAGGATTTGTTTCCAATAGAATTTTAATGCCCATGATCAACGAAGCAATCGAATGTCTTGCTGATGGTGTTGCAAGTGTGGATGGAATTGACCAAGTGATGAAATTGGGAATGGCTCATCCAATGGGTCCCTTACAAGTAGCTGATCTTATTGGGTTAGATGTATGTCAACATATACTTGAAGTGCTTTATTTTGAACTTCAAAAAGAAAAATACAAACCTCATCCCCTATTGATTCAGTTAGTTAACAACAATCAATTAGGAATAAAAACAACACAAGGATTTTACAATTACCAAGATCCTAAAAACCCAAAACCACTGTTATTTTAATATGTCAATTCGTAGAGATTTAGAAAAAATTAAATCCACTCTGGAAAGTGGTGTAACGCTTGTTGCAGTTTCAAAGACAAAACCAAATGAAGCAATCTTAGAAGCGTATCAGGCTGGACAACGCATCTTTGGAGAAAATAAAGTTCAAGAAATGGCTTCAAAATATGAAGAACTTCCTAAAGATATAGCGTGGCACATGATTGGTCATCTTCAGCGAAATAAAGTAAAATATATTGCTCCTTTTGTAAGTTTAATTCATTCGGTAGATTCAATTCGCTTATTAAAAGAAATTAATAAACAAGCTCAAAAGAATAATCGTATCATTAATTGTTTGCTACAGGTTCATATTGCTCAAGAAGAAACTAAGTTCGGATTTGATGAGCATGATTTAATTGAACTCTTTAACGCTCCCCTTCTAAAAGAATTATCTCACATTGCTATTAAAGGACTTATGGGGATGGCTACATTCACCTCTGATGAGGCGCAAGTACGCTTAGAATTTTCGAATTTAAAATCAATTTTTGAACGACATAAGAATGCTTATAATTTTGAAATTCTATCCATGGGAATGAGTGGTGATTATCAAGTAGCAATTCAAGAAGGAAGTACCATGGTTCGAGTTGGTTCATCCATATTTGGAGCTAGATTTTACAACCATTAATGTATTGTGTAGTTGACATAGAAACATCTGGAGGTAAATTCAACGAAGAGGGAATTACAGAGATCGCTATTTATAAATATGATGGCCATCAAATTGTTGATCAATTAATTAGCTTAGTAAATCCTGAACGTCCCATCCAATCCTTTGTTGTCAAACTTACAGGAATCAATGATCATATGGTAGCTTCTGCTCCAAAATTTCATGAAATTGCAAAACGTATCATTGAAATTACTGAAGACACTGTTCTAGTTGCTCACAATGCTCAATTCGACTACCGAATACTTAAAAATAGCTTCCAACAATTGGGATACAATTTTAATCGTAAAACCATCTGTACCGTAGAAGTTTCAAAAAAATTAATTCCAGGAGAAGAATCATATAGCTTAGGAAAACTAACTAAATCGTTAGGAATTCCACTAAAAAAACACCACAGAGCTGAAGCTGATGCATACGCAACCCTTAAGCTACTTCAACTCTTACTCGATAAGGACATCGAGCAAGGGTTATTTAAATCTGCTGTTAAATTGAATGACCAGGGACTTCTAAGTCCAAAATTACAAGATACCCTAGGTGCGATTCCTCATTGCGAAGGTTTAGTTAGATTTTATGACAAGGAGGATCACTTAATTTTTGTTTTAAAGGACACTAATATTCATAAAAAGACCACACAATTATTTTTTAGTGAAAATAAACGTCATAAACTTATATGCAAGCAATTTAGAAGGATTGATGTGATTGATTATCCTTCAAAATTACTCATTGAATTAATCTATCACAACACGCTTATTTTATCAAAACCCAGGTATAACAAAAGAAGAAAAACAAACAACAATGCTTTAGACTTTGATCTAATCAAAGAAAAAAATGTTGTAATTTTAGATCAAGGAAGAGTTCCTGGTGAAAAGAGTTTTATTTATATCGAGAACGGATATTTACGTGGATATGGATTTGGAAACCTAAATCTACAACACTCAAAAAAAGCGATTGTTGAACGTATTATTAGTCCATTAATTGCAGATGAAATTTCACATGAAATCATCACAAAATATACCAACAGACATCAATATCAAGTCCTCGAATTAACCGAATAATATGAGTTGGAAAGAAAAACTACATGAAATCATTTATGAAGCCGACACTCCTAAGGGGAAAGCTTTTGATGTAGCATTGATTGTATTAATTCTTTTTAGTGTTGGTTTGGTCATGCTTGAAAGCATCAGTGATATTGATCAACAATACCACCAGCTACTTCTGAGCTTAGAATGGGTGGTAACCATTTTATTCTCCATTGAATACCTTCTAAGGATCTTGTGTATAGATCGTCCTAAAAAATATATTTTTAGCTTTTATGGGATTATTGATTTCTTAGCTACAATACCACTCTATCTTTCCTTAATAATTACGGGTTCTCAAGTTCTTTTAGCTCTTAGAGCTTTTCGATTGCTACGAATATTTAGAATTTTAAAACTCGTCCATTTCATAGGGGAATCATCGATGCTCATTAAAGCATTAAAAAACAGTAGAACCAAAATAGGAGTATTTTTATATGCCGTAGTAATTATTGCGATTATTTTAGGGACCTTGATGTATTTAATAGAAGGAGATGATGCTGGATTCACTTCAATTCCAAGAAGTATTTATTGGACTATTGTTACTTTAACCACTGTTGGCTATGGTGATATTGCACCTCAAACCCCTTTAGGTCAACTGATTGCAACAATTATAATGATTTTAGGATATGGAATCATCGCCGTACCAACTGGAATTGTTACAGTGGCCTTTAATAAAGAACGAAATGAAACTATTCATCTCAATACGCAATCGTGTAAAAACTGTTCCAGCGAAGGACATAGAGATGATGCTAAATTTTGTTATCACTGTGGAAGTATATTATGATCAATAAAACCCTGATAGCTATCGTTGGACCCACTGCCATCGGAAAAACTGCTCTTGCCATTGGTATCGCCAAAGCCTTTGATACAGAAATCATTTCGGCAGATTCTAGACAATTCTTTAAAGAGATGTGTATCGGGACTGCTGTTCCATCAAAGGAAGAACTCTCTAGTATTAAACATCACTTTATTCAACACATCAGTATAGTTGATCATTATTCCGTGGGTGATTTTGAAAAAGAAGCAATTCACTGTTTAAATGAATTGTTTAAGACCAAAGATGTAGTCGTTCTTGTAGGCGGTAGTGGACTCTATGTTGATGCTATCATAAAAGGATTAGACTCCTTTCCTACTGTGAGTGACTCCATCAAAAAATCACTTCAAAAAGAGTTAAAACAAAAAGGAATCATTTACTTACAACAACGTTTAAAAGAACTAGATCCTAGCTATTATAATGAAGTAGATCTTGAGAATCCTATGAGAGTACTCAGAGCCCTAGGAGTCTGTTTAGCAGAAGGAAAACCCTATTCATCCTATAAAGGGAAATCAATTGCTCAACGTCCTTTTAATACACTAACAATAGGTATTGAAGCCCCAAGACCAAAAATCTACCAACGAATCGAAGACCGAGTTGATATCATGATTAATGAAGGCTTAGTGCAAGAAGCAGAAAGCCTCTACCCTTATAAAAATTTAAACGCTTTGAATACCGTTGGCTATAAAGAACTATTTGCCTATATGGACCATGAATATACCTTAGACACCGCCATTGATGAAATTAAGAAAAACACTAGACGCTTTGCTAAACGTCAAGGAACTTGGTTTAGAAAAAATCAAAACATTAGGTGGGTCAATTGGGAACATGCGCTACAAGAATCGTTAAGCTTTCTCCATCAACAATTATAAGATATCGCTTATTCCTCTTTTTTAATTACTAATCTAAACCCTTCTCCATGGATATTCAAGATAGAAACATCTGGATCCTTTTTAAGGTATTTTCTGAGCTTTGCAATGTAAACATCCATCGATCTTGATGTAAAGTAATTATCATCCCTCCAAATCTTGGTCAAAGCTAATTCTCTAGGCATTAAATCATTTTCATAAAGTGCCAAGAGACGTAACAACTCGTTTTCTTTAGGAGATAATTTAATTGGCTCCTCCTCATTGAAGTATAAAAATCGCAATTTAGAATTCAACTGAAATAACCCAATTTTAAATTCAAATTGATTACTATCAGCACTTATGGTAGAGGATTTGCGTTGAAGAATTGCTTTGAGCTTCATTAATAAAACTTCAGAATCGAATGGTTTATTTAAATAATCATCAGCTCCAGCTTTATATCCTTTTAACACATCTTCTTTCATAGTTTTTGCCGTCAAAAACACAATTGGAACATGTTCATCTTTTTCTCTAATTTCCTTTGCCAAGGTAAACCCATCTTTATAAGGCATCATCACATCTAAAATACAGATGTCAAAATTTTCTTTTTTAAATTTTTCAAACCCTTCCATACCATTTTTAGCCAATACGACATCAAAGTCATTCATGCTTAAATAATCTCTTAGGATACTTCCAAAGTTGGGATCATCCTCAACCAATAGAATTTTCTTGTTTACTGTTTCCATACTTTTAATGTTTTAAGGGTAATTGTATATAAAATGTGCTTCCTTTTCCTACTTCACTTTCTGCAAAAACAGTTCCACTATGAAGTTCAACAATCTTTTTTACGTAGGCCAAACCTAATCCATGGCCTTTAATGTTATGAATATTCCCAGTAGGTTCTCTGTAGAACTGATCAAAAACATGCTTTAACACTTGCTTACTCATACCTGCACCTTGATCTTTAATGGCAATTTGAAGTTGATTGTTCACTTCGGATGTAACAATGTCTATGATAGGAGCTTCTGGTGAGTATTTAGATGCATTTTCTAATATATTGACTATCACATTGGTCAAATGCATTTCACTAGCATAATAGGAAGCGTCTTTTAGATTAAAATGTGTAGTAATATGTCCTTGACGATCACTAACAATTAAATCTACATGAGCAATTGCATCTTCAATAATCTCATGCAAATCAATTTCCTCCATTTTAATATCTAACTCATTTTTATCTAATTTAGATATTTGAAGGACGTTTTCCACCTGTGCATGCATTCGATTATTTTCATCTCTAATCATATTGGCATAACGAGTCACTTTTTCTTGATCTGAACTTATTTTTGGATTTTTAATCGCTTCTACAGCAAGATTAATTGTTGCTATTGGAGTCTTAAATTCATGAGTCATATTGTTAATAAAGTCAGACTTTATTTCTGACATTTTCTTTTGCTTTATCCACTGATAAATAGCAGAAATAAAAACTACCAAAATGATGGCTCCAAATAAAAAGGACAACAAACTCATCCCTATAATCGATTTAATTAAAAAAGCATTCTTATTGGGGAAGTTAAGGTGTAAGGTGAAATCACTATTACCATCAAAATCCATAAACATTGGAGCCTTAAAGGTAGAATCAGGATTATAAATAAAACCATCAGATTTAATTCGAGTTGGTAAATCCTTAGAATAGATGCCATATTCATAATCGATATCAAATCCGCGTTCTTCAAATTCCCGATTGAGTGCTAGTTCTAATTCTTGCTTATTGATTCTCTTGTGTATAGGAACCAACCCTGCATGCTGTCTGAAGAGTTCCTCAAACATAGCTCGATCAATAGCAGACATCCTTCCAGATTCGGTATAAGTTTCAATGGGGGTAATGGTGTAGTTATTACCATCTAGACCAAAATCTTCTTTAAATGTAATTTTGGTTTGTTCACTGGAATAGCTCCTTAATATGGAGTCTACTCCAAGTTGATTTTCAAACAAACTAGAACCAAAACTATAGTCTTTTTCAAGAATTTTATGAGAATATAAATGGGTTTCGTTAGTGTTTAAGTCCTGATCTAAGAAAATGATATTCTTAAAACGAGTTTCTTTAGGAGCCCCTATACTATCTTCTGGAATCGATGAGAATTGATTATAATATGATACAATTTCTCTGTTTGTTATCTTTTCAGAGACTTTAAGTAGTATTTCAGATATAGATACCGCAAACTGTTCTTCTTTAATAGCAATGGACTGTTTTATCCAATAGCCTTGAACTATGAGAATTCCTATAAGAGAAAAACTCATTAATACAACTAACACTAAAAAATTAATCTTCTTCATATGTTAACAAATTTATATATTTAAAATTAATTTGTTAACTAAAATGATTAATATTATTTAATAAGTTAAATTTTTATGAATTATTTATATTTTTAGTTAAATTTAAATGAATATCTAAACACATTTGATTTAAGTTTGAAAATTCATCGTTATTTATAACAAAATCTGATAATTTTTCAGTTTGAATGGAATCTGATTGTAGCGCCATACGAGCTTTTACTTCCTTCTCCGTACATTGATCGCGATCTATTACCCTTTGAATTCTTAAGTCCACTGGAGCTTTAACTAAAATTATTTTATCAAAATACGTTTGTAACTCTTTTTCAAAAATAAGAGCGGATTCATTAATAACATAAGGTGTGTTTTGCGCTTGAGCCCATAACTCAAATCTAGATCTTACTTTTGGATATACAACCTGCTCTAATGCAGATCGCTTAGAATGATCATTGAATAATTGTTGAGCGATATAGGATCTATTTAATCCTTGAGATGTATAGGATTTTGAACCAAAAATAGAAGTGACAACAGTTTTCATTTGAGTATCTAAGAGCAGGGCTTTAGATTCTAGGTCTGAATAGAACACTGGTATTCCATAAGATTCGAAAATCTTTGCAACAGTTGTTTTTCCAACTCCTATACCTCCAGTTAATCCAATTTTCAACATTTTATCGTACGATATATTCTACTTTTTTTTCCATTAAATAAGCACTAAGTACCTTTGGATTATCAATCTTTAATTGTAGTTCTAATAGTTCAGAGGTATTACTTAAAGCGCTAGCGGCATTAACATATACGTTAAAATCTTCAGCTCTAATCTCCTTTAAATCTTTCACCAACGCATATGCAATCACTTTAACTCGAGAAGGGAAGGTTTTTAACAGTATACTATCAGTAGTGTTGAGCTGTTGAATCTCCAAATCAAATGAGCGATCTATATAGCGTTCCACTTCATATTGAACCTGTACAGATTGATGAGATAATTTCAAATTTGAACCTGCTTCAGGAAGCTCTAATTGTAGCTGCTGATTAAAATCATCATTTACCTTTTTAAGCTGTTTCAATTCTGTAGGAACAGCACAGTACTGTGCAAGTGCTGCTTCAGAACCACTGATCGTCACAGAATCAGGAGTGACAACCATGTTATCAATAATATACTCCGACATTAATTGAATTTGCAATCTAGGCTTTACCGCAACTTTCTTAGAGGTTAGCTCAAACATACTGATTGATACATCCCCTATATCTATTGATAAAAACTCAAGGTTGGTAGGCAATTGAGATTTAACTTGATTAATTAAACTCTCAGTTGACATTCGATAAATTCCATTATTCGAATCTAAGGAGGACATCGAAATAGCTACTTGGTATTTATTTAATTGAGCTCGCATAAGAGCAAACCCCTTTGCCTTAACTTTTACACGAATAGTTTTAGGATTTGTTATAGCAGGAAACAACTGATTTGGAACCTCTACATAAGACACATTAAGCTGGATTTCAGACTGATATACCTCTGAAAGCCTACCAAAAAACCAAACTAATGTAGATATCGCCAAAAAGACTAGGAAATATTTAAATTTCCTACTATTAATAGCACTAAAAATGGTTTTAATCATAGCCTATTTCTTGAAAAATAAATGCGGAAAAAGTTCCTCAGCCTCTTTGGTAGCACAACACATTTTCACACTAGTTGATAGATAACCCCATCCATAAGACATATACATTAGTAAAACAGCACCGACTGACATTACAGCAATTAATGGACTTACCATTTTAAAACTTGCATGTATAAAAATAATAAAAAGATAGGTCAAGTAGCCATAAAACAGGAGTTTATATCCAAAGAAAAGACCAACTAATGAAATCAATAATCCAACACTAAACAGTAAGGGAAACCAATAGATCAACGTGAATTTTCTTTGATGCCATCTATTTAATATTGGTCGTGTAGCTCCAAATTTATAGAGTTGTTTAGCAAATAACTTCCAATTAATTCTCCTTTTATGATAAACATATGACTTTTTAAAAAGACTTGATTTAAACCCCAATTTCCAAAGCCTTAATGTTAGATCAGGATCCTCTCCAGGATGAATTCTAGAAAAACCTTGACTCGCTTCAAAAGCTTCCTTGGATATCCCCATATTAAAACTTCTTGGCTGAAATCGCTTCGCTATAGCACCTCGAATGCCTGCCGTAGTTACTATTGAAGTCATAGCGTAGTCTATGGCCTTTTGAATCATGGTAAAGCTTTCGTGAGAACGATCAGGTCCTCCAAAGAAATCTACTGGAGCTCCATCAAGAGCTTCATGTATAGATTTTATATAATTTTCTGGAAGAATACAGTCTGAATCTAAAATGATAAAAAAATCACCTTGAGCACGCTTCATTCCGTAATTTCTGGAATCTCCAGGACCAGAATTAGGTTTTTCGAAATAACGAATTGGAAGAGTACTCAAAAAGGAGTCAACTACCTTTTTCGAGGATAAGTTTGAACCATCTTCAATAATAACAACCTCATCCACTTGGACGGTTTGTTGTGTAACTGAAGTTAACAGCTCCTGAATTTCATCAGGTCTGTTATAAACTGGTATTATTAATGAAAGTTTAAGCGCCATATACCAATTAAAAAGCCACCCTTGAGGATGGCTTTAGCTTTTAATTACTCATTTCTTATTCAGAAAACATATCAATAACTTCTTGACTCACTCCGGTATTAGAGAATCCACCATCATGAAAAAGATTTTGCATCGTTACCTTTCTAGTGAGATCCGAAAATAACGTCACTGTATAATCAGCACAATCCAACGCAGTAGCATTTCCTAGTGGAGCCATTTTTTCAGCATATGAAATAAATCCATTAAATCCTTTTACCCCTTGACCAGCTGTAGTAGGTGTAGGCGATTGTGAAATGGTATTGACTCTTACTTTTTTCTCTTTTCCAAAGAAGTACCCAAATGAACGGGCTACCGACTCTAAATAGGCCTTATTATCAGCCATATCATTATAATCAGGGAACGTACGTTGTGCAGCCATATACGTTAAAGCAACGATTGAACCACCTTCATTCATCGCGTCTGCTTTATACAGTGATTTCATTACTTTGTGAAATGAAAGTGCTGATACATCCCAACCCTTAGTGGTAAAATCATAGTTTTCATCTGTGTATGCTTTTCCTTTCCGAACATTGACAGACATTCCAATGGAATGCAATACAAAATCAAGTTTACCGCCTAAAAGTTTAGTAGCTTCAGCAATCAAATGATCCAAATCTTCTTCACTCGTAGCATCTGCCGGTATAATTTGAGCCCCTGTTTTTTCTGCCAATTCATTAATTTGTCCCATACGCATAGCAATTGGTGCATTAGTCAAAACAAACGACCCCCCTTCCTCATGAACTCGTTCAGCAGTTTTCCAAGCGATTGAATTTGCGTCTAAGGCTCCGAATATGATACCTCTTTTTCCTTTTAATAAATTGTATGACATTATTCTATATTTATAATTTTAAGATTGTAAAGATATTAATTTTCATTAAGCAAAAGTTGTTTTGCATGCTCTTGTGCTGAAGATGAATAATTTTTACCATCAAGCATCTGTGCAATTTCCTGAATTCGTTCCTTTTCAGAGAGTTTTACTATAGTTGTTCGAGCTTTAGTTCCATCATCTTCTTTAAGCACCTTATAATGATAAGTTCCCTTTGCTGCAACTTGAGGTAAATGTGTTATGGCAAACAATTGCATATGATGAGATAATTGATACATAATAGTGGCCATTTTATTAGAAATCTCCCCGGAGACTCCAGCATCTATTTCATCAAATAATATAGTAGATAAATCAATGTATTGTGCTAAAACAGATTTAATCGAAAGCATAATTCTTGATAACTCTCCTCCTGAGGCAATTTTTTTCAGGGATCCAAATTCCCCTCCACTATTAGCAGAAAATAAAAATTCCACCTGATCAATTCCTAAATCATTTAGATCATCTTGTTTACGGAGTTCTATTTTAAATCGAGCATTAGGCATGCCTAATTGTTTTAAATTAACCACTAGGGCTTGTTGTAGTGATTCAATGCTATTTAAACGACCTATCCTTAATTTGTTAGCTATTACACGTAAATTATCAGCTTGCTCTTTAGTGCTATTTAGTAGCTGATTAATCTGATCTTGAATAGCATCAAAATCTACCTGCTCCGCTTCAAGCGCTTGTTTGATTTCAAGTAATTCTTCTACACTAGAGACCTGATGCTTGTGTTCTAAATCATATATTTTTTGAAGTTGATCAGATATTTCATCCAATAAACTTGGATTAAGTTCCACTTGACCTTGCTGTTGCTCAATTTCTGCACTTATATCATTTAATTCAATTAAAACAGACTCAATACGTTGATTCAAATGTTCAAAGTGTGAAGCATAAGTACTGAGTTTAGCTATCAATTGTTTTACGCTTCGGGTTTGATCAACCACCCCATATTCTTCACCTGTAAGTAGCTGATGAGAGGCAGATAAGTGCTCTATTATAGTTGAGGCATTTGTTAAGGTTTTATGTTGTTCTTCGAGTTCCTCCTTTAAACCTATTTTTAGAGGAGCAGCTTGTAACTCCTCAAGAAGAAAACGCTTATAATCACTGGCTTTAAGTAATTCTGATTGTCTTGACTGAAGTACTTCCAAACGCTTATGATCTTCTCTAAAGTTCTTTAAATAGCTTTGATACTCCTCTAATAAGAACTTTTGTTGAGCAAAACCATCCAAAATAGCCATTTGATGTTTTTGATTAAAAAGATCTAACGTTTGATGTTGTGCGTGTATATCGATTAGCAGTGCTCCTAATTGAGCTAAAGATTCTAATCGTACAGGTGTATCATTGATAAAGGCTCTTGATTTTCCTGAAGGTGTCAACTCTCTCCTAAGTCTAATTTCATCTTCCCAATCCAATTCTTCTTCTTCGAAGAACAATTTTAAATTAGGTGAATCTGAATGAAAAACCACCTCTATAACACACTTCTTATCTGGATTTGAGATACTTTTTAAATCAGCTCTTTTACCTAAAGCCAAAGAAAGTCCTCCTAAAAGAATTGACTTACCTGCTCCGGTTTCACCAGTAATAACATTAAATCCATCTTCAAATTCCATTCGAAGCGATTCAATTAGTGCATAATTCGATATGTGAAGCTCTTTGATCAATTCAGTTGATTTGGTATAAAGATAGCTGTTAATTCAAAGATTAAAAAGAGTGAACTACTATTTGATTGATTTCCATGAAGCAGAAAAAATTGGGGCCATAGCTACAAGATTTGATTTCAACTCCTTTATATCAATCTCTGGTCCTTGAGTAAAAATATTAGTAATTTCTTGAGACTTGGCATCAAAAAACATTTTTATTAACGCAGATGAGGTGTCCCTTCTATTGATGAGCGCTAAAGAATTAATCGAATTTAGGATTACTTTTTTTGAAGCCGAAGAATCGATTGTCATTTGATCTAGACCTAGTCGATGATAGTCATATAGCGCTGTTCTAAAGTCAGCATATGAATTCGAAATGATGTTTTGAGACAATTGAATCCTACCAGTTCCATTGTTAGATGCACTCCAACCTGAAAAATTTTGAGATCGTGCTAAATCCCCTATACTTAATGCTTCATTAAAAAACTGTGTACCACCTTTCAACGAAAAACTATCAGCATCTATACCCAACATAAAATAAATATAATATGAGAAAATAGCTACTAAATTACTATCCAAGCTATTCTTGTTGAGCACCAAAGGATCAAATGCATTGTAGGTGAAAGAAACTTCATCATCTTTTATCATCAACATAGGTGACTGATAAATGGCATCATATACTGGTCGTGAATACTGCAATTGTAGACTAGCTTTGAAATTGTTATTCACATATTCACTGATACTCAAATAAAAATTAGCTTTGATTTTTTCGTTAGGTTTTAAAGAACGGGACGACCAGGTAGTTGAATTGACAAATTCATTTAACGACGTACTCAATTCATCAAAAACTTGTTTATTGGACTGACCAACTCTGGAAGCATCTAAAATAACTCTAGCGCTAATATCTTGCCCATAAGTACTGAATAATGAAAAAAAAATTAAAAAACTTACTACAACAGCTCTATTCATATGATGCGATAATTTGATTCCAAATATCTATAGCCACTTCTTGTTTAGGCTTTACCTCAAATGTAAGTTTTTTTCCATTCTTATGAATAAAACTTACTTTATTAGTACCTGGCCCAAATCCAGCACCTTCATCTGCCAATGAATTTAGCACAATGGCATCTAAGTGTTTTTCTTGTAATTTTTTCAAAGCATACGCAACAGCATTATGTGTTTCTAAAGCAAAACCAACCAAAAATTGATGGCTTTTTTGCTCCCCTATGTCTTTTAGAATATCAGGATTTTTAACCAATTCCAATTGAAGAGATTCCGATTCTTTCTTAATCTTATGATCAGCTATTTGTAGTGGTCTGTAATCTGAAACTGCTGCCGCTGCAATCACTATATCAGCATCTTTAAACTCTAAATCAACAGCTGCTTTCATATCTTGAGCTGAAATTACATCAATACGACGTATAGCGCTATGAGAAGTTTGAACAGAAGAAGGCCCCATAACCAAACAAACCTCAGCGCCTAATTCAGCTGCTCTTAGTGCTAAATAAGCTCCCATAGTTCCGCTACTATGATTTCCGATAAAACGAACAGGATCTATTGCTTCATAGGTAGGTCCTGCTGTTATCAAAACCTTTTTATATTGCAAAGGGAGGTTCTTTTTGTGGTAGTTTATTAAAAACTCCAGAATTTCTTCTGGTTCTGCCATTCTACCCTCTCCCGAGAGACCACTTGCGAGCATACCATTTCCAACAGGAATAATCGCATGACCATTTTTTGATAAGGTATTTAAATTAGTTTTGGTAGAAGGGTGTTTAAACATATCCAAATCCATTGCAGGTGCAATTAAAACTGGACATTTTGCTGAAAGATAGGTAACCAACAGCAAATTATCTGCTTGACCATTCGCCATTTTTGATAGCGTATGAGCAGTAGCTGGTGCAATAATCATATAATCGGCCCATAGACCTAGTTCAACATGATTATTCCAGCTTAAAGATCCCTCTGAGATTTCCGTGAAATCGATTCCTACAGGATTTTCAGAAAGTGTAGCTAAAGTAAGGGGTGAAACAAAAGTGCTGGCGTTTTGAGTCAAAACAACTTTGACATTGGCGCCAGCCTTCTTTAATAATCGAACTAAAAAAACAGTTTTGTAGGCGGCAATACCCCCAGTAATACCTACAAGGATATTTTTTGCCTCTAACATCAACTAGGCTTCTTTGTCAGTGTATCTGTGGTAAACTTTATCATCTAACCACTCTTGAACTGCAATTGAATGTGGTTTAGGAAGTTTTTCGTAGAATTTAGAAACCTCTATTTGCTCTTTATTTTCAAACACCTCTTCGAGGCTATCGTTATAGGTTGCAAATTCTTCTAATTTCTCTAACAATTCTTTCTTAATTTCAGAATTTACCTGTACCGCTCTTTTGGCTGCTATTGACAATGCCTCATAGATGTTTCCAGTTGGTGCATCAAATTTATTCTTGTTAATAGTAGTGGTACTAACAGGTGCTTTTGAATTTTTAAAATCGCTCATCTCTATTTATTTACAGTTGCAAATGTACTCAAATTAGTTTCAATTTGAGCTAAAAGTTTGTCTGATTCTTTTTTATAATGGGTGGTAGGATAGTATTTTAATAAACTACTATATGCATTTTTAGCATCTTCCAATCGTTCTTTCTTCTTATCAATTGTTGAATTAAAAGCCATTTTACTTGTCGCTTCCAACCTTAAATACAATACATCCTCTCGGTATATAGAACCTGGATAATCAATTAAAAAGTTATCAGCGCTCTTAATGGCAGAAGTAAGAATGGTTAACTGAAAATTTCCAAGCTTATTATATTGTTTTGCAATTTCAAAAGCTTTACGTTCCTTTTTAAGATCGAGTTCTTGAGCCAGTAAATTTGCTTCGTTAGCTAAGGGGGAGTCTGGAAAAGTATTGATGAAGGCTTGAAGCTTTTCTAAAGCTGTTTCTGTATCAGTTTGATCTAAGGAATACTTAGGTGATAATTCATAATAACTCTTGGCCATAAAATAAGAAGCTTCTTCTAGCTTTTCACTGTTAGGATAAGATTTTATAAATCGTTCAAATTGGTACCCAGCTAAATTGTAATTTTTAATCTTGTAATACGTATCAGCTAAGAAAAATAAAACGCGTTCACCTTGAGGTTTTCCTACAAATTTAGGCGCTATTTTTTCGAAGAGATAATTGGCCTTTTTATAATCTCCAGCTTCATACATCTTCTCAGCATAGTCGTATTTAACTTTGACTTCATCACTTTTAAGCACATCACTATATTCTCCACAAGATAAAATGAGAAGGGATAAGGCAATACTACTTATATATTTAATGGTTTTGAAAAGCATCCTGCAAAATTAAATAAAGTTAATGGATATAAAAAACATATTTTAGCTCCACAAACATAAGCTTTGGAGTGAGGATATGCTAAAAAAAATAGTTAATAAAAACTAAATTATTAGGCGATACTTTTTTGGTGCTCTAAAGCGTTCAATAATTTCGACTCTAAAGCCGATGATGCTTTTACCAATGGAAGTCTTACGTGAGCTGTACCGTAACCTAAATAAGCACATAAAACTTTAATTCCAGCTGGATTTCCTTCTTCAAAGATTAACTCCGATAATTCAGCTAATTGAGCATCAAGAAGTCGTGCCAAAGCACTATTTGATTCTAAAGCAGCAGTAATCATTGAAGAAAATGCTTTTGGCAACGCTTGACCTAAAACAGAAATAACACCATCTCCACCAGCTAGGACTGTTTTTGATGCGGTAGCATCATCTCCAGAGATCACTAAAAATTCTTCTGGACTCCTTTTGATGAGTTGCTTAATTTTGTCTAAAGAATCTGAAGCTTCTTTGATACCAATAATATTTGGAATCTCAGAAAGCTCAATGATAGTGTCTACACTCATGTCTACCCCAGTTCTTCCTGGGACATTATAAAGAATAATGTCTTTTGAAGTAGCTGAAGCAACAGCTTTAAAATGAGCAATCAACCCATGTTGAGTAGGTTTGTTATAATACGGTGTAACCGATAGGATCGCTTGAAAATCAGATAAATCAGCTCTTTGAATATCCTCAACTAAAGCCATAGTATTATTAGATCCCATACCTAAAACTAAAGGTAAACGGCCTTTATTAGTCATAACTACCGTATCGATCACCATCTGTTTTTCTGATGCGTTTAGGGTTACTGTTTCTGCTGTAGTCCCTAAGACAACGAGATAATCAACCCCTTCTTCAATATTATAATTGACCAAATCAGCTAAAGCTTTTGTATCAACTACACCATTTATTGTAAATGGTGTAATTAACGCTACTCCTGTTCCTTTTAATCTATTCATCTTTTAAAACATCTAAACGTGATGTATACTTTTCAATTTCTTTGAGGACCTCGATACTGGAGTACTTGTCCATATTAATAATTAAATCGCAAAGCCTAGGATCTTGAGTTCCTAAGCCGATTCTAAAAGAGGATTTGGTATGAGCACTTATCCATTGTATTCGATGATCGTTAATCGTATAAAAGTGAATAAGTATCTTATAGTGTTGATCAATAAAAAAATTGATTTCTGGATGATTGATTTTCGATTTATGGTCAATAGTTAAGGAATTTAAAGCTACCGTTGTTGCATAATCGTCCATAGCTGTTGCATCAAACTGTAAGAGAGTTACTTTTGTTCGATTTATTTTAAAAATGGCAGCTAAACGATCTTTTAAAAATTCATTTTCACACCAGGATACATCGACAATACAACCAACTGATTTAGTATCAACTTTCGTATAGAAACTCAATTCATCCGTCAATTTCTTTTCAAGATTTTTGACAAATTTATAAGTGTAATATTTTTTTACAAGCCTCTTAAAGAACATATACATTTAGTTGCGCACTAAATAGTTGTACAAATATAAAACCTTTATGCATCTTAAATAATAAACAATTTGTTATAATTATAACTTTATGAATCAATCATCGCTTTAAAATCAAGCTCAGAAATCAAGGGAACTCCTAATTTATCTGCCTTTTCTCGCTTTGACGGTCCCATCTTATCTCCTGCAATAATATAATCAGTTTTGGAAGAAATTGATGAGGATACTTTTGCGCCATTATCTTTAATAAGTTGCTTCAATTCATCTCTAGAATAGATATTAAACACTCCTGAAACTACAAAAACCTTGCCTTTTAAAAGATCCGTTTGTGCATTTAGTTTTTCTTCCGATAAAGAAAATTGTAGACCGTAGGATTTTAACCGCTCGACGATCATTCGATTATTAAGGTCTTCAAAGAACTCAAGAACACTTTTAGCAATACGTTCTCCAATTTCATCAACGGCTATTAATTCCTCATAGGAGGCTGAAGATAGTAAATCGATATTTTTAAAAGCCATTGCTAATTTCTCAGCCACAGTTGCTCCAACATATCGTATCCCAAGTGCGAATAAAACCTTTTCAAAAGCTTGTTGCTTGGAAGCTGCTATACCTTCTATCATATTGGTGGCAGATTTTTCAGCCATTCGCTCCAGGGTAATCACTTGATCAATACGGAGGGTGTACAAGTCAGCATAGCTTTCTATCAATCCTTCTTGATACAGGAGTTCAACCGTTTCAGCTCCAATGCCGTCGATATCCATTGCTTTTCGAGAAATAAAATGCTCTATTCTTCCGGTAATTTGAGGTGGACAGCCATAGGTGTTTGGACAATAGTGTTTAGCATCACCTTCTTGTTTAGTGAGTTTAGTTCCACATTCTGGACAATGCTTAATAAACATTAACTCTTCAGAGTCTTTTACTCGTTTTGAGATATCTACCCCCGCAATTTTAGGAATAATCTCCCCACCCTTCGCGACAAAGACAGTATCTCCAATCCTAAGATCTAATTTTTTCATTTGATACGCATTGTGAACCGATGCTCTTTTAACGACAGTTCCCGCTAGTAAAACAGCCTTTAAATTAGCTACTGGGGTAAAGGCACCTGTACGACCAACCTGATAACTAATAGATTCCAGTATCGTTGATTTTTGTTCCGCTTTAAAT
>Ga0181561_10001421_pt1 | contig 21255 bp, 10 predicted proteins | sample 011ome_19_FD_133760 | JGI IMG/M metagenome (GOLD analysis project Ga0181561, IMG submission 133760) | Coastal salt marsh microbial communities from the Groves Creek Marsh, Skidaway Island, Georgia - 011510BT metaG (megahit assembly) | ecosystem: Environmental > Aquatic > Marine > Intertidal... | reverse complement strand
CGAATAACGTCGAGAAGCTCCTCGACAGTTGTTTCTTGGACTAAATCGCCTAAATCGTCACCATCGAGTTCGTCGTCGTCGTCATCACCGACGGTGACGCGTTCGACGCGCGCACGCGTCGAAGACGGCTCTGGAATGGCTTCGTACGCGTCTGACGACGTCGGCGCCTTGGGTGACCATCGCGGCGACGCTGGCGGTGAATGCAAAATCCGCGGTGACCGCGCACTCGTCGTTTCTCCACCACTGTTACCACTAAATTCCGCCATGCGCATCATTGCCGCACGCTTTTCTTCCAACTGCGCGCGCTCTTCCTCCACCGCCCGTCGAACGCGTTCGTCGATGTCCCGCGACCAACGCTCATCCTCTTCGATCCGTCGCCTTTCTCTCTCTCGCCGCTCACAGACTTGCCTATCGAGCGCGGCGACGTATGCATCACGCGTACGAATCGCATCTCGCATCTCGCGCTCGCGTCTCGCGCGCTCATGCGCCGCATGCGCACTCGAATTAAACACCCGAGCCGACGACTCAAATTCGGCTCGCGCTCGACTCCCCGCGCGTTCGCGCACCTGCGCATCCAACGCTTCTCTGTACTCTCGCGCCGCCTCAACCCTCGCCGCGCGCCGCGCGCATATATCTGCGTATTCCTGCGTCCTCGTATCGACGACGCGACCGTCGATGATGACTTGATGACGAATCGAAGACGCACGAGCCGCCCGCTCGAGGCTCCCGGCGTCATCCGCGCGCTCACTCGAGCTCATCCCCGCCCCGCGCCGCGCCGTCGCCGACGACTCGCGAGACGCGCGCGAGAACGCCTGCTGATGCATCGCGACGACGACGACGACGACGACGCGCGACGACGACGCGACGTCGACGCGACGGCGTTTCGATTCAAAATTCGATGTTGTGATTCAAAATCACCCGTAACTGTCAACGTCGTCGCGTCGTCGTCGCGTCGCGCGTCGCCGCGGGCGAGAGCGAACGCACGCACGCACGCGAGAGCAAACGCACGCACGCGAAACACGCGTGTGCCGACCGCGTCGATGCGCGCGCGTGAGCGTCGCGGACTGAGCACAAGACGCGTCACACATCGCCGCTCGAGCTCGTGCGCGCGCCAATGTCCGTGACGCTCGCGCGCGTCGCGCTCGATGACGCGCACGACACGGTGACGCACGTATGCATCGCGCGCGGCGCGCGCGTGGTGACGATTTGCGATCACGGGCGCGTCGTGCAGGAGACGAATGCCATCGACGATGATGATGCCGATGAAGATGATGATTCTCGACGCTCAAGCGACGCGTCAAGATCCGCGCTCGATGCCGTGCGTCGCGCATTCGACGGAGAACGTGACGAACCACATTCACCGCGCATTCGCCGCGCGAATGCGTCGGCGATGACGATGAAAACCACGCACGTTGGGTTTCACGGCCAATCGCCGGCGACATCGTGCTCCGTCGCGCGCGTCGTCGGCGCCGAGCTCACCGCGTGCGCGCGCGCGCACATGGACGATGACGGTGCTGATGGGAGTGTTTTGTTCGTACAACAACGTGACGGCGCGGTAGCGATGTGGTACGCGCGAGATGCGTCGCAGGGGTGGCGCGCGAGCGTCGAGGCGCCGTACGCCGGAGCGCCGCCGCTGACGCTGCGCGCGTTTAATGCGCATGCAAAATGGCGCGGCGATGTCACCGCGCACGCGTCGTGTGTGGATTGTAACGGTGCGGTGTACGTGGTGACGCTGAGTGAAGACGCGAGCGGCGGGACGTGGGTCGTCATTCGACGAGTATCGATTGGAGCGGATGAAACGGCGCGCGCTCGAGAGGACGACGTCGTCGTTGCGGCGCGATACGCCGACGCTGAGGCGCTCGAGTGTGCGGGTGGGGAAGATTTTTGGGTCATCACACGAAGTGGAGTGATGTATAGGTGGAATTGTCGATTGGCGCGCGCGGTGGCGCGGATGAATGTGCGAGCGGGACGAGCGGCGGCGATATCCGGTTCGTTGATTTCGTGCGTGGCGTTTCCTGGACGCGCGCTGACGTGCGTCGATTGTGAAGGACGGCATGCGTTCGAAGTGACGCCTGCGCTCGGAGGACCTCGCGAGCGTATGGATGACGTGGGCAAACACGACGTGCGCGCGTTGTGCGCGCTCGAGAGAGGTTGTTTGGTGACGGGGAAGACGTCGACGCCGACGAGCGTCGCTCGAAACGGCGCGTTTCTTTGGATTGCGTATAAAGACGATGATGACGATGGCGACGTCGCGCAACGACGACGAGAAATTTGTGCGTATCACACTGCCACGGGCACGCCCACTGGGTCTGTCGTCGTGGCGTCGTTGGTGAAATTAAACGCGACGACGACGAGCGCTTCGGCGTTTCGAGGCGACGCGTTTGAGCTCATCAATGGAGGCGTATCCGGTATCTACGCGTGCGTTCGCGCGTCCGGATTGGCATCCGTGACGTACCGGTGTGTCATGAATATCCCTAACGCCTTCACCGCGGTCGTGGCGCCGATGTTGGTGTCGAAAACAAATGATGTATCCATGATTGACGCGACGTTGAGAGACGTGGAATCGTACGGGTCATCCACCGAACGTCTCTCGCGCGCATTAATTCTCGCCAGGCGCGAAGTAGAAACCGCGCCAGAGGCGTTTAAAACCAAACGAAGCGGCGATGATGCGCCCGCCATCACGGTGATGAAAGCGAGTGACGCGCGAGCGTCGTGTGCGACGGCGCCCGCGTTGCTACTCAAAGCGCGGCTCGTCGGGAGATTTGACGACGTCGCTTCGGCTCGTTGGAATTTCGCTGTGGATGAGGCTCTCGAGGCGTTGGATAAGGCGGCGAATGAGTTTGGCGCGTATTCTCAACTCGCGAGAGAAGGTGCAAAAGATGCGAGAGAGATTTTACGCACGGATTGGGACGCGGTACGCGTCGGCGAGCACGGGAATTCGCCGTCGGCGGTTGAGACCGTTGGCGAGAGCGACGGCGTGGCGTCATTAATTCACGCGTTAGAAGCGATGAGGGTTGGCGCTGAATCGTTGCCTTCGTACGCATGGACTGCATCGCGTGCGCTCGTTGCTCTCGAAGCGCGCGCACCCGAGCCCGCGGTGCGAGAATTCATCGACGCTGTCTGGCGCGGCGTCCCGATGGCGTCGCTCAAGGACGACGACAGCGACGTCGCTCGCCGCGCATTCGTCGATGCACTCGCATCGTGCGTGGACGCAGACCATGCAGCACACACTACCGCTGAGCTCGCACCATTTGAAGCGATGACGCACTTGCTCTATCGCATCGCCCCGTGGTGTGTCGTTGCGTTTATCGACGCCGTGGGCGTCGGCTCTAGCTCCGTCTCGCGCTCGGCGTTGGCAACGCGGGCGCTCTCGACGGCGTTATCACCCATCGAACACCTCGAGCGATTCAACGACGCACTTGCCACCGACGCATTATTTCGCGCCATTGCGCACACGCTATGCGTCGCCGATGCGCCTCGAGCGGGCATGCACGTGGCGTTGACGTTTGGTGGACACTACGCGAGAGTCGACATCGCGTCAGACGCTCGAGGCGCCGCTCGCAAGACATTAGCGTGCCGCGGTAAAACCACCCTCGCGGGGTGGGCGCTTGCCACCGAACTATTTGCGCTCGAAATCACCGATCGTTGCACGCGAGATATTGACGGGCGTCGCTTTGCATCGGAGGCGTTTGCGTCGGTGTCGACGGCGTTTCGCACGCTCATCGAGGATTGGAACGACTTGCCTCTACGCGCGTCGCCCAACGACGTCGATGTCGACGCCGCGGCTGAATTCGTCCTGCGCTGCGCTGACATCGCACGCAATGCGTTCGGTGATGCCGCGAGTTCAGCGTCGCTCGACACCAAGGCGGCGATATTGGATGAGGCTCGCGCGCGTTCGGCGACGATGACGGATGTCCTCGAGCGAAACGTCGACCCGGAGCTCCACGTGGATTCTCTCGAGCGTCTCGTTACCGCGTGCGCGCACACGCTGCGAGCACTCGCAAGTGCATCGTGAGACACGACGGCATTCGTGTCGTGCGTTCTTGGCGTAGGAATATTAGCTTAGTAGGAATAGACGTCTCTGAAGCGTCCCAGCAAACGGGCTCGACGACGCCACCACACATCATGACGCACTACGACACCTTGGGCATCACTGCCGATGCCGACACCTCCGCTGTGCGCGAAGCATATAAACGTCGAGCGTTAGAAACCCATCCTGACCGCGCCGCCGGGGATTCGCGCGCGTTTCTTGAGCTCGCGCGCGCGTACGCGTGTCTTCGCGATGCCACGAGCAGAAAAGCCTACGACGCCTCACTCGCCTCGCGCCGCGCTCGCCCGCTCGCGGACGTCATTGACGTGGACGAAATGACGATAGAAACCATTGCGTTAGGCGCGGTGGCGGGTGTGAGCGGTGTGGACGCCGTTAACGCTGGGTTAGGAGGCGTGGACGCGTACCGACGCGAGTGTCGTTGCGGGGACGCCTATGAAATCCCAGTCGGCGAGCTCCAATCGCTTCGTCGTACGCATGACGAATGTGTTTTAGAGTGTGGTGGATGTTCGCTGCGCATAGGTGTGCGTTTGTCACCGCTCGGTGTGGGCGAGGATGCCACCGTGTTGAGCGCGTAGCTCTGGTTCTCGCGCGCATGGTCGAATATTCTATCGTCGTCACCGTTGTAATTCTACACATAGCTAGCTAGATTTCTATCGCCTAATGCACGGTACGCGCACGTGCCGTTCCTATGCGCGCGAGCGTTCGTACTCGTCGAGTAACTCGTCGTACACTACGAAGACGCAAAACTTGCACCGCGGGTCGCTGTGACAACAGTCGCTCTCCAAAGGCTTCCTCGGCGCCTCATTCGGAGGTTTAACCGCGTTTTCGCATCGACAAAATCGTCGTCCACATGTATCGCATAACTCTGGCACCGGCGCGCGCGCGTCGATGATGCCTTTCGCGACTTTCTTGCGACGTATGCTCTCGCGCACCACTGGGTTGGTCAAGTCGCGCTTTGGTTTTGCTGACGTCGACGTCGACGACGGTGGCGACGCGGCGTCACTCGAGCTTGCGAATGCACTGTGCGTGATGTGCGTGAACGCGCGCGCTGACAGTCGACGCGCGGTGGATGGAAACATGAATAAATACTCGCCGCCGCAAAGTGAGGCAACCGTGACGTCGGCTACGAAAAATACTCTAAAGCCTACCTAAAAATTAAAATCAAATCGTTTCACGCGTCCATCGTAATCCAACGCTTCGCCGTAATTGCGCACGCGTAGAAATGCATCTAAAGCTGCGGTGGCGCGCGGAGGCCATCGATTGGCGACGGTGTCGGTGGTTTTGTACAAGCGACACGGAGTGTCCAACCCGGCTTCTTTCACCCCACCCGTGAGTTCGGCGAATTGCTGCGCGAATTGCTGCGATAACAGCGTAGATGCGTATCGCAAGTCACTCGTGGGATCATCACCGCGTACGTCTTCCGCCGACCTCTTCGCGCCAAAGCCTCGCCCGGATTTACACAAGTACGTCCATTCGCTCTCCGCCAAATCAACAATTCCTTCGCTCCAGTACATCGCGCTCAATAACGCGCGCATGTCCAAGTATTCCGGGTCTTTGCGAAGTAATTTCTTCGCCGTGGCGATCGCTAAATCGACTCTGCCGATTTGGAATGCGGCCAACGCGTAGTTTGCCTGCGCGATGGCGCGCATGTCCTCGACTCTGGACGCTTCGAGAAAGTCAGCCATCGCTTCGTCCCAACGGTTCAATGCGCCTTTGGCGTTTCCTAAATTATTCAACGCCAATGGATCAGGTGCGTCACCATCTAAATCTACCGCGCGCTGTAAATCATCCACCGCACTGGCCCATTCGGAGTACTGTAAGCGAAGCGTGCCTCGATTAGACCAGGCGGAGGAATTGTTCGGCGCCAACGCAATGGCTTCAGACCACGCCGCGTCAGCTTCTTCGTACGTCGGCGCGCGCATGGCTCGATTGAATATCTCCGTGAGTGCCTTGATATCTTCATCTTGCGATTCCACCGCTTGCGCTGGGCGAGATGGTGAGAAGACGCCGAATGCAGCCATGAGTGAGGAAAACATGGCCGCTCGGCGCGGCGTTCGTACCATCAGGCGCTCGGGCAGGTCCGCAGCTCGAGGCAACCCTGCGCGCGCGCCGATGGCTTTACATTTCATCGCCGCCACGTAGGACGCAAGGCGCATAGCACTCGGAAGGTTGAATGACTCTTCGTCCGCGTACGCGTGCGCGAGGGCGCCGATGAACGCGTCGCCGGCGCCGGTGGGATCAACGAGCTCGCCTTTGGCCAATGTCTTCGCCGGGGCAAAAATCACATTCGCCTTGAATGACGACGACGACGACGACGACGAATGGCGTATGTCAATCACACCGCTTTCCACGGGCTCACGTGGAAGACCGTCCCGAACGTCTTCGTCGCTCAGCGCATCTCCGCCCGCCTGTGCTTCAAGCTGACGCACGACGTCATCCAAAAGTTCGCCGCATCCCATCTCTCCATCATCTTCAATTCGTTCTAAACCAATCGCTCCACGTGCCCCAAGCGTGGTGACCATAATTTCCGCTCGAGGCAAATCCATAAACATGCGCGTCACGGCGTCGCCGAGCGTCTTCGCTTCGGGATACGCGTCGTTTGGGTACGATTTTGACGTCACCACGAGATCCGCCTCGCGTAGCAACTCTGGTAAATTTTCTCTCAACCGCTCGGCTTCAACTAAGATTCTAATCCCACCGAGTCGACGCGCTTCGCGGGCATACACTAACGCCGCTTCGGCGAGCCGACCGTCAAAGTACGCCACCGCCGGCTTGTTTACATTTGAAAACGCCGCGTCGAGGCGCTCGGGGGTGACATCCGTCGCCATTAAACCTCCATCTCCTGGCGTGTGCACGCACGTCCGCGTCATGTCGCCGTCATTCTCGTCGCTCGCGGCAATCATAATGTACGTAAACGGCGTGCGCGTCCCGCGGACCAGCGTCAGAGACGCGTCGACGGCATCCTTTGCGAGGCTTTCGAGCACAATCGCGCCGTTCGCATCGTCGCCTACAGCGCTCACCAGCGCGCACTGACGATTGCCGAGGCGCGCGGCGGCGGTTAAACCGTTAGCGACGTTTCCACCGGTGGTGATTTCCGCGCACGTGGCGCGAACCTTGGCGTCTGGACGCGGGAGCTCGCGCGCGTCGAGCTGCGCGAGAAAGTCTACGCCAACAGAGCCGATGCCGAGAATCTTAGGGCACGACGACGACGACGACGAGTGACATATGTGTTGCGCTTTGCCGTGACGTCGATGTGGGACGGGAAGCGCGCGCGCAGGGACGGCTGACATTCTTTGTGTGACTCTTCGCGAGGCGAACAGTGAGGTTGACGTCGCTCGCGGAGTTCTCGTTCATGTCTACTGTGCTGTCTGTTGTTGTTCGATACTGTATGATTCTAGCTATTTCTCCGATGCTTGATTGTTTTTTGCCGATGTTGCGGGTGTCGCTGCGGTTTTGACGAATCGCGAAGACGCGGCGTAGCGACGATGAAACGTCGCAAAGCGCGCCCACGTCCCGTCTCGCAACGCTCTCCGCGCTTCGGCGAAGAAACTCACGAGATGGTACAAGTTGTGTGCCTCTAATAACACCTGTGACGTCATCTCGTGCGCTTGGAGTAAGTGGTGGACATATGCGCGGGTATGTTCGGTGCACGCCGGGCAGGCGCAGACATCGCCGCGCGTCGTCTTGTCGATGAAAGGTGAAAAATCACGCTTGTACGCCGTGGACCAGATGTTAATGCTGTACGCATCAGCGCCAGTCGTAGCACATGGTTGATTCCACTCGTCGGTCTCCTCGTCCCAATCTAAGACGTCTTCGGAGCGAATGGGGAACACGAACGCCCGACCTCGTGAGGCGGTTTCGCTCGCCCACGTGGCGTCAAAGACGTCGACGCCGCGTTCGATGTTGTCGATGATGTCTTCGAGTGTGGTGACCCCGGGCAAGTACCGCGGTTTTTGCGTGGGTAAGTGCTGGATGACGCATTCAATGAGCTCGCTTCGCTTGCTCGGGGTTTCGCCTGCATAGAACCCGCCAAGGACGTACCCAGCCAAGTCTTCGTCGCGCTCGGCTACCCGCGCCGAGCACTCGGCGCGTACATCCTTAAACTCTCCACCGAGCACGACGCCCCATAAAGGAATATCATTCGCCTTGCTTTCGCGAACACACACGTCAAGCCACTCACAGGTACGAATAGCGGCCGTTTTACTCTTCTTCATGCTCTCCCAACCGACGTGTTCGTCGGCAAGCGCGATGGCGACGTGTGCGTCGCCACTCCAAATGCGCGAGTACTCCTCTGGCGTCATGGACTTTTGTCCAAAAGGTGTGTCGCAAACAATCCCCGTTGCCGCGCGGACTTGTGAGTTTAGTCCAAAATACATCGAATCGCGATAGTGACCCACGGTTAATCGCTGAGACGGCGGACCTTTCTCCGCACGTGCGTGCGCCGCGCGCGCGCGCGCCTCCTCCTCCGCGTCTTCTCCAGCCTTCTCTTTAGCCCCATCCTCTTCGTCTCTGATGCGCTTCAACCCACGCCCATTCTTCTCGACAAAATGCCCACCTATGACAACCGTACCAAATAACCTCGTGGTCTCATCTATCGTTAATTTCTCCCCGCGTTTATAAAACAACACGCTCAATAAACGCTTCTCCACGTTCGCGAGCAAGTCGAGCGTCAGCACCGCGTGTTCTCCCTTGCTCGTCGGCACGAGCACCGCGGGCGTGGGTAATGTCGATACGTCGCCATCGACTTCATCGGCCCCGCACAAGACCTCGCCCAGGCGCGCGTTCGTGCGGCGGTCTTTAAAGTTGACGGTAAACTGAAACTTCATGGTTGACCAGTTGCTCTACGAGCCTCTCTCCCGTCGCGTCCCGCCCAGTCGCGTCGTTCGGTGCGCGGGACGTGGAACTTTTACGCGTTCGTGCGCCGAAGTCCACCGCTGTGCGCCTGACGTGTGCGTCGTGCGCCGTCAACGCGCGCGAATGCGAATGAAAGATTTGCGCACCGAGCAATCCACCGGCGGCGGTGACTGTTCTCCTCGCGCTGCGCCACCGGTGCGGCGCGTTCGCGCGCGTCGCGGGTTAAAACGACTCAACACACGCACGCTCTACGCGCTTGGCACGCGCGATTCGAGTCAACGCGGGGCGAACCGCGTGAGGCGTCAGTGTTTGCCGTGGCATTCGCGTTGACGATCGACGTCATTCCTGCACTTTTTGGACCTCGCCGTCTCCACTCGCGTGTTTCGCGCTCGCACGGCGCCGAGACGATCGATAGGAGCGCGCTGAGGCATTCGCGCACGAGTCGCTGTGCGTTCATTGCGTTGCGGGCGCGGCATTGCGTAGGAATTGATTCTGGAGACTACACACCGCTCCAAACCGCTCGAAAACATGACTGATGCGGTTCGCGGTGCGTGGGACGTTCCTGAGGGATGGTTGACGTGCCCAAACATGTCGGATGTTTTCGCTGGGGTGTTCTTGGCGTCCAAGGCGCCGCTGCGCGAGAGTTTCTACGCCAACGTGAAGGATGAGGATCGGTACGGACCGATGGATGCGCTCGCGCTCGCGGAAAGTAAAGGTCGCATCGTGGCGTGCGTGATTGATTTGACGAATACATCGCGGTATTATGATCCTGCGGAGTTTGAACGCGCGGGCGTGCGCGTGGTGAAGATTCGGTGCGCTGGACGGGAGGGCGCGCCAGAGGCGAGAGAGGTGAGCGAGTTTGTATACGTCGCGCAGCGATGTTTAGCAGAGATTGCGAGCGATGGGCGATGGGCCGAACGTGCGCGCGCGGGATTTAGACCGGCTATATTAGTGCACTGCACGCACGGGTTCAATCGCACCGGGGCGATGTTAGTGCATTATTGTCAACGCGCGCACGGTTGGCCAGAGTTGAATAAGTGGGTGAGCGAATTCGCCACGGCGCGACCGCCTGGGATTTACAAGGCAGATTACTTGAAGAGTTTGTTTGATTACTACCTCGAGCGTAGATTTAGTACGACAAAGGATCCCGGGGTTCCGAGCTGGAAGAGTGATACGTTATCGGATGCGCCACCTTTGGCGGATGACAAGGTGCCAGAGGGTGACTTGTTCGATCCGAGGGTGAACATGTCGTATAAAAAGACCTTGGCGCACAGCCGCGCGCCGATTCCAGGAACACGTCGTACGTCTCAGCGCGCGCTAGAGGCTGCGGTGTCTGATGGCACGGCTGGACCAATGCATCACGAGGACGTTTTAGGTGAGGATGTGTTCGAGGAGCAAACGTACGAGGTGCAAAAACTGTGCGTATGGGCGTGCTTTCCGGATGATGCAGACGCTCGTTTGAGTTTCCCAGGGTCTCAACCTGTGAGTTTAAGTCGAGATAATATGTCGCTGCTTAAGCGCGAACCGTATAGCGTGACTTGGAAGGCGGATGGGACGCGATACATGGTGTTACTCATGCGTGACGGCGTGTACTTGATTGATAGAAAATTTACCGTGAGGCGCGTACAGATGCGGTTTCCACTTCCACACAAGAAATTTGGCACCGCTGTTCATCACGGGACATTGATGGATGGCGAAATGGTCGTGGACACAGACCCAAAGACGCAGAAACAAATGCGTCGGTTCTTGGCATATGATTTAATGGCTGTGAACGGCGAGCGCGTCTCCCAAAGACCATTTTTAGAGCGGCTAAACATCGTGCGTGAGTTCGTTGTCGAACCGCGCAAAGCATTTTTAGCGCAAACCGGTCCAAGTGGCGCATACGCAGCGAACAAAGAGCCGTTTTCCGTGCGTACAAAAGAATTCCATCCTCTTCAATTCGCGCGCTCGATTATAGAAAAGTTCATCCCTGCGTTGAGTCACGAGAGCGATGGATTGATCTTCCAGCCCTCGAACGCGCCGTACGTGCCTCAGACGTATGAGTCCCTTTTAAAGTGGAAATTTCCAGAGCTAAACTCGGTAGATTTTCTGTTACGAGTCGCTCGAGGGAGCGGATTGTTGTTCGTCGGCGATAAGGGTGGGCAATACGTACGCCTTGAGGACGATTTCGTGACGCGGAGTGAGCCGCTCGAAAGTTTAGATGGTAGAATAGTCGAGTGCTCGTGGGACTGGAACGAGAAAAAGTGGGTTTTCATGCGTACGAGAGCGGATAAAGACACGCCAAACTTCATCACGGTGTATCGCAAGACGTGGACGAGTATTCAAGACAACATCACGGCAGATGATATCTTAAAGTTTGTCGAAGATACGGTTGCGGCTGGTAAAATTTAATTAGAAATTAGCGTTCTTATGTGCAATTGCATTCTAGAAAGTTATCAACTCAATCAATGTGAAAAAGTTTGGCGTCGTCGTCGTCGTTGTCATCTTCGCTCTGTTTTATTTCCCCCGTCCGTACAAATCTTTAACGGGGCCCTTTGCGCTCTTTTCAGCTGCAGCCTTCTTTTTCTTTTCCGCAGCGGTGAGCTTGGTGTTATTTTGCGCTTCCTTCATTGACGACTCATCAGCGTCAATGCCGAGCTTCAACGCGCGCTTCTCAGCGACAGAGAGTTTTTTTGGCGCCTTGCCCGGAACGGGCTCGGTGACAACCACACCATCGCCCACTCTCCACAACTCATCGCACACCGCGTGCACGAAAGGCTCGTTGTGAGAAATCGTCAACACACCACCCTTGAAGTCCACGAGCGCCTTTGTAAGCGCAGCTAACGTATCGTTGTCCAAATAGTTTGTTGGCTCGTCGAGGGCGATGATGTGCGGGTTCGTCCACATCGCCGCCGCGAGCACAAGACGAGACTTTTGACCACCAGACATGCGCTTAATCTTACCCATGGCCAAGTCCTGATCGATGCCAAAGTTTTCGAGGTGCATACGCACTTCCTCCTTGGTCAACGGACGAAGGTCCATTCCGGATTGCATAGATTTGAGCTTTTCATCAAAGTTGCGCACCATCTTCATGACGTACGGATCCTTGCGCTCGAGCGCGCTCATCATTTCCCAATCAGTGTCACTTTCATCGCGTCCAGATCGACGAACTTCGTAGAATAAGTGCTTACCGCGTTGCTGACGGCCAACAATGTCCAAAATGTTCCCGCGTTCTTGCGCCGTGGCGAGCTCATCCTTGGACAAGTTGTGCGATGCACGCTTAGCAATTTCCTTATCGCGACCGTTGTAGAAACGGTTTTGCAAGTATTCCAGCGGTGTGTTTTCTACAGACTCTTCCAAGTGATGCATCGAGTGCTGGGCGACGTAGGACAAGCGCAAGTTGTGGTGACGCCACACTTCGCCGATACCGTCTTCGGGATCCAACTCGCCAATCAACAATTTCATCAACGTCGTCTTACCGGCACCATTCAAGCCGACGAGAGCGGCTCTTGAGTTTTGCGTAATCTTGACTGTCGCGCCGTTCAAAATTTTCTTCGACGTTCCCGGGTAGCCAAATGTGACATCCTTCATGTACATGACAACCTTAGCGCGAGACTTGACACCTTCCAAATCACCTGGTTCGGGGAACCGAATAGGTTTAATGTGCTCTGGCTGGTTTTCGCCAATTTGGTCAATGGCAAAGCCACTGTCCTTCTTAGTCGCCGAATCTTTGGCTGGTGCTTCATCGGAGATATTCGCTTGCTTTGAGATGGCGTTATCGTTGGATGGCAATGCGGCGACGATTTCCGGCTTGAGCGCTTGGAAATCGCGGAAACCCATGGGGTAATACGTCAACGTCTTTTCGCTCAAGTGAATGACATCGCTAAGCACCTCAGACAAAAAGTCATAATCGTGCGATACGAGGCAGATGGTCGTGTTCTTGAGCGACTTCAAGTATTCCACCAGCCACGCAATGGCGCTCGTGTCCAAGTGATTCGTCGGCTCATCCAGCAAGAGCACTTCGGCGTTCCACAACATGGCGCGCGCAATGGCGAGTTTCATGCGCCATCCTCCAGACAAAGACTGAATCGTCGCTTTCATCTTTTCGTCGTCAAAACCAACTTGCATGAGGGTGTTTATCACGGTCTCACGGCTCACGCCTTCGGGGACCATTTGCACCATGAAATCCACGATTGTTTCTTCTTTTTCACTCGTAATCTCGTGACGAATGTAGTACACCGAAACGTCCTCGGGGAAACCGGCGATATCCTTGGCTGCAATACGGTTCAATAACGTTGTTTTACCTGTACCATTTTGACCGACAATGCCGTACGTATGTCCACGCTCCAAGGTGAAGTTTGTGCGTTGAAGCAACACGCGCCCGGCAAAGGCGAGAATGATCCCTTGAAGATCGACGATATAATCCTTGGTGCTATCGTCGAGAAGCGCCGACTCGTCGAGGTTCTTGTACGTCAACACAGACGCGTTTGCAGCTTTCTCGATGGCTTCGAGATCATCACCGAGCGCACTCTCGAGAACAGGCGTGAGCTCGCGCTTGATGTCGTTGGCCAAAATCGAAGGCGGAATGCGCATCGGAGCGGATTCCATCACCCAACCACCGAGCGCGGCGGCGTAGGTTTGCGTTTCGCTATCGACGGCAATCCCTGCAGCTTGAATAGATTGATTCACCATCTCAGACGCGCACTTACGCTCTTCGGAGTTGGCGTCGATGCCCTTCATCAGACTTTCCTTGGCGCGCGTCGCGGCTTCGCGCAAATCCGGGTGCGAGTGCTCCTCTGCCTTTTCCAATTCTGGCAACAGCGACGGAATGAATGGCATCAAATCTCGCGTGTCGTCAACCAATGCACAGATATTTCCACACGTCACCGCAGCTTTTTGCTTCAGTTCCTTCGTGCGTTCGCGCAAACCGCGGAGAATGACTGGTAAGATGACCGCCAACGAAGGCGCATCCATAGAGTTGACAAACGTTGTCTCCATGAGTTTATCCAAGCAGTCTTCAGTTTTCGATTGCGGTTCTTTAATGGCGCTCATGATGAGATTTAGCATACCCAAAATCTCAGCATTCTTCACGCAAGCGCAGATGCTGGGTAAAATTTCCGCAGATAAAGCGGAGACTTTGGGGTGCGTGTCGAAGAGGCATTCCAAAAACGCCGGGAACAAATCCGGGACGGTGCGCATAAAAGATTGCGGCACGCGATTCGCGAGGTCACCAATGATGTGCAAGGACCCAAGTTTGCATTGCCAGTCTTTGTGCTGCATACCAGCCAAAATTGCCGGCGATAAGAGCTTCATGGCGGTCAAAGGCAAGGCTTTGACGACGGATGCTTGCGCCAAGTGGGCGGATTCACGAACGTCGGCGTCTCTGTCACCCATCAAAGCAAACACTTCGGGCGCGAGACCGACGGCATATGGTTCAAACCCACGACCCGCGGTGCGACACATGTGTGCGTACATGGCCAACGCTCCGGCGCGCGCGTCATGATTCTTCTTATCCGCGATGGCGCGCTTGATGCCGTCGACGATGCGCAAGTGCGCGAGCGCGGTGATACCGACACCCTTACAGATACCCGCAATCCCAGCCGCCGCCGCGCGCCGCTCACGCGGATCATCAAACGTCAAAGCTTTCGTTTGTAAATCTCCAACCATAGCAATAGCCGCATCCTTGCAATCCATAGCGAGGTTTCCGAGCGCGCGAGCGCCGATGAACGCCCCGGCGTCCCGAACATTCTTCAGCGCCGCCACCATATTCGTCATCGCCCGAACCTTGCCTTCATCATCCTCAAATAACTGCGCCGCGTGTCCATAAAACGCCAAAATCCCACCGTGCGTGTGATCCTCGCTATGCGACGTCGGTTCACACGCTCCTTGTCCCGTTAAATACGTCGACAACGCCTCCACGCACGCCCGACCGACGCCCTCCTTATCGCTCACCTCGCTCAACGCCGCTCGCCCAACGCTCAACGCCGCATCACGAATATCCTCACTCACATCCCCTAATCCAATCGCACACTTGCTCGAAATCAACTTCCCGCTTCGCACGGCGTCGACAAACTCGCCGCGATCCGACGCCAGCAACGCCTCCTTGGCCTCAGCCACCTCCTCCGCACTGCGTTCATCCGCCGTCTCGATCGATGCGCACGAAATTTCGCTCATGTTTGACATCGAGTGCACGGATGGTATGCGGCCGCGCCGCTCGAGCGTGATGGACATCGTTCGACGACGCTATACGACGACAAGAAGGGTCCTTCTTTTGGTGCTCTGGTGCGCTTTATGGTCCCACCGCGACAAAAGCGCGTCGACGACGACGACGATGCGGCGACGGGGCGATGCCGAGCGCGCGAAAATAACACCCGTAATGGTTTCGTTGGGCGCGTTTTCCGTCGCGGTCGCGCGCGAGTGCGGTGCGTGCGACGAAGTGAAGATAAAGCGTCGATCAATCTCAGCCGCCAGCCGCCAGAGGCTGCGACGCCGGGACGCGCGCGCTCGCGGACATGCGGGTCGGTAGATTACACTATGGCGATTGGTGTGCGAGTTCTAAGATGGCTACCGCGCATGGAGGCACGAGATGCGTCGTTGTGATGCGTTGCGGCGTCGTTTGCGTCGTTTGCGGTGGTGAAGATGGAGGGGGAGCGGACGCGGCGAGCGCGATTGTCCAAACCGTGCCGGGCGGCGGCGGCGGAAGCGAGACGGATACGCCGACGCTTGAGCCGTTGTATGCGATGAATACGTCACCGATGGTGAGTGTTCTAGTTGGTGTCGGTGTTTTTGCGGTCATTGTGGCTGGGTACGGCGTTGCCAGAGGTTTGTGTCGCACGCATGCGAGCACGGGTGCGGCGCCGGCGTTGTCCCAATCCGGCGTCGTTCCCGTGAACGGGTCAATCCATGTCATGTCGTCGTATGCTGCGGCGTCGTCGGCGAAAATATCGCCGCGACGAGTACGAAATTCGGCGAGTTTCGATGCCAACGGTCCAAGATTGGGATCATCGAGGGTTTTGATGTCCATCAGTACGCCTCCATTGGAGGTGAAGGCGGCGGCGAGCGACGCGAGCGACGCGTCGTCTCGCACCGGCGTCGGAGGTTGACCAGGCACGACAGACGGTACGAATGACTTTGGCTTCGCGATTTCGAGGGCATTTAATCCATGTCTAGCGTCACGCACGCCGTTGAAGACGTCCGGGGAGCCGCCGAGACGAAGCGCCATGTCGCGGAGCGAGCCCGAGTGGCCCTGGAAAAAGCGCGTCATCGAAGGCGAAAACTTTGAGTTGCGTTCGCCGATGATTCCCCACGACGGCATGGCGCCGCACTCAAACTCACTCGGTGTGAGCCATAATTTCTTTGCCGCGTTCCCAAGCACGGCGTCGTGCGCGAGCTTTTCTAATAATGGCGACCTGCCGAGGGGCCCGCGGACGATGCCGCCGCCGGATTCAATGATAAAGCTCGACACGCCTTCATAAATTGCAAACGAACGCAACGCATCGGTGAGCAAGGCGATCGTCGGCGCCGAGCACGGATTCAACGCCGTCGTCATGGGCACGCCTGCGGGTTCTAACCCACCGCTCGCGCCGAGTTGGAAGTAACTCGCGGCGTCGATTCCGCGAAGGCTTTCGCTTCGCGGCGACGCATCCGTACCCTCACCCGTTTGCGTCAACACGCATCGCATCCAAACCTCAACGCCTACGGCATTCATTCTATGCACAAATTCTCTCAAATCCGCGCGCGTGCCAAACTTTGGGTCGATTGCAAAGAAGCTCACCGGCGCGTCGGCGCGACCGTCGGCGCATCGAGCGAGCAACGGAGCGAGCGCCACGGCGTTAAACGCCGTCTTTGATCGCCGCTCCTCGAGCGCACTCGCCGCTGCGCGCAATGTCCCTTCACGCGTGAACGTCGACACGTCCACATCAAATGCCACGACTTGCTCTTGTTGTTGTTCTCGCCGACCCGGAGCTGTTCGCTCGCCGACGACGCGACGTTCCAAAGCCGCTGCGAGCGAACCGAGAAATCGCGGCGTCGGCGTAGGCTCTTCCATCTCACTCAACGGCACTCTGAGCTCGATCGCTCGCGGGTCGAACAACACTTGCGCTGGGAAAAACCTCGACCCACCGCGGCCTTCAGGATCGCCTTCGCATCGAAAGCCATACAACACATCGTCGTCCCTAGTCGGCGCGTGCAGCACGTCGCCTTCGCCTCCATACGGCACCTCTATGTGCCACACGTTCCCAGTACGATGTGATATTGGATTTAACGCCAACTCCATGGTGTTCTCGCGCCATTGTAACACTAAAGACACCGCAGTGGCGTGTCGAGAGAGCACTGCAATGTTGAACGCTCCACGTCTCGTCTCCTCGTCGTACGTCGCCACCGTCGCTCCGAGCTCGCGCGCGTGCCCGCATCCGATGCCCAGCGGCACGCTAAATGCACTCCCTGCCCAACCACCGCTCGGTTCGTCGTACAAATCGCGCGTAGGGTCGTAGAGCACGAAATCTAAACTCGCCGGAGCGACGTACTCGGGAATGAAAATCTCCACCGACGCCGTCGAGGCGTCAAATGCCAATCGCATCGCCCCCGTGGCGTCGTCATACGTCCCACCATCGGGTAAATCCTCTAAACACATCCATTCTCTCGCGCTCTCTCGGGTTAAACCAAAGTGCAGGAGCACGACGTCGTCGCCATCGGATGTCCCGCGACGGAGCCGACGCCGAGACGCCGAGCGCTCTCGCAGCGTCGCGCGCACCACAAACGACGCGCTCGCGGCGTCTCGCGTGACGACGACGTCTATCGTGCGATCTCGTTTAGTGTGTAAGGTTGTCACGTATGTGTCCGAGGCGCCGCTGTCGTTGGCGGCCGCGTGCACGGCGGAGCGTCGAGGCGAGCGCCACCATGAACACTGCGGTGATGCTGATGACGTTGAACTCGCGACGGCGCGAGCGTACGATCGCGCGAGCGATGACGTCGACGTCGACGCGCACGACATCTGTACGTTCTCGTTGTGCTTTAGGGCAAGACCGCGACGGTGAGTTGCGCGATGCGACGGGACTCGACGCGAACGCGCGCGACGGCGTTGTGAAGTCATCTGCTCGAGCGTCGCGGCGTTTTAAAAGAATGGATGTCATTTATAACGCGCGGTTTTATGTCGCATTACAAAAGTGAGGTGGTAAATCGAAAAAGTGTGGAACCATCACATACATCTCGTGACGAACGCCAGACGACGCGATTACAAGAAGGGGACGGCGTTGGCATTGGTCGCCGCGGAGACGGTCCACGGGGACGCGATGTGCTCCTTGAGCGCTTCAACCGGGCCCAGACCCGGGCACGCCTGGTTTTCACTCATAACGCCCAAGAACGCCAACATGGCAACTCTGCCGTTGGCAATCTCCTTGCGCTTAAGCGTCTCGAATTCAGCACCCTTGCTCCATCCCAACGGGTCAAACTTGCCACCCGGGTACATGCGGTCGGTACCCTTCGCGGCGCCGCGCGAGGACTCGGCGAACGCCACCAACAACAAGTTGGTACCAATGACCGCGAACAAGTTGGCGTGAGTCTCCATGCCCATGTACTTGGCGGTTTGTTCCCAAGACGTCGGTTGCGCGGTGACCCACGTACCTTGACCGGCGACTTCGACGCCGATGACGCCGGCGACGCCCATCATCGCCCAGCGGCCGTGGATAAGCTCAGCCTCACGGTAGCGTTCCAAGTTTTCCGGCTTTTCACCGAGCTTGAGCGGATCGAAACCATAGTCGCTGTATTACACGCACACACAAAAACCGCACACGTCAGTCACTGTTGCATCTCTCTCGCGTTCGCGCATATCGCGCGAATATCTCCGCCAGCGCAGTCTACCCTCTCGCGCGGCGTCGCGCTTCATAAACACACAAACACATACCACGGGGACGAACCATCAAGGTACGCCGGACGAGTGCTCCCTACGCTTTATCAACACACACCCTTTACATCAGTCAACACTCAAACACACACACACACGCACACACGAACATCCCGGGCAATCAATCATCGATCGATCACAGAATCAGCGAACCCATCCTCATCCTCATCCTCATCATCTCACGCCATCAATCGCACGCACCCGGGAACCAGTTATCAGACGCGGCACCGCGCGTGGTGGTGTTCACCTTTTGCGCGTGCTTCGCGCGAGGGGCGACGGTCGTGGCGAAAACGCGAGCTTGCGCGAACATGATGACGTTGATGAATCAGTCGTGTGCGAGAATGGCGCCTCACACCGTAGTGTACGCGCGCGAACGCCCATGACGCGCGCGTATAGCGCGCCATCGATCGAATCCCGCGCGCGCGAATCCCGAGATTCGAGATACGATCGCTCGGAAGCGCCAGAGCGATCGGGGGAGGGGGCGTCACGTGCGTACGTAGTCGAGCGCTTGAATCAACCATGTATGGAATGTATTATACGTTATATATGATGTGAGACCCATATATACATATATTACGCGATTTTGCTTATATATAAGCAAAATCGCGTAATTAAGTGGGGTTTCGTCAGTCTTTGATATCTATCGTTGACGGGGCTTTTAACCCCCATCTACGGATTTTCAAATATTACACGGAATTACACGATATTACGCGATTTTGCTTAAATAAATATTTCGTCAGCACGGACACGAGGACGACGACGAGGACGACGAGGACGGTGGCGCGCGACGCGCGGGCGCGGGCGGACGACGCGAAGGAGGACCGTCGCGGCGACCGCTGGCGCGCGCCGCGCACGACGACGACCGCGGTAAGGACCGTCGCGGCGACGACGCAAAGGCGCCGCGCGTCATGCTGGTACCGAGTGACGCTTCACTTTTTGACGCTCCCGTATTCATGATGAATGAATCCGATTGATTATGTGTGTGTGTGTGTTGTGTGTGTATAAAATCAAAAACATTTTGTAGATGATTATTATTATAGGATGATTTTAATTAGTGAGAAAAGTACGAACGACGTCTTGTGGGACGTCTTGTGGGACGTCCGTCTTACGTCTCCGCGTACGGCGTACCTTCGAATCTTACGTACATGTTGTTCCACGCTCTGGTCGCGTCTTTGTCGGTGCTCGAACTCGCCCAGATTTTACAGTACTTGCCGTCAGTGCCTGTCGCGGGGCAGCTGCTCGAATGGGAATGTCCAGCGAGACTGAACGCAGAACCTGAAATGCACGGCGTGCCGTACTCGGTGTCGCCGGTGCCGTCAGGCACGTTGCGGGTCCAACGACTGTTGGTGACGCGAGTACCGGCTTTGTCTGCCGGCGTGTCAACTTTAGCCCGCCAGTGCGTCCGGTCAGACACAAATTCGTGCCAAGGCGATTCGTCCTTGTCGGAAACGCAGTGCACGCCGAGACCCGCGCAGCCACAGCCGTTACAGTTGTCCCATTCGTACCCGTAGACTTCCAACTTTTTGCTCGGGCCGCCGTCGATAAAGTTGTACTTCTTGGCGCCATACCACCAGTAAGGGTCTCCGGAATCAGCCTTAATTTCCTCTCCGCCATATTTGACGCTCACGATGGAGTTGTCAATGGTTATACTGCACACGACGTTACTTTCAACGTGCGGCGCGGAGCACCCGACCGCCTCCGTCCGTCCGCACGAAGCGTCGCACGCGCCCCACGTGTATGCGGTCGTTTTACCATCAAATCTGCGATTCCAGAATTTACTTTTGCCTTCAATGTGAGGTTTCGTGCAATAATCCGTCGCGAGCGCGGCGGGCGACGAGAAACCAGGGCACCTGTGGCCGCCTTCCGTTTCGCAACCGATGTCGAGCACGGTGTTGAAATCCGAATCGTCCCCGCTCGGGTGCAAGTAAAAGCCAAACTCTTCACCGATTCCAATCGGTACGTCATTTACGACGTACGTGCCGCAACCAGTATTCGTCATCTTAACCGCGTGTTCAAAATGGAAGTCACCATGCATACCCTTCGTGACGATGCGCGCTTCGACGTCCGCCCAATCAAAGCTGTTGACGGGGTCATAAAAATTGAGCGCATCCACCGGCGAGCACGCCGTACTGAGCGTGATCGTATGCGTCGCCTTGCCAGCACCGAGCGCGGACGTCACCGCCGCTCTCGCGCGCGGTTGCGTCGACGCGATCACCGCCCCGGACGCCATCAACGCCAGCACCGCGCGCGCCGCGCGACGCCCTCGGTGCGCGAAGGTGTTGGTGGCGGACGCCGCGTCGCGCAACAGCGCGCTCGATTCATCCGTCGCGTCGCCGCCCGCGCGCTTCATTCGTCGATCCATGGCTCGATCTCGATCTCGTGTGTCGTGTGTCGTGTGTCGTGTGATCTCACGCGATGCGATCTGACGCCCCCGCGCGCGCGCGTCGGCGACGACGACGACGACCTTTCG
>Ga0181561_10001409_pt1 | contig 21341 bp, 14 predicted proteins | sample 011ome_19_FD_133760 | JGI IMG/M metagenome (GOLD analysis project Ga0181561, IMG submission 133760) | Coastal salt marsh microbial communities from the Groves Creek Marsh, Skidaway Island, Georgia - 011510BT metaG (megahit assembly) | ecosystem: Environmental > Aquatic > Marine > Intertidal... | reverse complement strand
GCTCACTGAGCTGCTTGAAGCCCGCACAACCTTGCGGGAGGCTGCGGGGGAGAGCGGTCTGACGGGTGCACAACAGGCAGAACTGCATGCTGTCGAAGCTCAGTACACCGCAGCGACAATCGCTGATGCGGCCCAGTTACATGACGACATTACGGCGATCCGCGCCACCCTTGACCGCTACCGTGACAATGCCACGATCTATCTGGGCGGTGTGCCGATGATTGCCGATGACCTGGTGACGTTTGTGCGCAGTGACCTGGTGACCTTTGGTGCAGCCATTCTGTTTTTCATCGTGGCATCCCTGGCTTACCTGTTCCGGAAAACACGCTATGTACTCATACCCCTGACCTGCGGCCTGATTATTGCGCTGAGTGTGGTCGGGTTATTGGGATTGCTGGAATGGCCTGTGACGGTTATTTCCTCAAACTTCATTTCATTACTGCTGATCATCACGATTTCTCTGACGGTGCACCTGATTGTGCGTTACCGAGAACTGGAGCAGGAGCAGCCGGATGCCACGCACCTGGAACGTTTACAGGCTACGCTCAAGAGCATGATCAAGCCCTGCGCCTATACCAGTCTGACGACGGTGGTGGCATTTGGCTCCCTGGTTGTTAGCGATATTCCACCGATCATCGATTTTGGCTGGATGATGGTGATGGGGATTTGTTGTGCGTTTGCCCTGACATTTCTGGTCTTTCCGGCCGTGCTGGTGTTGTTGCCTGGCAGTCCTTCAACGGCACAAAAAAAGTCGATTGACATTACTCCTGCCCTGGCGCAGTTCACCCGCCGTTACGGGACTGTCGTGCTGGCCATTTCACTGTTGCTATTTGTTTTCAGCGGCCTGGGCATAGGCAAACTGAAAGTGGAAAACAGCTTCATCAGTTATTTCGACGAGAATACCGATATCTACCAGGGCATGGTCGCCATTGACCGTGAAATGGGCGGTACCACACCGCTGGATGTCATTATCGACCTGCGTAGGCCGAATCCTTTTGAGGCACAGGCCAACCCGTTTGGCGAACAGGATGCAGGGTTTGATGATTTTGACGATGACTTCGACATTGATTTTGATGACGGGTTTGATATCGGTTTCGAGGACGATTTTGACGACGGCTTTGACCTTGATAACGCTTTCATGGCCAGTGATCAGGATGTTGACGATGATGCCGCGTACTGGTTTACCAGTGACAAGATGGCAGAGATTATTGCTATCCAGGACTATCTGGAGAGTCTGCCCGAAACCGGCAAGGTGTTGTCACTGGCAACACTGCTGGGCATTGCCTATGAACTCAACGACGATGAACCGCTGAACAGCCTTGAGCTTGCAGTGCTTTATAACCGGATTCCAGCTGATTACAAGGAAAGCCTGCTGCGCCCCTACGTCTCGGTGGATGATGACCAAGTCAGGTTCTCCATCAGGGTTCTCGAGACTTCCCCTGATTTGGTCAGGCAGGAACTGCTCCAATCCATCCAGGACGGGTTGACCGAAGAGTTCGGCTTTGCACCGGAACAGATCCACCTGACCGGTATGCTTGTGCTGTACAACAACATGCTGCAAAGCCTCTTTGAATCGCAGATTCTGACACTCGGGCTGGTGCTGATGGTCATCATGATCATGTTCCTGATTCTCTTTCGTTCCTGGAAACTGGCGATTATCGGCATTGTGCCCAACATCCTGGCGGCGATGTCGGTGCTGGGCCTGATGGGCTGGCTCGGCATCCCGCTCGACATGATGACAACCACAATTGCGGCGATTTCCGTAGGTATTGGCGTGGACAATACGATCCACTATGTCCACCGCTATAAAACCCGCTTCCCGGAGATCGGGGATTACACGAAAACCATGGTCTATTGCCATGGCAGTATTGGCAAAGCCATGTACTACACCGGTTTCACCATAGTTGCCGGTTTTTCCATTCTGGTGCTGTCGAACTTCATACCGACCATTTACTTCGGCTTGTTGACGAGCATGGCCATGTGTCTGGCCTTGGCTGGCGCATTAACGCTGCTCCCGAAACTGCTGATCATTTTCCGCCCCCTCGGGCCGGGCGAGGCCAAACTCTAAACCGATATCAGGCAGCATTTATGGCGGAGCATGGGGGCTTTAAAAGCCGCCATAGCAATGACTGATTTCTGGAGAGTATCGCCTCGATGCAGGCAGCATGATTTGGTGAGCAGAGCAGTGGAGCTGCTATACAGTATTTTAGATGGTAGAGTGCCTTGGAGTTGGCTTCAGGCACTGGCCTCAAACTGGGGCCAAACTGGGGTCAAGGTGTCTAGAAAGAGGGTGGTGTTTACAGACTTAATACGGAAGTTGAGCCGTAGCAGTGGTCTCCGTTAGCCCGAGGCGATTGTCCGGTCTAGGTTATTATTGTTATGAAATGCCTGTGGTCAGCATCTGGTCATTCGCCTCGGGCTAACGAGTGCAAAAAAGAGTAATCAGGAAGACCCTGCTGAAACAGGGCGCAATAAATATGCCATTTTGCATGCCAGTTTCCAGCTGGCTCGCCAGAATTGGGCAATTACAATACCAATAAAAACAACAGGATAGCACGCAAAATTACCGTTCAAGGCACTGAAAAATCTTATGTGCAACAAAGCCTTACAAGCCATTCTTGATCATTAAAAATGTGTAAAAAATGACCAGGCCAATGCACCAAAATCACACTTACGTGACACCCCGGTAAAAAAAATATCGCTCTTACAATCAGTTATAAAAAATAAAAAATAATTTTTTCTTTCAGGCGGTGTTATGCCGGAGGGTAGGGTGACAGTCTGTTCCAGGAGGATTGTGTTGTTCTGCCCCTATCCTTGACCAGATCACGGGCTATAAACTGGCCACCATGAAAGACCGCCAGCAGCTGCTTTCAGGGAATCCGGAAAAGACGATCCAGCTCGCGTAATTCCGGGCTTTGCAGCGCTATTGAATAAGCGATTTTGATATGGCACAATCCCGCCCTGCTTCGGGTATAAGATAAATAACTATTTGATTTTTAAGTGGTATTTTTGGAGTCTTTCCCGGATTGCCCTTGGCGGATGTTCTTTGCTGACCCATGGGCAACTCCCAGTCAATCTGCCTGAGCAGGTTGCAGCCGGAAACTGTCAAACACTGACTAGCCGCTCGAAGAACTTCCGAACAGGGTTATCAGACTGGTTTGCTTTTAACTTGAACCAGGAGCCTGCCGAATATTCGGTACAGGCCACATGATTATTGAACGCATCACACAGGATTAATCAGGACAAGACCATGCAAGTATCTCTGGAGACACTCACCGGCCTGGAAAGGCGCATGACCATCGAAGTGCCGGCTGAAACCGTCGAGAGCCAGGTGCAGGACAGGCTTAAAGAAGCCGCCAAGAATTTCCAAATGAAGGGTTTCCGTAAAGGTAAAGTGCCCGTCAAGGTCATAAAGGATCGTTATGGTGCTGGTGTGCGCCAGGAAGTCCTGGGTGAAGTCATGAGCCATTCCTGGGTAGAGGCGGTCAGGCAGGAAGAAGTGAAGCCAGCCGGACAGCCGCGTATTGAGCCGAAGAACCTTGAAGAAGGCAAAAACCTGGAGTTCACGGCAACCTTCGAAGTCTACCCCGAGATTGATTTGCAGGATTTCTCTGGCATCACCATCGAGAAGAAAAGTGCCGAGATTACCGATGCCGATGTCGACAAAATGATCGAAACCCTGCGTGAACAGCGCAAAACTTACGATGACGTGGACCGGGCCAGCCAGGACGGAGACCGGGTAAACCTGGATTTCACTGGCACTATCGATGGCGAGAAATTCGATGGTGGTGAAGCCAAGGGCAGCAATCTGATTCTGGGCTCCAATCGTATGATTCCAGGATTCGAGGACGGACTTGTTGGCTTATCAGCCGGTGATGAAAAAACACTTTCACTGACATTTCCCGAGGATTACCACAATAAGGAACTGGCTGGAAAAGCCGCCGATTTTGCGGTGAAGGTCAACAGGGTCAGCGAACCGACACTGCCGGATCTGAACGATGAATTCTTTGCCTCGTTTGACGTGGCTGAAGGCGGTGAAGAAGCCTTCCGCAAGGAAGTCACAACCAACATGGCGCGCGAACTGAAGAATGCCGGCAAGAACAACATTAAGAACCAGGTTATCGAAGGTCTGCTCAAGATTCATTCAGTCGATGTGCCAAAGTCCCTTATAGGGAATGAGGTTAATGCCCTGAGGCAGCAGGCGATGCAGCAATTTGGTGGTGGTCGTAATATTGATCCTGCCATGCTGCCCGATGATCTGTTTGCCGAGCAGGCCAAGCGCCGTGTGTCCCTGAGCCTGATCATGAATGAAATCGTGAACAAGCATGACCTCAAGCCCGAAGCGGATGCTGTGCGTGCGCTGATCGAGGAAATGGCCGAGAGCTACGAAAAGCCTGAAGAAGTGGTCAAATGGTACTACGGCGACAAGGAGCAGTTGGCCAACGTCGAAGCAATGGCACTTGAAGCAGCCGTCATAGACATGGTTGTCAATGCCGCCAAAGTGACCGAAAGCACCGTCAGTTATGAAGACGCCCTGAAGCCGCCGGCTCAGGACGAGGCCGAAGGCAGCGAGTAACAACGCTACCGGTTGCGCAATGCTTTGTTGTCGCAAGTGTCCGGTTAAGTATCCAGTCAATTATCCAGCAAACGTTTAGAGAAACGGGAAGTACCATGACTCAACACGACAAGAACGACATCCTGCAGGAATATGCCAGCCTGGTTCCCATCGTGGTCGAACAGACTGCCAGGGGGGAGCGTTCTTACGACATTTACTCCCGGCTGCTCAAGGACAGAATCATTTTTCTGGTTGGCCAGGTCGAGGATTATATGGCCAATTTGGTCGTTGCGCAGTTACTGTTCCTTGAGTCTGAAAACCCGGACAAGGACATCCATCTCTACATCAATTCACCGGGTGGCTCGGTGACAGCAGGGCTGTCAATCTACGACACCATGCAGTTTATCAAGCCCGATGTCAGCACCATGTGTATTGGCCAGGCGGCCAGCATGGGGGCATTGCTGCTGACCGGTGGGCAGAAGGGTAAACGCTTCGCCTTACCGCATTCCCGCATGATGATTCACCAGCCTAGTGGCGGTGCCCAGGGCCAGGCCTCCGATATCCACATCCAGGCACAGGAAATTCTGAACGTGCGTGAGCGCCTGAACAAGATCATGGCCGAACACACCGGGCAGGACATCGAAGTGATTGCCCGTGACACGGACAGGGACAACTTCATGAGTGGTCCTGAAGCCGTTAAATACGGCCTGATCGACAAGGTCATGGAGAAGCGGGTCATGCCGGTTTCTTCAGACGGTAACAACAGCTGATCCACTGTTGTTTCCTGATTGGCGACAGGCATTCTCGCCCGGACCGAACACAAGTTATTGCTTGTAAAATGGTCCAAATGCCTTAATCTTAAGGCTTGGCTGGCAGCTCAGAATTCGGTGCCAGGTTGACGCTTCCGTGCTCCGGCAAATTCAGCACATCCATTTAAGCCATCCAAGCCAAGAAAGCCATAAACAAGAAAGCTATAAAACAGTAACAAGACGATAACAACACGGTAACAGGACATGTCTGACGACAAGAAAGATGACGATAGCGGTAAGCTGCTTTACTGTTCTTTCTGCGGCAAAAGCCAGCACGAAGTCAGGAAACTAATCGCAGGACCGTCTGTCTTTGTGTGTGATGAATGCGTTGATCTTTGTAACGACATCATTCGGGAAGAAATCCAGGAAAAGTCCGTCGATAAGGAAGAGCGTCGTCTGCCCACCCCGGCGGAAATACGCGATACCTTGGATGAGTATGTGATTGGCCAGGACAAAGCCAAAAAGACACTGTCAGTGGCCGTATACAATCACTACAAGCGCCTCAACTACGAAAAGAAGCACGATGATGTTGAGTTGAACAAGAGCAACATCCTCATCATCGGCCCAACCGGTACGGGCAAAACGCTGCTCGCTGAAACCTTGGCCCGTCTGCTGGACGTTCCCTTTACTATTGCCGATGCCACCACCCTCACCGAAGCCGGTTATGTCGGTGAAGACGTCGAGAACATCATCCAGAAACTGCTGCAGAAATGCGATTACGATGTCGACAAAGCCCAGATCGGCATTGTCTATATCGATGAAATTGACAAGATTTCCCGCAAGTCGGACAACCCGTCTATCACCCGCGACGTGTCCGGGGAAGGGGTCCAGCAAGCGCTGCTCAAATTGATCGAAGGCACCGTAGCCTCCGTGCCGCCACAGGGTGGTCGCAAGCATCCGCAGCAGGAATTCCTGCAGGTGGATACCTCCAATATCCTCTTTATTTGTGGCGGAGCTTTTGCAGGTCTCGACAAGATCATTCGTGATCGTTCTGACAAGAGCGGTATCGGATTTGTTGCAGAGGTACGCAGTCCTGAAGCCGAGAAACGCGTTGGCGAAACCTTGCAGGATGTGGAACCGGAAGATCTGGTCAAATATGGCCTGATTCCTGAATTTGTCGGTCGTTTGCCGATGATTGCCACACTCAACGAACTTGATGAGGAAGCCCTAGTTAAGATTCTCAAGGAACCTCGCAATTCATTAACCAAGCAGTACTCCAAACTGTTTGAAATGGAGGGGGTGGAAATCCAGTTCCGTGATGATGCGCTCAGGGCCATCGCGCGCAAGGCACAGGAGCGCAAAACCGGAGCTCGTGGCCTGCGTTCTATCATGGAGTCTGTCCTGCTCGACACCATGTACAACATTCCTTCCCAGGAGGGCGTGACCAAGGTGGTCATCGACGAGGCCGTGATCAATGGCGAATCCGAACCATTGCTCATGTACGAAACCGTGGATGCCGCACAGGGCAAAACCGCCAGCAGGGACCCCGCCTGAGATCATGCACAAAGGGAGTAAAACCACCTTGCTCCCTTGATTTTCACCGCTCCGCCCGCAAATACGCTTTCAGAAGGTGCATTTTTGATGAGCTGTCAGGCGCCAGGGTTCTCCACCGGTACCCGGAGAACTTCGCTGCCACTGGCACTGCTGGCAAATTTGTATTTCAATGTACCCATCCACTCCTCAGCACAGGTCTGAAGTCACACCATGACAAATCAGGATTCCCCTAGCAACGGTTCCAACAACGACAAGTCCAGCGATACCAGCAATGACAATCTGTTGCCATTTCTGCCGTTGCGAGGTGTTGTCGTCTACCCGCAAATCGTGCACCCGCTGTTTGTGGCGCGGGAGAAATCCATTCGTGCGCTGAAAGCGGCGATGGCTGCCGACAAGAAAGTGGTGCTGGCGGCACAGAAACAACATTCTAAAGATGATCCCGGACACGAGGACGTCTTTACCATTGGTACCGTCGCATCCGTTCTGCAACTGATGCATGTCAATGACGGCACCGTGAAGGTCCTGGTCGAGGGCGTGGAACGTGTCCAGATCAAGCAGTTGCACCCGGATGAAGATTATTACAAGGCCGAGATTTCCAGCCTGACCGGCAGCACCGTGGAAGAAAAGGATACCGAAATCCTGGTGCGCTCACTGTTATCGCAGTTTGACCAGTATGTGCAGCTTTCCAAGAAGATATCTCCCGAGGTCCTGACATCGATCACCAGCATTGATGAACCGAGCCGTCTCGTGGACACGATAGCGACCCATATGTCGCTGCAGCTGCAGGAAAAACAGAACATCCTGGAACTGTCCAACCTGAAGCCGCGGATCGAGCACCTGATGTCTCTGATCGAGGCGGAAATCGATATTTTCCAGGTGGAAAAACGCATTCGTGGACGCGTTAAAAAGCAGATGGAAAAGAGCCAGCGCGAGTATTATCTGAATGAGCAGATGAAAGCGATTCAGAAGGAAATGGGCGAACTGGAAGATGTGCCCAATGAAGCGGAAGAGCTCAAGCGCAAGATTGATGAAGCCGGTATGACCAAGGATGCCAGGGAAAAGGCGACGGCAGAATTAAACAAGCTGAAGATGATGTCGCCGATGTCATCCGAAGCCTCTGTTGTGCGCACGTATATCGACTGGATGGTCAACGTGCCCTGGAAGAAGAAATCCAAAATTCGCACCGACCTCAAGAAAGCTGAAGAAATTCTCGATGATGACCATTATGGTTTGAAAGAGGTCAAGGAACGCATCGTTGAGTATCTCGCCGTACAAAAACGTGTGAAGAAACTCAAAGGTCCCATCCTGTGTCTGGTTGGGCCTCCCGGCGTCGGCAAGACCTCACTGGGTGAATCTATCGCCCGTGCCACTGGCCGCAAGTTTGTTCGCATGGCGCTTGGTGGTGTTCGCGATGAGGCGGAAATTCGTGGTCATCGTCGTACCTACATTGGCTCTTTGCCGGGCAAGGTCCTGCAGAAAATGGCCAAAGTAGGGGTGCGCAATCCGCTTATTTTGCTTGATGAGGTCGATAAAATGGGCATGGATCACCGCGGTGATCCGGCAGCAGCGCTTCTCGAGGTGCTGGATCCTGAGCAGAATCACAGCTTCAATGATCACTACCTGGAAGTCGACTACGACCTGAGCGATGTGCTGTTCATCTGCACATCGAACTCCATGAACATTCCCGAGCCACTGCTTGACCGCATGGAAGTGATTCGTCTGCCGGGTTATACCGAAGATGAAAAAACGAATATCGCCAGTCGCTATCTCGTGCCGAAACAGCGCGAAAATAACGGTCTGGAAGAAAAGGAAGTCACCATCACCAATGGTGCTCTCACCAATCTAATTCGTCACTACACCCGGGAAGCCGGCGTTCGTGGTCTTGAGCGCGAGATTGCCAAGATCTGCCGCAAGATCGTCAAGGAACATGCCATTGACGATCAGTCACCGCATATCGATGTGACCGAAAAAGGCCTGGAGAAATACGTCGGCGTCCAGAAATATGACTTTGGACGGGCCGAAGAAAAAGACGCCGTTGGCCAGGTTAACGGACTGGCCTGGACCCAGGTTGGCGGTGAACTCCTCACGATAGAGGCTGTTGCCACGCCGGGTAAGGGCAAGACCATCATGACCGGTTCTCTGGGCGACATCATGAAGGAGTCCATCCAGGCGGCGCTGACCGTGTTGCGCAGTCGCGCATCGACCCTGGGTCTGAAAGAGAATTTTCATGAAAACAGCGACTTGCATGTTCATGTTCCCGAAGGGGCTACACCTAAGGATGGGCCGAGTGCTGGTATCGGCATGTGCACGGCACTGGTGTCTGTACTGACGGGTATCCCTGTGCGCAAAGATGTCGCCATGACAGGTGAGATCACCCTGCGTGGCCAGGTACTCCCGATTGGTGGTCTCAAAGAAAAACTGCTGGCAGCGCACCGGGGTGACATAAAAACAGTCATAATTCCCAAAGAAAACGAACGTGATCTGAAGGAAATTCCGGACAACATCAAGGCAGATTTGCAAATCAAGCCAGTGAAATGGATTGACGAGGTTCTGGAAATGGCGCTGCAGTATATGCCCCAACCAACGGAAGACAATAAAACTCAAGCACTTGAAAAAGGTTCCTCAGAAGCATCTGAGAACGAGGTCAAAGAGAAAGGCAAAAAGTCTATAAATACGCACTAAAAGCCTCGTATTTCTTGACATTCTCTCGAGTCAGTTGGTATAAAGTTTGTGTCTTACAGGCTGTCTAACTGTTTCCTATCCATCGCGCTGGACCGTCTAATTTTTGACTTAACACGTTGTTGGAATACTGTTTGAATGCGAGCTGACCCTGACAAGAATTAACCCTGTTTCATTCAGTTCAGAATAAGCAACATTCAAAGATGTTTCAGGAAAGTGAATTGAAGAAAGTTGTTCGTAAGGGCCTCGACAACGACTTCGGTGACGACTCAAACTCGAATAAGAGCCAAGGTCAGATCAGGGGTTTCACCAAGCATACGAGATTGGTTTTAATCTGATCATGACTCACAAGTCAAAAGCTAGATAACTTAAGCAGTTATCACATGTAGTAAACATGCTGTTAACAACTAACGGTTAACAACAAGTGGTTAACCAATAATGATTAACAAAAAACACCACATCAACTTGAACCTACAATCTTAAGAAGGGGATATCGTGAATAAATCTGAATTAATTGATGCTGTAGCTGTAACCGCCGATTTGCCAAAAGCCGCTGCTGCCCGTGCTATCGATGCCATGACTGATGCTATTGCTGCATCCTTGAAATCTGGCCAGTCAGTATCCTTGGTTGGGTTTGGCTCATTCAATGTCAAGGACCGTCCGGCCCGTACCGGCCGCAACCCGCAGACAGGTGCGCCGATCCAAATTGCTGCTGCCCGTGTGCCTTCCTTCAAGGCCGGTAAAGCACTGAAAGACGCTGTTAATTCCTGATATAATCCGGCTTCTGCCTGATTGGTGCTGTTGCCGATTGTCGAATACCGACATCCGGCCACAGGAAGATGGTTAAAAAGGTTAGAAAGAAGATTTGAAGGGACCGGTATCCGCCCACCTAACATGTGGTCTCAGGTAACGGCATTCTTCGCAATCAAGTAACCAGAAAACTACCCCAGAGGGCGCATCAGGTGATGCGCCTTCTGCATTTAAACAGCGCAATAATTTTGCCGGTTGATGCGTAGTTCATGAGTAGTTCATGAGTAATTTATAGGTTGTTGAAGGGCAGCTGAAGGACGTCACTGAAGGAATCTAGTAGCTTCAAGTATTAGCTTCAAGGTGGTGTCCTGGCAGGGTCGGCCTGTTTTTTGACGGCCTGGTCTTGATTACGTTAACCGCCTGGAACCATGCCGGCAAACCATGCCGGTGGATAATGACTAGAGATTGCATGGCCCTTATTAGGCGGGCTGGTGCATCAGAAACAAACATCTGGAATACAGAAATGCTGCAGAAAATTCGTGATAACAGTCAGGGCGTTGGCGCCAAAATATTCGTCTGGTTTGTCGTTGTGATTTTTGGTGCCTGGGGAGCCAGCACCATCGTATCCAGCGTCATCACAGCCACCCCGGTGGTTTCAGTCAATGGCGTGGATATCGATGAGTTTGCTGTCGAGCAAAATGCCCAGCGTCGTATTCAGGAAATGATTGAAAATCTCGGCCCGGATGCCGATCTGTCCAGTATCAACGAAGAAGAAGTCAGACAGGCTGCCCTTGATGAACTGATCCAGCGCGAACTCATGATCCAGTACGCTGATAATGCCGGCATGGCTGTGTCTTCCCGGGTCATTGACCGTGGCATCGCCCGGAATACAGATTTCCAGATCGACGGTGTTTTCAATGCCGAACGTGCCCAGCTGATCCTGCAGAGCATGGGTTTCACCCCGAACAGCTATCGTGCCGCGTTGGCCACAGAAGGCCTGATTAATCAGACCACATTTACCCTGGGGCTGTCCCAGTTCGTTTCCAGGCATGAAATCGAACAACTGGCCAGTATCATCAACGAGACCCGGGACATCCGCTACATTCTCGTCTCCCTGGATGACACGCTGAGCAGTATTGAGATCACTGATGAGGAAATCAAAACCTACTATGACAACAACGAAAAGCAGTTCATGGTGGAAGAACAGGTTTCGGTTCAGTACCTGGAGCTGGATAAGGACAAAATCTTTGACGAAGTGACGGTTACTGAGGAGCAGATTCGCCAGCGATATGAGGAAGAAATCGCAGAGTATCAGTCCCAGATTGAGCGTCGTGCTGCTCACATCCTCCTGGAAGCCTTTGATGACGATGACTATTCCGAAGCCATGACACAGGCCCAGGCACTCAAGGATCGTATCGACAATGGCGAAAGTTTTGAAGACCTGGCCGCGGAATTTTCCGACGATCTGGGTTCTGCAGAAGATGGCGGTGATATTGGCTACACCTCTGGCGACAACTTTGTCGAACCGTTTGAACAGGCACTCCAGACATTGGCTATCGGCGAGGTTTCCGGTCCGGTTCGGACGGAATTTGGTGTGCATCTGATCAAGTTGACTGAACAGAGCGATACAGAAATAGAAGCCTTTGAGGACAGTCTCGAGCGTCTCGAACGCGACCTGAAAACCGCTGAGGTGGATGCCATTTTCCTGGAGCGCTCTGAGGAGCTCGGTAACCTGGCCTTTGAATCTTTTGATCTAGAGGATCCAGCCGAAATCATGGGGCTGGATATACAGACTACCGGTTTGTTTGGCCGCAGCGGCGGTGCCGGCATTGCGGCCAATGGTGATGTCATCAATGCCGCGTTCAACCCCGATGTCCTGATTGACGGTCTGAACAGCAACCTGATTTCCATTACGCCTTCACGCAGTGTCGTCATTCGAGTGGTCGAGCATAAGCAGCCCCAGATTGAGCCCCTGGACAATGTTCGCGAGGAAATTCGCCTTGCCTTGCAGATCGATAAAGTGACTGCGCAGGAAGCCGAACTTGGCCAGACGATCCTGAATAATCTGCAAAGTGGCAGCAACATCGACACCTTGCTGGAGACCCAGGATCTGAGATGGAATCGTGTCGAAGACCTGGAGCGGAACAACCAGTTCCTGCCGCCGGAGCTGGTCAACAATGTGTTTTCCGTGGCTGCCCCGGAAGATGGCGATGTGGCCTATGCAGGTTTCCAGCTGTCCAATGGTGTTTATGTCGTGGTTGAATTGCAGGATGTAGAGGCAGGTTCCATGGAAGACTTTGAGGAGGCCCAGCTGGCGAACCTGAAATCCGTGCTGGCACAGCAGTATGCCAATGAGGACCTGCAGGCGCTGATTACAGGGCTTCAGGACCGCGCCAACATTACCCGCTGATCCCTGCCCATGGCGCCTGTTTCCGGATGGAAGGGGGCGCCACGGGTGTCTCACTCTTTGCTGCTAAATTTGGCCTAGTAGCGCCAGTATCTGCCCCTGCGCTAGACAGTGTTGCCAAGGGCGTTTATTCTTTAAAGCATTCATAGCCCCAAAGCAACGACAATGGGATATCGAGCGGTTTCCCGAATCCATACAGCCGGGGTTCATCCGGTATACGCAATCCAGCGTAACTGGCCATAAGTTATCTCAGTGAGACTCTTCGATATGCTATTCACCAGAGCCCGTTTATTCGCCTTATCCGTCACGCTGCTACTGGCCGCCTGTGGTGGTAGCAGTGACAGCGAAACCCGCGTGGAAGTCGGAAACCGTGAAGGGGTGTTTCATTTTGGCAATCACAGTGAGCCTCAGGGCCTTGATCCGCATATTGTGACGGGCGTGCCCGAGCATCATATTCTGGGCGCGTTGTTTGAGGGCCTGGTGACCAAAAACCCATACGATCTGAGTATCGAGCCTGGGGTTGCCGAAAGCTGGGAAATCAGTGATGACGGCAAGATGTATACCTTTCACCTGCGTGATAACGCCAAGTGGAGTAACGGCGACCCTGTAACAGCTGAAGATTTTCGCTGGTCATGGCAGCGGGGTATGTCACCCATCCTGGGGGGTGAATACAGCTACATGTATAACCCGATCGAGAATGCTGAGGCCTACAATTCCGGCCAGATGGCGGATTTCAGCCAGGTAGGGGTCAAGGTGCTGGATGACTATACCCTGCAGGTAAAACTGGCAGCTCCGACACCGTATTTCCTGCAACTGCTTGATCACTACAGCATGTTTCCAGTGCATCGCGCCACCATTGAGAAATTCGGCTCACCCGATGACCGTCTCACACAATGGGCTCAAGAGGGCAACATAGTCACCAATGGCGCTTTTGTTCTCACCGAATGGCAGATCAATTCCCACCTGCGGGTCGAGAAGAGTCCGCTTTACTGGGATGCCGATGAGATCAAGCTTAACGCCATTGTCTTTTACCCGACCGAAAACCTGGTCACAGAAGAGCGCATGTTCCGCGATGGTCAGTTGCATCGCACAGAGGAAATCCCCCTGGACAAACTCATCGCTTACCAGACGGAACAACCTGAAATTACCCGTGTCGAGCCCTGGATCGGTTCCTACTTTTACATGTTCAACACCACCCGCGAACCGTTGACTGATGTCCGTGTCCGCAAGGCGGTTGCCATGGCGATTGATCGTGAATTGATAGCGGAAACCGTGACTCAGGGTCTGTATATCAAGTCTACGGCCCTGGTGCCGCCTGGCACCGTGGGATACAACCCGCCAAAAACTTTTGATTTCAACCCTGAAGAGGCCCGGCAATTGCTGGCCGAAGCCGGTTACCCGAACGGGGAAGGTTTTCCGCCGATGGATATTCTCTATAACACGCACGAAGACCATCGCAAGATTGCCGTAGCCATCCAGCAGATGCTGGCGCAGAACCTGAATATCCAGGTCAATCTGGTTAACCAGGAGTGGAAGGTCTACCTGGATTCCCACAACAACATGAACTATGACATTGCCCGCCGCGGCTGGATCGGCGATTACGTGGATCCCTATACCTTCCTGAACATGTACATCACCGATGGCGGTAATAATAAAACCGGGTTCTCCAATGCCCGCTATGATGACATCATACTTAATCTCGCTCCGGCCGAGCTCGATCGTGACAAGCGTTACGCGCTGTATCACGAAGCTGAAACCATCCTGCTGGAAAACATGCCGATCCTGCCTATCTTCACCTACCAGTACAAACATCTGTTTGCGACCAGCGTGAAGGGGATGCCGGACAACATCATGGGCTACTACAACTACAAGTACGTCTACCTGGAGCCGGAAGCCTGATCAGATAGCGGTACCGACCCATGTGGCGTTTTATCGGCTTTCGCATCTTGCAAGCGATCCCTGTCATTCTGGCGGTGATCACTGTCACTTTTTTCCTTGTCCGCGCTGCCCCGGGTGGCCCCTTCGATTCTGAAAAAGCTGTCAGTGAACAGGTCAAGGCGGCACTGGAAGCCCGCTATCGACTCGACCAGCCCATGTATGAGCAGTACCTGTCCTACTTGGGAGACTTGTTGCAAGGGGACATGGGGCCATCCTTTTACTACCCGGGACGCAGCGTCAATGACCTGATTTTCCAGGGCTTGCCGATTACCGCTGAACTTGGTCTGTATGCCTTGCTGATTGCCCTGATCATCGGCTGTGCGGCGGGGGTCTTTGCTGCCCTCAAGCCGAACACGGTGCAGGATTATCTGCCCATGAGTGTCGCAATGATCGGCATCTGTATGCCGTCCTTTCTCTTGGGTCCCTTGCTGGTGCTGATTTTTGGCATCTGGCTCGACGTCATGCCAGTGTCAGGCTGGGGGCAGACCATGGGCGACAAGGTCCTGCCCAGCATCACCCTGGGCGCGATGTATGCCGCCTATATTGCCCGCCTGAGTCGCTCCGGCATGCTCGAAGTCATGAACCAGGATTATCTGCGTACCGCGCGCGCCAAAGGACTGCCGGAACGCACCGTGGTCCTGCGTCATGCACTGCGGGGCGGGCTGCTGCCCGTGATCAGCTTCCTAGGGCCGGCCTTCGCCGCCTTGCTCAGTGGCTCCTTTGTCGTTGAAACCGTTTTCCAGATTCCCGGGCTTGGCCGCTTCTATATACAGGCCGCGTTCAATCGTGACTACACCATGATCCTTGGTACCACAGTCTTCCTGTCGACCCTGATTGTGATCTTCAATCTGCTCTCCGACATCGTGGCCGCCTGGCTTAATCCTCGGCTGCGCTACCAGTTCAGGCAATAGGACGATGACAGAAACGACAGACAATCTGGTTCAGGCTATGCCCAAGGGCACCTCGTTGTGGGAGGATGCCTTTCACCGCCTGCGCAAGAACCGCCTCGCCATGTTCGGTCTGTGCTATTTGCTGTTTCTGATCGTGCTCTGCCTACTGACGCCGCTTATTGCTCCCTATGGCTACGAGGAGCAGAACCTGCGCCTGGGTGCGGTACCGCCAAACGCCGAACACTGGCTGGGCACCGATACCTTTGGTCGCGACATGTTCACTCGCATTCTTTACGGTGGCCGCATTTCGCTGCTGGTGGGGTTTATCGCCACGTTCGTGGCCCTGCTGATCGGGGTGACCTACGGTGCCATAGCCGGGTATGCCGGCGGCAAGGTCGATGCCATCATGATGCGCTTGGTCGACATCTTTTATGCCTTGCCTTACATGATCTTCATTATCCTGTTGATGGTGGTGTTTGGCAGGAACCTGCTTCTGCTTTTCCTGGCCATTGGTGCGGTAGAGTGGCTGGTGATGGCGCGTATTGTGCGTGGACAGGTGCAGAGCCTGCGCCAGCAGGAATATGTGGAAGCCGCCATGTCGCTGGGCCTGTCGCCCTTCGCCATCATCACCCGGCACCTTATTCCCAATGCGCTAGGACCCGTCATTGTCTACACCACCCTGACCATTCCCAACGTCATGTTGCTGGAGGCTTTCCTGAGCTTCCTGGGGCTTGGCATTCAGCCGCCACAGTCTTCCTGGGGAGTGTTGATTTCCTATGGTGTCGAGACCATGGAAGAGTATCCCTGGCTGCTGATTTTTCCGGGCCTGGCCCTGACCATTACGCTGTTCGCCCTCAATTTCTTCGGCGATGGCCTGCGTGATGCTCTTGATCCTAAAGCATCAAAGGATTGACTAAGAGATGTCGCTGCTGCAGGTAAAAGATCTCTCAATTCATTTCCACACCCGCAATGGTGTGGTGGAAGCGGTCAATGGCATCAGCTTCAACGTGGAAGCCGGCAAGACGTTTGCCATCATCGGTGAGTCCGGTTCCGGCAAGTCGGTAGCCTGTTACAGCATGCTGGGCCTGGTCCCCATGCCGCCAGGCAGGATCGAGTCCGGCCAGGTGCTGTTTGGCGACCAGGATTTGCTGAAGCTTTCAGAGCGCGAACTGCGCAAGGTAAGAGGGAAGGGGATCTCCATTATCTTCCAGGATCCCATGACCACTCTTAACCCCTATCTCAAGATTGGCGATCAGCTGATTGAACCGCTGCAGCTGCATTTTGGCATGAGCCGCAAAGATGCCTGGCAAAAGGGCATAGCCATTCTCGAGGAGGTCGGTATCAAGAATGCCGAGCAGCGCATGAATGCCTGGCCGTTCGAGTTTTCCGGCGGCATGCGCCAGCGTGTCGTGATCGCCATGGCGCTGGTGACAGAGCCAGGCATCATCATTGCCGATGAGCCGACCACGGCGCTGGACGTCACCGTTCAGGCCCAGATTCTGAAACTGTTGAAGGAGTTGCAGGAGCGCCGCAATATCGGCGTGATTTTCATCAGTCACGACCTCAGTGTGGTATCCGATCTCGCGGATCAAATTGCTGTTATGCAAAACGGTCGTTTCGTTGAACAGGGCGACCGTGAAGCGATCTTTCGTGATGCACAGCATCCCTATACCCGCAAGTTGCTGGCCGCGGTACCCAGTACACAGAAGGCAGAGGTGACCGTCAGCGAAGTACCACTGGTCAAGGTCAGCAACGTCGTTGTTGAATTTGGCGGCGCAAAGAAAGGGCAGGTGGTCAAAGCGGTCAATGATGTCAGCCTCGATATCCGCCGCCATGAAATACTGGGCCTGGTCGGTGAATCCGGCTCCGGCAAGTCCACGTTAGGCCGCACCATCCTACGGCTGCTAGAACCCAGCGTTGGCAGCGTGATTTTCGATGGTGAGGATATCAGTCACCATTCCCATTTACGCATGAAACCGCTCAGGCGCCAGATGCAGATGATCTTCCAGGATCCCTATGCCAGCCTGAATCCTCGCATGACCGTGTATGACACCCTGGCGGAGCCGCTCCTGCTGCACAAGATCTGCACGCGCAAGACGCTGGATGCGGCGGTCTATGGCCTGATGGATTCTGTCGGACTGGCCCGGGAGAGTATACTGCGTTATCCCCATGAGTTTTCCGGCGGTCAGCGCCAGCGCATTGCCATTGGCCGGGCCATTGCCACCAAACCGGCATTCATTGTGGCGGACGAACCAGTATCCGCCTTGGATGTCACCATACAGGCGCAGATCCTGGATTTGCTGCTGGATCTGGTGGATCAGTTCAATCTCACCATGCTGTTCATCTCGCACGACCTGGGCGTGGTGCGTTACCTGTCTGACCGGATTGTGGTGTTGAAAGAAGGGCGCCTGGTGGAAAGCGGCCGTGTGCAGGAAGTCTTTGACACGCCCACCCAGGAATACACCCGTAAACTGCTCAATGCCGTGCCGGGCAAGCGCCTGTTCCTGTCCGATACGGCCGGACAGTCAGCCGCCAATCCGGACCACTGAAACCGCGGCTTGCTGCATCAGGTGCCTGACACCTGGTGGAGTGCGAGGGTTGATTTCAGAACCCATCTTTCCATTGCCGGATCACGGCAAACACCGCTTCAGGAGAGGCCAGGGATTGTCCGCTGTGGTTGGCCGCCGCAGCCGCTACGTCCTCTTCACTGCAGCGCAGGAAAGGATTGGTCTGCAGTTCAGCCGCAATCGTCGTGGGCACCGTCGGCATGTCCTGCTGCCGCAGTTTGTTGTCCCTGTCGATCCGTGCCGCCAGCGCTGTGCTTTCGGGTGTGACGGCATGGGCGAACTTCAGGTTGGCCAGCGTGTATTCATGGGCGCAGTAGACCCGGGTTTCGGGTGGCAGCACAGCAAGTTTCTGCAGGGACTGGTGCATCATGCTGTAGGTGCCTTCAAAGACACGGCCGCAACCGCCCGCAAACAGCGTGTCGCCACAGAAGAGCAGTGGGGTGTCATCGTCAGAGGCTTCAGCATAGTAGGCAATGTGGTCGAGGGTATGGCCCGGAATGTCGAGAATATGAAACTGTTTGCCGAACACTTCTATACTGTCACCCTGGCCCAGCTTATGAGTAACTGCCGGGATATTGGCTGAATCCGGGCCGTATACAGGCACATCGTACTCCTGCAGCAGGCGGCTGATGCCACCAGTATGATCCGCGTGATGGTGGGTGATGAAAATCGCCGCAAGCGTGAGGTCATTGTCCTGCAGAGCTTTCAGCACCGGGGCGGCATCACCGGGGTCGACGATGCCGCATTCCCGGGTTCCGTGAGCACGTAAGAGCCAGAGATAGTTGTCGTTGAAGGCGGGAATCGGGGTGACGTCAAACATGGGAACTCCTGGACCTGCTGTCTGTTGTTTTGACTCGCGCCAGGGCAGTCCCTGTGTCGCAACTGCCCCGGTAGTCCGGTATCATACCGGAAACCACTGCAGGATGCCGTGCACCTCTCCGAACAGGAATTCCACCCAGGATAATCAGCAGGCAGGCCATGTTCCGTCAACGCATTTTCCGCGAACGCCCCAGGGATAATCTCGACACGCCGGGCTTTTACCGTGCCATGAATGACTGGTACCGGACGCCACTGGGAGAGTCTCTTCTGCAATCCGAACAGGCGCTGCTGGAGCGAACCCTGCCTCGACGCTTCGGCTATCACCTCCTGCAAATCGGTTGTGCTGATATTCCTATGTTCAGGGACAGTCCCATCGGCCACAAATTCAGTATCTCCCATGATCGTCACAGTTCGCCGAATGCCGGCGTGATTGCCAGTGGAGAGGCCATTCCGCTCCAGAATGAGTCTGTGGACTTGGTGTTGCTGCATCATGCCCTCGACTACACCGCCAACCAGCATCAGCTGCTCAGGGAAGTATCCCGCGTGTTGATCGCCGGCGGTCATATCGTCACTGTCGGTTTCAATCCCATCAGCAGCTGGGGGGTTCGCTCGCGCTTTCCCGGGCGCAAGAAATCTCCCTGGCATGGGCGTTTGCTCAGCACGTTGCGTCTGACAGACTGGCTCAAGCTGCTGGACTTCCATGTGGAGAGCATCCGCTACGGGGCCTATTCACTGCCCATCAATTCACCCGGTGTCATTCGCTATTCCGGTGTGCTGGACAAACTGGCGACCCGGTTGAACTGGCCCACAGGCGGGGTATACATGATCAGTGCGCGCAAGCAGGCCCTGCCGTTAACGCCGATTCAGACATCCTGGCGCGAATTTGCCAGTGCCCATGTCGGGCTGCCCATCGCCGAAAACATCACCCGCGTTTCGCGTCACCTGACTGCCAGCAACGAAGAGCCATGATGTCCTGACATGAGTGAACGGGTAGAGATTTTTACAGACGGCGCCTGTCGGGGTAATCCGGGGCCCGGAGGCTGGGGGGCCATATTGCGCTTTGGTGACCGGGAAAAGACCCTCTACGGAGGTGAAGCGGAAACGACCAATAACCGGATGGAACTGACGGCCGTGATACACGCGCTGGAGGCCCTGAAGGGTAATCGCTGGCCCGTCAGGATCACGACCGATTCAATGTATGTATTGCAGGGCATAACGGAGTGGATTGAGGGCTGGAAGCGCAAAGGCTGGCGAACTGCAAGCAAAAAACCGGTACTCAATGCGGATCTGTGGCAGACTCTGGATGCCCTGGTGCAGCAGTTTGAGATCGAATGGGAATGGGTAAAAGGCCACAGTGGCCACCCGGAAAATGAACTTGCGGATCAGCTCGCCAACAGGGGCATAGACGAGTTATAAAACACCCGGTCACTGACATCGTAACCACCAGTAGCAGATATACAGGAATACCAACAGGCACAATATGCGGCAGATTGTTCTTGATACTGAAACCACCGGCCTGGATCCGGCCCAGGGCCACAAGATCATCGAGATTGGCTGTGTAGAACTGGTCAATCGCCGGCTGACCGGAAATCACCTGCATGTGTATATCAACCCGCAGCGGGAAATCGAAGCCGCGGCACTGGAAGTGCATGGCATCACGAACGAATTCCTAGCCGACAAGCCCTTGTTCCGGGATGTCGCGAAGAGCTTTGTTGATTTTGTCGATGGCGCCGAACTGATCATCCACAACGCACCCTTTGATATTGGTTTTCTGGACCACGAACTGGCGGCCCTGAAGCAGGGTTACAAGTCTATGCACGAATATTGCCGTGTGCTGGACTCCCTGGTCATGGCTCGCAAGAAGCATCCCGGGCAGAAGAACAACCTGGATGCCCTGTGCAAACGCTACATGGTCGACAACACCCAGCGTGAACTGCATGGTGCATTGCTGGATGCCGAGATTCTGGCTGATGTATACCTGATGATGACTGGCGGGCAATCGAGCCTGTTACTGGGTGGCGAGGATAATAATGGTCAGCAAACGGAAGTGTCCCACCAGAAGCTGTCGGCCAATCGTAACCCCCTGAAAGTCATACGGGCTACGGAAGCAGAATTGGCGGCCCATGAGGCACGCCTGCAAGCGATCGACAAGACGGCTGCTGAGGGCTGTCTCTGGCTGCACAACGAGATACAACACTAAAGCCCTGGCAGGGCGGTATTTTCATGAAGTGCATTCGGCCCTTGCATATACTTTTATGCCGTCTATTTTAAATAACCTCCTTAATTTCAGATCGTCAAAATTATAAGAATTTCCTATGGAAGTGCTCGAAATCGATACTGCCATGATGGTATCCGGCATCATTCTGGTCCTTACTTTCATCGGTTTTTTACCGAGGGTGTACACGGTCTTCACCGTGCCAAGTTCGCCCTTGG
>Ga0181561_10001407_pt1 | contig 21373 bp, 9 predicted proteins | sample 011ome_19_FD_133760 | JGI IMG/M metagenome (GOLD analysis project Ga0181561, IMG submission 133760) | Coastal salt marsh microbial communities from the Groves Creek Marsh, Skidaway Island, Georgia - 011510BT metaG (megahit assembly) | ecosystem: Environmental > Aquatic > Marine > Intertidal zone... | reverse complement strand
TCGCGTCGTTGGCCGCCGCGGGGCGTGACGTGTCGGACGAGAGCGACGCGATCGGCGCCGCGGACCTCTCCGCGATCGCCGCCGCGGCGATCGAGGCGGTTGCGGCGGGGGACAGCGCGACGCACACGTACGAAGGCTACGCGCTGCAGAACCTGCTCGGCGAGGTGATGAACCGCGCGAACGGAGTGGGGTGGACCAGCCGCGCGCACACGGGCGTGGACGTGCCCGTGTTCGCGCACGGCGTCGGCGCGGAGGCGTTCCGGGGGAGCCACGATAACTTCCGCGTCGGGCAGATGATGATAGACGCGCTCGGGGTGGATCCGGCGGAGGGGTACAAGACGTTCCGGGACAGGCTAAAGCTCGTCGACGCGGACCCTCATTCGTGAATTCCGCCGTGACCGCTGAGAGACGCGCGTGTAAACGCGTCTCGCGCGACGCGAACGAGGACCGGAGGGTGAGGAAGACGACGTTTCCGTCTCGCGAGCGCGTTCGCGAGCGCGCGCGTCGAGTTGTGACCGAAATCCCGAAAACTTTCACGAAACGGTTCCGACGCGTCCGAGAGCCTGAATTCGTCCCGTCCGCGAAAACCGGGCGCTCACAACGGCCGCGCGCGGGGGCTCTCCCCCGGGGGATGTCCGAGGCCGCCGCCGACGTGAAGCGCGCGAGGACGATGCCGGAGGATGCGAGAGATACCTCCCCCCGCCGCATCACGCAGGCGCTCGGTGCGGACGAGACGCACTCGATGCGCGACTTGTTCGCATCCTGGGGGCTCCCGGCGCGGTTCCACGAAGGCGTGGCCCCGCAGTGGCGGTGCCGGCTCGTGCCGATGGCATCCGACGAGGCCACGCAGCGCGAGATGGCGTGCGCGGGCGTGCCCTTCCTGGCGCCTGTCGAGCACGCGCGCGAGGTGTTCGACGCGATGGAGGGCGAAGACGGGAACGCGGGCGGCGGCGGCGACGGCGTCGAGGGGAGGCCGAGGGACGGCGTTTCCTGGGCGTGCGACGCTGAGTGGAACGCGTTCGCCCGCCCCAAGGTCGCGATGGTGGGCGGCTGGGGCGCGCCCGGGTCGCACCTGCTGAGCGAGAGGCACATGCGCATGGTGTCGTCGTTTTCCGAGGTGGTGGACAGCGAAGAGCCCCTGAACCTGCAGATGTTCCACCGCGGCGACGGGAACCGAATCCCCGCGCTGCCCGAGAAGCTGAAGTGGCCGCTCCCGGAGTTCTTCTCGACTGCGCCGCACCCGGACGTGGCGGATGCGGTCCGGGAGCTGGAGAAGAGACGAAAGCGTCCGAGGGACGAGGCGCGAACGGAAGCGGAAGACGCAGAGAAAGAAGAGCACACCACTTCGGAAGTGCTTCCCGCGCAGGGCGCGGCCCGCGGCGTCGGCGGCGTCGGCGTCCCGCTGGACACGGCGACGCGCCTCTCCGCCGCCGGCGCGCTGACGTGGTGGCACCTCGACGACTGCGGCGAGTTCGTGTTTCAGGTGGGTTTGCCTCTGGACCCGACGCTCCCGCGGCGCCCGCGCGCGAAGCGCGAGCCGCCGCGAATGCTGCTGGGCCCGACGGGCAGGCCCGTGGTGAAGCTTTTCGTGTTTGCGGAGAAGAAGGACTACGAGTGGATCGCGCAGGACGGCGTCATGAACGCGACGACGAAACAAAGCGCGCTGGACCTGTTCGATACCCCCGAGTGGTGCGTCCCGTCCGAGCGCGAGATGGCAGAGGCGGCGTCCGAGACGCGCGGCGATCGTCGCTTCGACGCTCGCGATGAGACCCCGGATGGAGCCCCGAACGGATGGCTTCCCACGTTCTGGGTCGCGCCGCTCGAGGCGGGCGGGCCGCCGCTGCTCTCACCGCCGAACGTGATCCACTGCGTGATCACCGCGCGCGACTGCGTGATGGTTGAGGAGCGCCGCGTATCTCTGGCGTTTCTCGACGAGGTTGAGTATTTCCGAAGAAGAGCCGCGCGCTGGTGCGAGCCGCCCGTGCAGTACCGATTCGTGCGCGAGGACCTGCCGGACGCAGAGATGTGCCGCGTCGTCGCGGCGATGCCGCTCGCGCGGCGCCTCAGAGACACGCGCGCGGCGCTCATGGCCCACGCCGCGCCGCCCGAGGAGTCGAGCGAGGACGCGCGGCGAGACGCGCGGGCGCTCGCCGCGACGCTCGCGCGCTTGGCGCGCTCGGCGCGCGCGCTGCTCGGCGGCGATCCTGCCGCGTACGCGCTGGACCCGGAGACGCGCGCGTGGCTCGCGCGAGAGGTGGACGCGTGCACGAGCGAATCGTCCTCCGCGCGAGGACGCGCGGGCGACGACGACGACGCGAATGCCTTCATTCACGGCGTCTCGCTCGGATCGGTCGCGGCGCGCGACGCGCTCGCCGCGGACGAGCGCGCGACGCGCTCACGAGCGCTCCTGGACGCGATGGCCGAGGAGGGTGCGCTCGGCGCGCACAGAATAGGCGCGGTCGCCGCGCGTTCGCGCGCGGCGTCGGGATCCGCCCGCGACGTCGTCGTCACCGACGAGGACAAGGCGCCGGTGTGCGCGGTCGTGCACGAGCGCGGTCGCCCGAGGTGGGGCCCCGCGCGCGCCACCGTCGAGGAAGCCGTCGCCGACCGCAAAGCCATGCGAGCGGCGATCAAGGCGGGCGCGCTGGACGAATGGCTGCGGCGACTGCGCCCGCCCGCCGAGGCATCGCGCGAGCGATGAGTACTAACTACGAGTCCGTACCGTACGGCGGTTTACTTTCACAAGTACTTTCGTAAAAGTCGCCCGTAGTGACGCCGTCGTCGTATGAAAAGTATTCATACGACGCCGCGTTCGTCGTCGTGTACGCGTAATACCCTATACTACCACAGTCCGACGTATTCCCACCACAAACTCCTTCTTGTCACCGTACCTTCGCGGGCGAGCCCGGCGAGCTCCGCATGCCGGTGGCCTCCATGAGCCGCCTCCGGTTGAACTCGTTCGTCTCGCGCTCGAGGCGGAAAAACTCGGCGAGCGCGGCGGCGACGGCGTCTCTTTCGCCGACCATGCCCGCGTGGCACGCGTTCGGGATGTGCACGTACCGCGCCCGAGGCGCAGCCTGCTGCGTCGCTCTCGCCGCCGCGCGGTTCACGGCCACGTCCTTCCCCCCCGACACCACCAGCGTCGGCACCTCGCGGCGGTCCAGCAGCGCCAGCACGTCCGCGGCGGCGTGCGCTTGGCCCGAGACGAGCATCGCGTTTTGCGCCGCTCCGGAAACGCGCCGCGCGTGCGAGTAAAACGGCGCGAACTGCGCGTACGTCACGCGCGTGATGCCGGCGATGCGGGCGCAGAAGTGCGCGAGACGCGGGAAGAAGTAAGTGAACGTGAAGAGCACGTTCCACAAAAACGCGAAGGTTTGCGGGAAAACACGCATGAGTCGCGCGACGAAGTCGGCTAGAATCGGGAAACGACACGCCGAGTCCATCGAGCGCTTCGCCGTTCCGAGCACGAGCGCGACGCCGCGCGCGTATCGCGCGTGCGCGCGGCACCATTCGAGAGCCACCTGACACCCCATGGAGTACGCCACGAGTGTCACCTTCTCCGTGTCCGCGAGCCCCCGCGCGCTTATGTCGCACAGCACCTGCTCCAAGTCGTCGGCGACGCCGGCGACGGTGACGGTTTTCAAATCGCGCGCGTCGTCCGAAGCGCCGTGCCCGCGGAAATCCCACGCGACGAGCGCGCGGTCCGGCGCGACGAGCGCGTCGTTTAAGCCGAACCACTGGAACCCGTCGTTGCTCAGGCCGTTCACGAGCACAGTCACGGGGAGCTTTCTCGAAACTCGAACGACCGGGCGGGTCAGGGTCCACGCCAGCCACGCGCCGTCCGCCGAGCGCGCGCGACCGCCGACGGTTTCGAACCGGACGTCTTTCATGGAGACGTCTCCATCGCTCGTTCCGCTCTCCGTCGCCGCCTCTCCGGGGCGCTCAAAACGCGCGCGGCCGGCCGCGGTCGCGGCGGAGCCGCGCGCGCCGCCCCGAGTCAAAGGCACGGGCGCGTCCGTCGCAAATATCGCGTCCGCGGCGGGGAGCGATGCCAGCGCCTCGGCGACGCTCGCGGGGTTCTCCACGAGCTGTTTCTTGGCGCGTGCGCGCGAGCTGCGTCGAGGCTGCCTCGGCTTCGAGGGCGACGCCTCCGGGGAGGAGGGGTTCGAGGGCACGCGGCGCATCTCCTTGGGCATGGGCCAGGGCTTCGGCTTCACGGGCGAGGGGGAGGGGCCACCCTGCGGCTCAGCGGGGCCCTTCGACTTCCGGATGGCGCGGCCCATCACAGGGGGCAGCGCGACGGTTCGAATGAGACCGCATCGTGGTTCGCCTGCAGTTTTTGGCGCCAGCACGGTGCAGGGGTGCAACATTTGTTCGATCGTGCCGACGATCGACCACTCGCCAAGTGGCGCCCTGACCGTCGGCGATTATTCCCGAAAGGTCGAACGTCGGACGCAAACTGCGTAGTAGTCCTTTTCTGTGCCGCTTGTGCCACAGTTATCACAGGCGTGACGCGCGGACGGACCTCGCCGGGGCGCGGAGGACCCGCGGGGTGCGAGGCGGGATGCCCATCTATCCTGCGCACTCGCCCGGGTCCCCGAAGACGAAGGCCAGGGGGTCTCCCGTCGCGGCTCGTCGGTCGCCGACCGGCGGCATGTCTTTTGGATCGTCTCGGAGCGAGCCGAGGGTCACGGAAGTGGTCACCGCGAAGCGCGTGGCGAAGAAGCTCGTGACCAAGAAGAAGGGCACCTCCGCGACGTCGAGCCCGACAAAGCTCGCCGCGGTGGATCTCGAGCCCGCGCAGGACCCGTCCACGCCGCACTCGCGGTTGACCCCCCCCGGTTCGGGCGGATCGCCCGGGACGGGATCGCCCTCGAGGTTCGCGTCGTACGCCTCGCTGATCGAGACGCGCGTGGACGCCGTGGACGCGAGATCCACCCCGGACGCGGTCGCGACCGTGGACGCGATGCGGCAGGCGCTGAAGGACGCCTCCGAGCGCCTGCGCGAGACGGACGCGCGGCTGACGGAGTCCCTCACCGCCGCGGCGATGGTCCGCGTCGAGCGCGACGCCGCGGAGGCGCGCGCGGACGAGCTCGCCGCGCTCAACCTGTCGCTGCGCGAAGCGGCTCGCGAGAGCGAAGCTGAGGTCGCGGCCGCGCGCGCGGACGTGCGGACGGCTCGCGATGAGGCACGCGTCGCGCAGGCGGCGGCGGTGCGCGCGAAGGCGGACGCGCGGCGTCTCGTGGACCAGCACACGAGCGTCGCCGACGACAGAGCGGACGCGACGCGAGCGGAGGTTGAGCGACACCGCCGCGACGCCGAGGCGGCGGCGGCGGAGGCGGAGGCGAGCGCGCGGCGCGCGGACGAAGACGCGGCGGTTCGCATTGAGGACGCGAACCGCCGCGCACAGGAGAGCGTCGCCGTGTATCGGCGCGACGCGGACGCCGCGCGCAAGGAGGCGAAGCGCGCGGAGGAGAGCGCCGCGCAGGCTGTGGCGGACGCCGAGCGCCGCGCCGAGGAGAAGGCGGGCATCTACCGGCGCGACGCCGAGGCGGCGCGCGTCGAGTCGAAGCGCGTGAAGGAGGAGGCGGAGACTGTTCGCGCGCGGTGCACTGAGCTCGAGCGAAAAGCGGAGAGTCACGCGCGGCTCCAGAAAGAGGCTGAGGTGGCACGGGAGAGCGCCACGCAAACGGCGCGGCGCGACGTCGCGGACGCCGTCGCCGCTAAAGAGTTGGCCGAGACTCGGGCGGAGGCGGCGTTGAGCGCGACGCGCGCCGCCGAGACGGCGCGCGACGCGAAAGCCGCGGAGCTGGTCGACGCGCTCTCCAAACGCGAAACGTTTTCGAAGGAAACGCGTGAGGCGTTCGAGACGTGCGCGCGCGCGCGTGACGCGGCGAAACAGACCGCGCTCGCGATGGAGCGCGCGCTCGCGGAGGCGAACGAAACCAACGCGCGACGCGTCGCCGAGATTACGGCGTCGCGCGACGCGGCGCGAAGCGAAGTCGCGGAGCACAAACGCGCGGCACGCGCGGCGAACGCGCTCGCGGTATCTGTCGAGCGGAAACTTCGTGTTGTCGAAGCGGAAGCGCCCGAACGCGAACGTTTCGAGGCGTGCGCGAAAGAAACGCGAAACGCGAAACGCGAGGCGGAGACGGCGCGCGCGCGCCTCGAAGAGACGCGCGACGCGCACGCCGCGTCGACGCGCGAAGAAGTCGCCGCGCGCGCTTCACTGGAAAAGGCACTTTTCGAGGCGCGTGAATTACTAGGTACGACACGTTTGGAGACGGAAGCAGTGCGTTTCGAGCTGACGAAGTGGCAAGCCGCCGTGCACGAGCGAGACGCCGCACTCGACGCGATGGCGTTGACGCGCCGGGACGCCGAGTCGGCGCTCGAAGCGTCGCGGCTGGACGCGCTCGAGGCGCGGCGCGCCGCCGCCGTCGCCGAGGGGCGCGCGCGCGCCGCCGTCGAGGCGGAGAAGGCGCGAAGGCAGCACGGAGCTCTGCCCGACGCGTCGCGAACAACAGTCGTCGCGAACGAACGAACCCTAAACTCGCGAGAACGGTTAGGCGGTTTCGATAACGGCGGCGGCGAGTACACGGTGACGCACCCCGCGTCTCCCCGACAGCCCGGGCTCCACGGCCCGGGCTCCCGCGCCGGCGCCTCCGCGCCGTCGCCTCTGCGCCGCGCCGCCTCGCACGCGCCGCGCGACCGATCCGAGTCGGCATCGATCGAGAAAAACGGGGACGCGCTCGCGGCGTTCACGCGCACGGCGCCGCGAGAGGGGTGGTGACGCGTCTCCGGCGAGAGAGGCGGGGAGAGGTTTTCTTCTTCTTTTTTTGAAGGCACATCGGGTGATATCACAAACATAATCAGTCTCGATTAGAGAATCTGATTATGTCATTTCGGTTTTTCTCCGACTGCGTGCGCATTGATAGATTTTCCAGAAAATCCGACCAATCATCTTTCGCGCTCCTGAGCACCGGTGGCTCCCGATAACTCGATGCGTCACGATGCGTCGCGCAGAGATCGTCGCGCGTTCGCACGCAGACTCACTCGATAGGCATGGCCACCACCGCCACGGTCGCCTCCGCGTCCGCTGCGTACGCCGCGCGGCCGCCGCTCCCCTCCCGCCGCGTCGTCCGCGCGTCCCGCGCCTCCGTCGTTGTTCGCGCGGCTGACGAGAAGGATGAGCCCTTCGACGCGCGCGCGTTCCGCCGCGAGCTGAGCAAGTCCCCCAAGTACAACCGATCGTTCAAGAAGGACGAGGAGTCCGCGGAGGCGATGGAGAACGCCGGCATCGGCATGCTCTCCAAGGGCGGGCTCGTGGCGCAGATGCGCGCGGAGGGCTTCGAGCACGTCAAGGGCGACGTCACGCTCAAGCTCGCGGACGCGTACGGCTTCTGCTGGGGCGTCGAGCGCGCCGTGCAGATGGCGTACGAGGCGCGCAAGCAGTTCCCGGAGGAGCAGATCCACATCACCAACGAGATCATCCACAACCCCACGGTGAACAAGCGGCTCGCGGACATGGGCGTGAAGTTCATCGAGGAGACCCCGGAGGGGAAGGATTTCTCCGACGTCAAGGAGGGCGAAGTCGTGATCCTGCCCGCGTTCGGCGCCTCCGTGTTTGAGATGAAGATGCTCGCGGAGAAGGGCGTGTCCATCGTGGACACGACGTGCCCGTGGGTGAGCAAGGTGTGGAACGCCGTGGACGCGCACAAGCGCAAGGAGTTCACCTCCATCATCCACGGCAAGTGGGCGCACGAGGAAACCGTCGCCACCACCTCCTTCGCCGGCATCTACCTCGTCGTCAAGGACCTCGCCGAGGCGCAGTACGTGTGCGACTACATCCTGAACGGCGGCGACAAGGCGGAGTTCATGGCGAAGTTCGAGAACGCGCACTCCGCGGGGTTCGACCCCGACGTCGACCTCGAGGGCCTGGGCATCGCCAACCAGACCACCATGCTGAAGGGCGAGACGGAGCAGATCGGCAAGCTCCTTGAGAAGACGATGATGAGCAAGTACGGCGTGACCGAGCTCGACAACCACTACAAGAACGCGGGCGACACCATCTGCGACGCGACGCAGGAGCGCCAGGATGCCATGTACAAGCTGGTGGAGGACAAACCGGATGTGATCATCGTCATCGGCGGGTTCAACTCGTCCAACACGCAGCACCTGCAGGAGATCTCCGAGGACGCCGGCATCACGTCCTTCTGGGTGGACACGCCGGACCGCCTCGACGCGGCGAACGTCATCACCTGGCGCACCGCGCACGGCGAGCTCAAGACCACGGAGAACTGGCTGCCGGAGGGCGCGGTGACCATCGGCGTCACCTCGGGCGCGTCTACGCCGGACAAGGTGGTGGAGGACGTCATCGACCTCATCTTCGCCACCAAGGAGGGGCAGAAGGCGGCGGTGGCGGCGTGAGGCGTTCCGCGCGAGAAACGATCGTCCGAGCGGTCGGCGAGGACCGACGGGGCGCGTCGGGTCGTGGGTCAGGTCGTGGGTCGGCGCACGCGCGGAGAGATCGTAGGGTCGGTTTGTAAACACAGCGAGCCAGCAAGCATCGAAAGGGCGTTCTTTCGCGGTCGTTTCGCTCGGCGGCGCTCGCGAAACGCAACACCGCGCGCGCTACGTATTCGGTCGAGCTGCGTCGTAAGTCGGCGACTGGCCGACTGGGAAATGAAAGCCGCGTGCTGAACACCTTGGAAAGTCCAGCGTGCGACCGCGCGGTCTCAGTGGCAGCTGCGCCGAGCGTCGGACGCATTCTCGCCTGGCGGTCGGAGCAGAAGAGCGATGCTCGCGAGTGGACTCGCCGCCGTGGTGCCGTCGGCGGTGGTCGGTCGGCGCGACGCGGGGAAGAGCGCATCTTCCAGATGGTGCTCGTCTGCGTCAGCACGTCGTGTTAGGTTTACCTTTAACGCACGACGCGCGCGGTGCGCGAGGGTCGTGCCCCGGCACAAGGTCGTGACGGAGGCGGCGGTCTCCCCGCTCGCGCGACTCGGAGTGTGCGGATCGATTCGCTGCGCGCGCGCGATAACGAGCGCGTTCGATGGCGGCACGACCGCCTCGCGCGCGCGTCGTTCGCCGAAGTTCGAACGCTCTCCATGGCGCGAAACAGCTGACGTGCGAACAGAGGACACCCACCGGGCGACTCGCGCCGCGTCGCGCGGCGCCGCGACGACAGCGAGAGCAACAAGCACGGGGCTGATAGCACCCGTTCGCGACGGCTCCGGGAAACCCAACTGGATTCAAGCGGTTCTGACGGCTGGGCCGTTCGCTCCGGGGTACGTCGGTCGTACTAACAACGACACACGTGGCATTCATTTCCCATCCACGCGGCAAATGCCGCCAACCCCGCGTACCCACCGAGGCTCGAGCCGATCGCTGCGGCTGATACACGCGCCATCCTGACGTCCCCACGCTCGTTCACCGCGCAGGCTGACCTTTTCGGAGCGAGCGCACGCCGCGGGGGTGGTCCTGACGGTGCGCCCCGACGCCCCGCTTTCCCATCGTGCCAACCTCGTTTTTCCCGCCCGAACCGTCGCGAACGCGCGTTTCGACGGTTTCGAACGTCGGCGCCGCAGACGAAAATCGATTTCGTGCAAGATTTCGTGAAAGAACGCTCCCGAACGCACTACCTGCTTCTTCTTCTCTGACCTCCATAATCCATCGACGAACCAATCGTCGACGTGTATCGCTGTACCGTCGCAGGCTGTCACGCTCGTGCTGACGTGCGCGACGATCGTCGCGTGGACCCTCGGCGCGCGCGCGCTCGCCGCCGAGCTCGGCGCCGCGTCGCTCAAGGCGCACGCCGCGCTCGTCGCCGAGACGTGCGCGCGCTCGTTCGCGCCTCTGCCGAAGACGTCGCGGATCGCCGGTTCTTTTCGCGTCGGCGGCTTTCCGGACGCGCGGCGCGCTCGGCGACGCGCGCGACGGGACCTGAGCGCGTTCCTGGTGCTCGACATGTTCCTGGTGTGCGTCGTCGCGGCGCACACCGCCAACCTCAGCGGCGCGGTGGCGTTCGCTGACCCGCGCGTCGCCGCGGCGCTGGCGTTCGCGTGGCCCGCGTCGGTCGCGAACTGGATCGGGCGGCTCGCGTCGGAGACGCGGTGGCGTGTGTTCGACGACGTCGCGGTGGCGGTCGCGCGCAAGGAAACCACGGCGATGCGCCGCGCGACGCGCGCAAGGCGGCTGGGGGGCCTGCCCGCGCCGAAACTGCCGCCGCCGGACGCGAAGCGGTGGCGCCGGATCCGGTACGCGCTGGCGCTCGTCGCGGGGCAGTGGCGCGAGGCGGCGGTGTGCGGCTCGGCGCGCGCGTTCAGACGGGTCATCGCGGCGTGTTGCGTCATCGACTGGATCACGATCGCGGGCGTGTGGTCCGCGATGGGCGTCGTCTCCGCGGTTGCCGACGGGACGCTCGCGCACGTCTCGAACGTCTCCGCGGCGACCCTCGCGCCGCTCGCGACGTTTCTCTTCCTCGACGCCGCGCGAATCGCCGCGCAGCTGTTCCACGCGCGGCTGCTGGTGGACGCGCGCGTTTCCAACGACTCGTTTCGCGTCGCCGGAGGGAAAAAAGCAAGCGGCGCGAACGGCGAGATACCGAACGAGACACCGAACGAACCGACCCGAGCCGCTTCGCGCGCGGGATGGCCGTTCGGACCGTTCGGACCGTTCGGACCGTTCGGGCGCGCGCTTCCCGCCGGCATGGTGGCGCGACTGACGCGCGCGACGTACGCGCTTAACGTGTGGAATCTGGCGCTCACCGTCGTCGCCGGCGTGTTCCTGGGTGGGGCCCCGGGTGGGTCGACCGGCGGATCGACCGCGCTCATCGCGTCCACCGCGTCGGCTTCGGCGCTCGTCGTCGTTCGCTTCGTCGCGGTGGCGCGGTTCACTCGGCTCGTCGCGGAGACGGCGTACCTCGCCTCCGCTTTCCTCGCCGTGGTGGACCGGCCCAGGATCGTCGCCGAAGACCCCGGCGCCGGCGCCGCCGGGCTCGCGATGGCGCCGATGGCGTCGCTGCGCCTGGACCTGCACGACCTCGGCGTGGACGGCGACCTGTCCAGCGCGGTCGCCGAGCGCATCGCCGCCGCGCGCGCGCTCGCCGCGCGCCTCGGCGCGGGCTTCGCGAAGGACGGCTCGTTCGCGGGTCCGTCGAACGCGTCGGTTCTCGACGGCGGCGGGTCCCGGTCCCCCGGCGATCGGGCCGCGATGTTCGCGGCGACGCCGGCGATGACGCTCGCCGAGTTCACTGAGGCGATCGCGCCCGGTTTGCGCGGGTACCTCGTCGGCGCGCGCGCCGAGGCGGCGGCGGCGAAGGTGTTCCGGGAGATCGCTTCCTCTGGAGGGTCCCCGGCGGACGCTTCCGTCCCCGGGGACGGAAGCGTCGGTTTGGCGGACATTCAGAGGTGGCTCGCCGCGCAGCCCTCGCTGCGCGGTCCCGACGGCGCGCCCGCCGCCGCCGCGTCGGACGCCGTCTCCGACGTCGAGAAAGAGATCCAGTGGCGCCGCTCCGTGCAGCGCGTGTTGCTGCGTCTCGCGCGGCGCGCGGAGTACGGCCGGAGGCAGCGCGGCGGCGGCGATGGCGCGTCCGCCGCCGCCGCCGCCGCCGCGACGGCGGCGGCGAGCGAGACGCGCGGCGCCGACGACGAGGAGGCGTCGCCCGCCGCGGCGCCGGCAAAGCCGCGCGGCTTGCGTCTTCTGTCCCTGGAGGGCGGCGGCATCAAGGGTCTGGCGCTCATCTGGCAGCTGCGCGCTCTGGAGCGCGCGGCGGGGCGTCCGATTCACGAGCTCTTCGACCTGATCGGCGGCGTGAGCACGGGCGGGATCATCGCGCTGGGCCTGGCGCGCGGCGTGCCTCTGCGCGAGCTGGAGAAGATGTACCACGACATCGGCCGCGACGTGTTCGGGTCGCAGAGCGCGATCCGGCGGCTGCTCAAGGGCAACGCCGCGGACAACACCGCGATCCGCGACTTGCTTCTGGAGTACCTCGGGGACCTGCCCATGCTGGACGCGCCCGGGCAGCTCGCGCGGTGTTTCGTCGTGTCGACGCAGCAGACGGAGCGCTTGGAGGTGCGCCTGGTGCGCACGTACAGGCACCCGAACAAGGGCCGAGACCAGAACGAGGGTTGGCGCCAGTGGGAAGCCGGCATGGCCACGTCGTCCGCGCCGACGGTGTTCCCGCCGTTCGTGCGCGAAAACCGAGGTAAGAACGAGGCGGAGAGTGGCGCGGGTACCCTCGAGACGGAACCCTCGGCGAAAACGGAAACGAAAACGGCGGCGAAAAAAATGACGGACGCGCGCGACGCGGAGACGGACGCCCGTAACGCGGAGGGCCGAAACGGCGAAACGGCGGCGGCGGAGGATGACGACTCGCCGCCTGCGCCGATGAGTCCGATGAGTCCGAACCTTCTTTCGCGCGCCGGCAAAGTCGGTTCTTCGACCCCGCGGCAGGTGTTCATCGACGGCGCGTTGAGCGGGTACAACAACCCCTCGTCGCTCGTGCTGAACGAAGGCCTGGACCTCGCCGAGCCGGGCCAGCAGATCGACGTTTTGCTCAGCCTGGGGTGCGGCGAAGTCGCCGGCGCCGCCGGCGGCGAGAGCGAGAACGGCGACCGCGGGCTCGTGTTTTGGCTCGGGCAAGTCGTGAACCTGGCGTTCGACGTCGAGCTGCAGGAAGCGCACGTCGCGAGCCTGATCCAGCGGTTCTCGCCGCAGACGATGCACGTCCGCCTGAACCCCCCCACGGGCGGCGTCTCGCTCACCGAGCACCGCCCGGAGATTCTGCACCGCATGGAGCAAGACACGCGGCAGTACCTCGCCGAGAACCGCGTCGTGTTCGCCGACGTCGCGGCGGCGCTGGTGGAGAACCGCGGGTTCGCGCGCGTGGACGCCGCGCCCTCGACGCCCTGGGACGCGCCCGGAGCCGAGGATGCGTTCTGGGACGACGCCGCCCGTGGTACCGGAGTGACGGATAGGGGAGACGTCATCGGCGGCGCCGGCGAATGTTCGCCGACTCCGCGCTCCGCGGCGCGATACGACTCGTACTACAGAGGCGCGAAAGAACAAATCAAGAGCGGGTTCGAGTCCTTCGCGCGCGAGCGCGATCGCGAGCGCGTCACGCGCCGCGACGCGAAAGGCGCGAGCGTCACGGTACGGCGGGGAAGCGCGGCGATTCGCGATGCCGCCGGCACTTTAAACGCGTCGAACGCGAACGCGTCGCCGAACGCCGCCGACGCGACGAAACGAAGGAAAATCACGACCTCCGCGCCCGTGGCGCCGCTGGACCGGTTCCCGTCGTTCCCGGGGCCGGGGACGGCGCGCTCGGCGGAGGCGGCGCGGCGGCGCGCCGACGCGGCGAAGGCGTTCGCCGAAACCTCCAACGAGCGCACGGGATGGCGCCGATTCTTCTGGGGCGCGGGCGTCAAGGCGGCGCGAGGCGCCGTGGACGAGGACGTCGGCGAGATCGCGGAGGTGCAGCCCGTGCGCGAGCAGGTGGCGCTCGGAGAGGTGCCCGACGTCGACACGTCGTCGAAGAAGTCGCCGGCGGGGCGCGGCGGCGGGGCGCCGCCCGCGCGCCGCGGCGAAGGCGCGACGGCGGCGGCGGTCGGTGCGGAGTTCGCGCGCGCGGCGTCCGCGGTGGGCGAGAAGCTGCGCGTGCAGTCCGTCTCGGTGAAGTCCTGGCTGGACGAGGGCGCCGAGTTCGTCTCGGGGTGGGACGACGACGCGTACGACGGCGCGATCGACGCGCGAAAAAACGACGCGCGAACAAACGACGCCGAACTCTTCGCCGAGCCGAAATCTTCGCCGCGCGATTCGAGCGCCGACGCCGAATCCGCGTCCGACGCGCGGTGAGATCTGTCGCGCGGAACGTAGGTATATCGTATACTATAACACGTTTGTCCTACTCTTTCGTGATCCCGGGCTGGACCAACGCGGCCTCGGGAAGGTTTTCCGGCGTCGGCCGGCGCCATCGCGTCTCTCCCGTGCTCGCGTCCCAAAAGTACTTCCTCCCCGAGTCCGCGTCGGTCAGCTCGCGCCACGGCGGCGGCAGCGAAGGGCCGCCGGGGAGAACCTCGCCGGCCACGATGCGTAAGCCCGCGCCCTGCAGCGCCTCGGGCTCGTGCCACTGCGCCGCGCCGGTGGCCTTGTCGAAGAAGTACCGCGTGCCGTCGGGCGCCATTGCTGCGCCCCACCGCTTGTCCGCCTCGAGAAGTCGTGCGCGCTCCGCGGCCGCCTCGGGGGACGGCGCGGGCGCGGCGGTTCCCGCATGCGCCTGCTCCGCGATGCGCCGGGCCTTCTCCGCGAGCGCGGCGAAGTCGGGCATCGCGTCCTCGGCGGACATCGCGACGGGAGGCGCGGCGTCGCGCGCGCTTCGCGGAGTGTGGTTCGCGGGGGGAGGAAACGCGCACTTCGCGCAAGAAATGGCAGGATCTGGCGGAACTAGCAGCATGTTGTCTCGAAGGTGACAGGAGCGCGAAGCCGCGAACGCGTCGACTGGATCGGAGATAACCTCCGGTTCGCGTGCAGCCTCCCGCATAGGACGAGACGCGCCGAGGACGCGAGCGAGACGAACGATCGCGAGTCGTCGCGATGATTCGTCACGTCGCGGCCGCGGCGATGCGTCGGCTGGCGACCCCGGGCGGATCGGGTGTCCGCGCGTTCGCGGGGCACGACGCCCGTTGGCGCGCCGCTTTCTCCTCCGAGGGCGAGGGGCAGGACGGCGAGTCGTCGGCGGACGCGTTGACCTCCGAGCCTTCCGAGAAGGATTCTGCCGCGGAAGGCGCGGACGCTGCCGTTGACGCCGCCACGGAACCCGCCTCGGACGCCCCCTCGACGTCCGGCGACGCCCGAGCCGGGGATGCCGACGGGGAAGTCGCGCCGGGCGTGCGATTCACCGGGGACAAGTACGACTCCATCGAGCTGAGCGCGGAGACCCCGGACGGCGAGAACGTGAAGATGACCGCGGTGCGCCCGCTCATCCCCGCGGACGAGTCGCTCATGGAGAAGGACGGCTGGCTGTACGACATGACCGAGCAGGGGCATACCGTGCACAATAACCCTAACATCCGAAACGCGCACCTCAGCGATCGCACCAAGACGCAGATGTACGTGATGCACCTGCGAGACCCAAAGACCTGGGACGTCGCGCGGCTGGCGGAGCAGTACAAGATCCGGCAGCAGCGCGTCATGGCCATTCTTGCGCTGAAGAAGCTGCAGCAGCAGCACTTGAACCAAGGCAAAGACACGTTCCCGCACCTCGAGGCGGCGTGGGAGGAGATCCACGGGAGCGAGGACCGCGGCTCGGGCGAGCGACACGTGCGCATCGTCCCCGAGCTCCCGCGGTTCCAGGTCGTGCACGCGAACACGTCCCAAGAGGAGCTCGACGCGCTTCTGCCGCGGTATGAGAGCCCGGAGGCGAAGGCGGAGAAGGAAGAGCGCGTGTTGATACGCCGCTTCAGGGACAACTTGGCGTACAACACGCGCGAGACGGCGCCTTCGCTGAACCGGCGGGGGCGCATTCGGCGGCCGCACGCTCGGCCCGCCGGCGGCTGGGGTCTGATGGTGGTGCCCATGGTGGAGAGCAACTCGAAGAAGACGCACGCGCGCGCCAAGCGCGAGGGGTGGCGAGTCGAGGCGGACGCGCCGTTCGTCGCGTACCCGGACGGGACCAAGCGCGAGGCGAACGAGGACGAAAAGATCATGTTCGCCCGCCGGCGGTCGCGGCCGTTCAGGAAAATCGTGTGAGACTTTGCGCGAGACTTTGCGCGTCTTAATACTACCGTAGGTACCGGCTCCGCGCGAAAGCGTATTCCGTACCCATGTAGACGTACCTACATACCGTGACATCAATACGTATACTATGTATACGTAGGTGTGGCCACCACGCTCTATCATCGTATGCATCACGATATTCGCCGCTCTATGTTCTACTTTTTTTGCTAGTATTACGCGTCGTCCACCATCGCGGCGCGTCGTTCGTCGGCGCCGCGTCGACGCGCTTCGCTTCGCGTCATCCCCCGTGCGTCGGGAACGGCGCATGTATGAAGTCGTGAAGTGTCTTGGCCTGCCTGGCGTCCCCGAGCACTGAGGCTAGGTCGTCCTTAGACATGTCCGCGAGGTCCGCAAGGCACTCCACGCGGTCCAGCACGCGCCGATAGTTGCCCTCGGTGATCCCCGGGAGGCGCCGAAGCACGTCGATGGCGGGCTGGTTGAACGGCTCCTCCGTCGCCGAGGCGGCGTCTCCGCCGCCGGGGTTGGAACCTCCAACCGCCGCCGCCGCCGCCACCGTGGGCTCGGGCTCGGCGATTTTGAACGCGCGGAACATCTCCGCCGTGGCGTGGAGCGACCGGCTCCACATCAGCCTGAGCTTCGGGAAGTGCAGAACCAGCAAACACAGCCGGCTCTGCGTGCTGGTAAGCGTGATCTCGCTGCCCATGTCCCCGAGCGCCTGCAGCGCGAAACTCTTCTCGCGCTCAAACTCGATGAGCAAAATCGGGATCTTGTAGTGGCGGCACATCGCCTCCGCCTGGTTGTACAGGCGCCCGCTCTGCAGCGAGCCGATCAGGTCGGGAATCGCCTTGCGCTCGACGCACACGTCGGGGGACAACACGTAGTCCCCGACCTCGATCGTCGCGGGCATCAGCTTGAACCCAGACTGGTGCAGGATGCTCGGCAACGAGCTCATGAACTCGCGCACGTCCACCACCAAACGCGGCGTGGAAGGCGCCGAGAGCTGCCCTCCGCGGCGACGCGTGTCGAGCGCGGCGGCGTCTCGCGCGGAGTCGCGGAGCGGCGCCAGCTGCGGCAGCGGCAGCGCGGCCGGCTCGGAGGCTAAGTGCTCGGCGAGCAGAGACGAGGGGGCGTGCGGTCCATCCACGGTCCACAATCCGTGATGCGAGCCGTGCGGCACGCGAACGCCGGCGCCGGAGACGTCGACGACGCCGTCGGCCGCGTCGGCGGCGTCCGGATCGCGTTCGGGCGGAATCCCGACGCCGTCGTTGACCCTGCCCTCCTGCTCGGCGGGCATCGCCATGTGCTGCTTGGCGCGGATCAGCGCGTCGAACGCCTCGGTCTCGTACCGCACGGAGGACAGGTACCGCTGCTCCTCCAGCGAGGTGTCGTGCACCAAAAAGTACACGCGCATGGGCGCGCCCGGCCGCGACGCCTTGTGCGTCTCGATCTCGCGGATGAACGCGGCGTCGGGGTCGTACGTCACCACGAACGAAGGCCGCGACGCCGCGAGCGCGCCCCCTCGGTCCGTGAGTGAGGTCACGTACACGCCGCGCGACGCCAAATACGCATCGACGTCGACGTCTTTGTCGTCGTCCACGTCCTCCGCAACAGAGGTCGGCCGCCCGAAAGTCTCGCCGATGATGCGCACGTCGTCGTCGGAGTCGGCGGCGGCGGTGGCGGCTTTCCCAGTTTTCCTCTTCTTCGCCGCGGGCGAAGACGGCCCGGCGGGGCCGAGGTCGCCGACGGCCTGCTTGTGGCCCGCCTTCGCCGCGGCCGCCGTCGCGGGAGCCGCCGCCTCGCGCGCGTGTCGGGATGCCTCGCGCGCGAGCGCTTTCGCGGCGGCCGCGACGGCGGCGCGCTCGGCGACCGAGCCGCCGCCGGCGAGGCCCGCCGCGGGGTTGGCAGGCGCGCGGGCGCGGCCGCCGCGGCCGCCGCGGCCGCCGCGGCCGCCGCCGGTTTGCGGGGCGACAGCCTCCTCTCCCATCATCGCCGCGCGCATGCGGTCCATGCGGCTCAGCGGCTTCGCGGCTTTGGCCTTCCCGGAAGCCTTGGGCACCGACAGCCCCCCTCCCCTCCCCCCCCGCCCCCCGCGCGCGCCGCGGGCCCGCGCGGCGGCGCCGGCGGTCCCCGCGGCGCGCTGGCGCTCGAGGTACTCGCCCCAGATGGCGCGCATTAGCTTTTCGGCACCGAAGCACAAGAGGTTGGCGAGCTGGCTGGCGGTGGCGTCGTCCTTGGCCACCACCAGAAGCGGGCCCTGCCCGAACCGCTCCTCCCGCGTGGGCGCGTAGCTCGCGTCGCCCGGGCCCGCCTGCGACGCGAAGTCCGCCTCGGCGCCCGCGTCTTCCGCCGCGTCGGCGTTTTCTTCATCTTCTCGGCTCTCGGCGAGCATGCGCCGGCGCAGCTTCCGCTTCTCCAGCCGCACCTCCTCGACGATTTCCTCTAGCAGGGTCCACTTGGGCATGGGCTCGAGTACGGTCTGCAGCTCGGTCTCCGGGCGCATCGCCTCGGGCGCGGCGATCTCCGTCACGGCGTCGGGCGCGTCGCCGCCGCGCGCGTCGCGGCGCGGCGAGCCCGCCGCAGCGCCGGCTTTGCTTTTGCGCAGCACGTAGACGCGCCGCTTGGCCTGCTCGAAGATGGTGTGCGCCGCGTCCGTGTACAGCCAGACGGACTCGCGCCCCTCCGCGACGCGCAGCGTCTCTAGGTAGCGCAGGAACGTGACGGCGTCGTACCGCAGCAGGTAGGTCGCGAGGTTGCGCAGCGTGCGGAGGTCGTACACGATTTGCTTGAGCTTGCGCGACACGCTGTGCCACACCGGGTCCAGCTGCCGCTGCAGCACGCGGTCGAATGACTTGTGCAGGCCAGCCTCCACGGTGAGCTCGGAGGTGTCCACGTGTCTGCTCCGCCTGAGCTCGGACATGCACGCGCGCATCACCTCGACGATCGCGTCCTGGATTTTGCGCGTGGCGGGCGAGAGCGGCTGCCTCAGCTCGACCACCTCGGGCGCGTGCTTGTCCAGGCACGCGCGGACGCCGAGGTGGAATCTCGGCCAGAGGTTCACCCGCCGCACCATGAGTGCCTTCATCGCGCGCTCGACGCCGTTGAAGCCGCGCACCAGGTCGCCGGGGCGGTCGGTCAGGCCGCGCACGAACCCGACGCGGTTGCCGGCGCGGAACAGGCGCGCCACGAACGCCTCGCCGGAGAAGTCGGTGACTCGGTGCGCGTTGCCGACGACGACGCCGGCGACGCGCGCCGGCGGCAAACGCTCGCTCAGGATGTCCACCGCGGCGATGCGCGTCGTGACGAACATAGGACCGCCCGCATCGTACGCCTTGCGCCGGTCGACGCCGGCGAAGTCGGCCGTGATCTCGGGGGGGAACGGCGTGTCCGGGGCGAGGCGCTTCAAGTGCACGCGCAGCGCGCGCTTCTGCGCGTCGTTCAACCCGAGGATGAGCGAGCACCCCGCGTTGGACGTGTTCGCGTTCGGCCGGCCGGTGACGGAGGTGGACGCGGACGCGCCGCTGGCGTGTCTCGACGGCTCGGGTTCGGCGGTCGACGGCAGAAGCAAGGTGGCGAGCGCCGAGTCGGACGCCTTGAGGGGCGCGGTCGCCCGCGGAAGCGCCCTGATGATCCCCGCGAGCGTTTCGCTCAGACCCAGCCCTTCCGCCATCACCGTCAGACCGTCTCGCTCCAACAGCTCGTCCACGATCTCCTCGTGGAAAGAGAGCAGGAGCTCGTCGCCGTTCGCGGGGTCCGGGTCGGGGTCCTCCACCCCGGCGCCCACGCCGGGGGCGCCATCCGCGGCGAGGGCTGCGTCGCCCACGTCACGCGCCGCCATGCGCGCCTGGGCCCTCTGGTGGCGCCGACCAGTTGCGAGATCCTGCAACGAAAAAAATCAGTTTGTTTCGACGACCACGTTCGTCGAAGCGGCACTTTTTTTCCCGGCGCCAGCTTTGGATAAGGGCCACTCTACGATGGCGCACCACCTCCGTGCGGTCACCTCCGTGCGTCTCGCGTCGCCGATTCGCGGCACCCGCCGCGGCGGCGCGGCCGCATGTCGGCGAGTCTCGCGTCTCGCTCGCGCGGCGTTCGTGGACCAACCTGGCGACGACGTCGCCGGCCCCGCGGCATCCACCAGAACCAAGGAAAAGGCGCCCACCGCCGAGCTCCCCGCCGAGACTGAAGACGCGCACGAGTATGTCGAGTCGGACGAGGAGGTTCGCGAGCGCGAGGCTGTCGGCGCGTTGGTACGTTGGTGCGTCGAGCGCGGCGCCACCGGGAGTGGCCTCTCCGTGCGACTCCCCGACGAGTCCAACAAGGGAAGGGGCCTGGAGGCGAGCCGCGACATCGCGGTGGACGAGCCCGTGCTCTCGTTGCCGCTCGAGATGGGCATCTGCGACGTTCAGGAAGGCCACCCCCCGGAGGCCTGGGAGACGATGATGAACGCGCCGTGGGGCGTACGCCTGGCGTGCAGAGTGCTCCAGGAACGCGCGAAAGGCGAAGCGTCGGACTACGCGCCCTACCTCGCGCTCGTCCCCGCCTCCGTCCCGGGGTCGCCGCTGCTTTACGCGGAGGACGAGGTGGTCGGCCTTCAGTACCCCCCCGCGGTGGCGGAGGCGAAAGAGATGCGCGACGCCGCGCGGAAGTGGCACGCGATCCTCGCAGAGGAGTGCCCTTCCGCGCTCGCCGGCGCTGATTACGACGCGTTCGCCGCCGCTGTCTCCGTCGTGCACTCGCGCACGTACGGCGTCGCCGGCGAAAAGGGCGAGGGGTACTTCCGCGCGTTGCTGCCGCTCGCCGATTTGCTGAACCACGCCGGGGACGAGTACGCCCCGGAGGCGTCGTTTCTCGCGGACGCTTCCGACGACGCTTCCGACGATTCTTCCGCCCCTCGGGAAAACAAAAACGCGCAGATGTGGCCTCCCGCCGGCGACGAGGACAACGTGGCGTGGAGCGCGCTGGACGACGCCGGCGTAATCGCGTTCGCGGCGACGAAGCCGCTGGCGCCCGGCGACGAGGCGACCATGAGCTACGGCGAGCGGAGCAACGATCACTTCCTGATGTATTACGGGTTCACGCCGCCGCGCAACCCGCACGACGACGTCGTCGTGTTCCAGGACATCGAGCACGCGCTGTCGTGGCACATGGTGTTCCACCCCGAGCTCTGGGATGCCGGCGAGGAGGACGAAGCCAACGCGCGCGAGAGCGCCGCGCGCGCCGCCGTGCGCGCCACGGAGCAAGTGCTGGCGTCCACCAAGGACGGAGCGCTGATGAACGCCGAGCCGAGACTGAAGGTGCTGCCCGGCGGTCGCGCGGACGCGCGGCTGGTGAGTCTATTCGCGGCGGCGTACGCGGGCACGGACGCGGGCGTCGAGAAGGGCAAAGAAATGCTGGACGTCGACGTGAGCTCCGCGCACGCCGACATCGCGAGGCGGTGCGCGGAGCTCCTGCGCCAGATGCCGACGGATCTCAAACGCGACGACGCGATTTTGCGCGGGGAGGAGGGGAGCGTCTCGGACGCCGCGCGCTCGCGCGTGTCCTACCGAGCGCACAAGAAAGAAGTGCTGGTGGACGCGATACGAACGCTGGGAAGCGAAGCGGGGATCGAGTTGCCCGAGGCGTACCGATGATGCGCGTCGCG
>Ga0181561_10001402_pt1 | contig 21401 bp, 9 predicted proteins | sample 011ome_19_FD_133760 | JGI IMG/M metagenome (GOLD analysis project Ga0181561, IMG submission 133760) | Coastal salt marsh microbial communities from the Groves Creek Marsh, Skidaway Island, Georgia - 011510BT metaG (megahit assembly) | ecosystem: Environmental > Aquatic > Marine > Intertidal zone... | reverse complement strand
TTGCCCGAGGGTTTGTCCCCGGACGACCCGCTCGCGAAGCAGCTCCTGGCGGAGATGATGGACGAGCTGGGGATGGGGAAGCAGAAGGCGGAGAGGCCGAAGCGCGCCGAGCACAAGTTCCAGAAGAAGTCCAAGGTGAAGGGCCGGATCAAGAACAAGGGGTACGGCGAGGACCACAGCGCGGGCGGCGATGGATTCAGGATGGGTAAGAAGGGGGGGATGATGCCCGCGCACGTGCAGGCCACGGTCAGGTCTGCCATCACGGACGAGTGAAGGTCGCAGTAGGCGTAATACGAAGATAGACCACCGTACTCACATTCATAGACTAGTTTATGTAAACTACGAGAACGCCCCATGGAAGAGACGGGCACGCGTCGTGCGACGCGCGTACCGTACGGACGCTCACTCCGCTTCCCCCGGCGGCGCGCCTTCCAGGAACGCGAAGCCCGGAAACGCGCGTTTCAGCTGAGGCACGTTCACGGGCGCGCACGCGCTGACGTGCTCCTCGAGAAACGCGAGGCCCCTCTTCTCGTGCACCGCCCTCGCGACGTCACACACGACCTGGCCCATGCGCCGGTACGAGACGTCCGTGACGCCGCCCACGTGCGGTGTGAAGTACGCCCGGGCGTGCGCGATGAGCGGGTGCGTCGGATCCGCCGGCTCTTCCCACGCGACGTCCGAGGCGACGAAGGCGAGCTTTTTCGTTTTCGTTTTCGTTTCGCCGTCGAGCGCGCGCAGGACCGCGTCCGGCTGGAACAAGCCGCCGCGCGCGACGTTCACCAGCACGCACCCGTCGCGCGCGGCGTCCAGGAAGGCGTCGTCCACCATCCCCGCGTTCTCGGCGGTTTGCGTGCACGCCAAGATCACGACGTGCGCGTCCCGCAAACCGGCGAAGAGCGAATCCGTCTCCGCCGCGGCGTTTTCGTTTTCGTTTTCGTCTCCGTCGTCGGTGGCGGAGGACGACTTCGTCGCGCCGCTTCCGACGCGTATTTCCGACGCGTATTTCCCCGCTAACGCGCGCTCGAGCGCGTCCACGCCCTCGCCCAGTTTCGGGAACGCCCACGCGCTTCGCCTCGCCGCGCTCACCGAGCACCCGAACGGCGCGAGCATCGCGGCGACCGTCTTGCCGACGGACCCCCACCCGATCACGAGGACGCGTTTGCCGCGAAGCGTCGCGCCCATCGGCGACCCGAGCGTCTTCGTGTCGTACACGGACTCGCGCATCGCCCACACGCGCCGCATCGCCGCCAGGGTGAGGTAAATCGCCATCTCCGCCGTGCTCGCGGCGTTGCCCGTGTGCTCGCTGGGAATGCGCGCCAAGACGATCCCCGACTTGACGCAGGCGGCTTCGTCGACGCCCTCCAGCCCGACGCCGAACTGAAGCGCCATTCGAAGCGCGCGCGCGCCGCTCAGCGTCGCCGCGTCCAGCCTGGTCATCAGCGGCACGGCGACGTGCGCGTCTTGAATCTCGCGTTTAACGTCCGCGCGTTCGCATCGCACGACGTCGATCACGTCGCTCAACCCGGCGTTCTCAACCGCCAGTCGGGTTTGATTCCAGCCCTCGAGAAACTCGCGCCCGCAAAACAAAACCTTGGTCGTTCTTTTTTTTAGTGAAAAACTGTCGTGAACCGATGCATCGGGTGACGCGTGAGCGGGCGCCTGCTCACGCGTGAACCCACCGCGATCGGACGCGGGTTCGGTCTCTCCGCTCATCGCGCTCGATCGCGGACCCGACGAGCGGCGCGAGACGCGATCCGAGACGCGGACGACGCGCGGGGACGCCACCGGGCGCGTGACGCGCGCGGGTCGGAATGAGATTGGCGAGCGGACGAGCCGAAACTCTTTTTTTACAACTCAGTCGAATCCGACGGGGACGCGCACGGTGGGCAACTTTGTCGCGCCCTCCAGCATGAGCCTATACTCCGCGAACGTGATCCCTCCCCCGCTCTCCCCGCTGGTCTTCCCCTTGTTTTTCCGCCGCGCCTCGCTCAGCTCCTCCATGGCGCGCGTGATGAGCTCCGCCACCTGCTCCTCGTTCAGCGAGCTCCCCACCAGGTGCTTCACGATGGTCTCCAAATCGCTCAGGCTGATGAGGCCGTCCCGGTCCACGTCGTAGACGCGGAACATGAAGTCCAGCTTCTCTTCCCTCGACGCGCGGTCAGAGAAGGCGCTAAGCATGCGGCAAAAGTCCTTGAAGTTGAGGTTCTGGAACACCTGCACGACGCGCGATGCGAGGGGCGAGATGGCGAGCTCGGGGATGCTCATCAGCTCGTCCTCGCTGAGGTAGCCCTTGTGCCGCTTGTCCAGCGACCGAAATCGCTTGTACAGGCTCTGGATCTCCCGGTGCGTGAACCTCCCGTCGCAGTGCTCCTGCACCTCCTCGACGTCGTACTGCGTCAAGGCCAGGCTGGACGCGGTTAAACCCATGGCGGCCCGAGAAGCGAACGCACGCCGCGCCGCGACCGCTCGACGACAACGCGCGAAGAAGAGTGCGCGTGTTTTGAGGAAACACGACGAGGGCTTTTTTTTTTTTAGTGAGTGACGGGCAGACGGGGGGCCGCGACAACTGCGGGCGTTCGTATTTTCAGAAAATTTCAGAAAATACGAAAAACGCGACGCGCTTCATCATACATTCGCCGCGAGCCTCCGCCGCGTCCGCGTCCGCGCGCCAGCCTAGTACGAAGAAACCTCTCTCTCAGCACTGCCCCACTTCCTTGACGTACACCTCGTCACACGTGATGTCCGAGAACATGAGCACGCGGAATCCCGGGTTCACCTCCGCGATCTTGTTCAGCCACTCCTTGCAGGCGCCGCACGGACGCAGAGGGTTGAGACCGGCGAGATCGGACGCGTCCGACGCGTTCGTTCCGGTCGACGCGTCGCGCGCGTGCGCGAACGAGGCGTTCCGGGAAATCGATACGCGTTCTTCGTTCGTGGTCTCGTGTGTCCGTGTGTCTTTTTGTGTGTCTTTTTGGTCTTTTTGGTCTTTTTGGTCCGTCGGAGACGCGACGTCGCGGCGCAAAAGCGTCGCGTCCTCGCCTCCGGGTCCGGGTCCGGGTCCGGACCGGTCGACGTCGCGCGCGCGCAGGCTCAAGACGGCGATGCCGAACATGTCCTTCCGGACGAGACAAGGGTTCGCGGCCAGCGCGTTGCCGATGGCGTTGCGCTCGCTGCACAGGCTGCCGGTGGGCATGGACACCTCCAGGTTCACGCCCCGGTGGAACTCGAAGTCGCGCGCGGCGATGACACGCCGCGGCTTCGCGGCGCTCGCCGCCTTCAAGACGCACAAAACCGCGAGGACGGGTTTGCGCGTCTTGCGCAGCCAAAACGAAGTCAACTCGTGCGCGCCCTCCTTCGCGGCGTTTAAAAACGCGTCCCGGTGCGCCTTCATCTCTTTGACCAGTTCAATCGTGACTCGCGCTTCCGTGGCCGCGCGCGCCGCGTCCGCCTCGGACGCGCCCGCGCCCGTCGAGCGCAGCACGAGCTCCAGGCGGTCCAGGCGCGTCGGCGGCGCCGCCTCGGCGCGCGCCCAGCGCTGTATGTCGACGTCGCCGGTGTCCAGCTCGCCGGCGTGCCAGAAGCGCTTCAGGCGGAACGCGTGCGCGAGGTACGGCCGCATGTCCCGGAACGAAGACATCAGCGCGTGCAGCCGCGCGGGCGTGCCGTCGCACAGCGCCACCGTCAGCTTGAATCGCCGAACCCACTCCTCCCCGAACGCCGCGGCGACGGCGTCGCGATCGCGCGCCACCGCCGGCCGCAGCGTCTCGGTCACGAAGGAGACGTTTTTGTCGTATCTGAAGACGCCGTTGCCGGAGTGCGCCAGTCGCACGTCGATCAAACCGGGGTACGCGAGTTCCACGAATTTTTTCATCAGCCGCGCCATCGCCTCGGTGCTGTTGCTTTCGGGCGCGTGCGACGCGTTCACGGGCGCGCCGTAGCCGCTGACCAAGTACAACACGCGCCGCGTTTTTTGAAACGTTTCGACGCGGCGCGGCGCGGGGGCGTCGTTCGCGTCCTCTGCGTTTTTTGCGAACCCGTTGATCCACTTAGGGAGCACCGCCGCCAGCACGGGGAAAAACACGTGCGCCACTTTCGGAGGCGACGCCGAGCGCGCCGCGGCGAAGGACGCACGCGCGGCGGGGTGCCACGCGTACGCATCCGCGGAAAGACCCGGCTCGGCGCTCGGCCCGAGCATGTCGAGCCCCAACGGGAGATAACGGTTGCGATACGCGGCGAACATGCTCAGGTCACTCGTTCCTTCGTTTCCCCACACCACGACGTCTGCGTCCGCGCTCGCTGAGACGCCCGCGCTCGGTGAGACACGCCACCTGGGCGATTTCCTGTCCGCCAATTGGTGAGTCCTTCGTTCGTGTTCTTCGACGCGAGTCCTGTGTTTTTCTTCGAGGCGCTCTTCGATCGCCTCCGCGACGCGCGCCGTGGCGCTGAACTTGGGGCGAGCCACCACGTCGGCGAGTTTGGGGTCTTCGTGCGTCGGCGCTGTCTTCGGGGCAGCGATCACGACTGACGTGGGGTCTTGGGCCCGAAGAGCCCATATGCGTTCCGTCGTCACGAGGATGTCGCTCAAGCTACAGTTGTACACCTGGAAGGGTGGGGGTAGAGAGTCTCAGTCAGAGTCGAGCCGAGCGCGAGGGAACAAAACGGCACCGTCGTGATTTGGCCGAGAGATTCTCCCGCACGCACCAGGACGTGCGTGAAGTCCGGGACCTCAGACGCCGACGGATCATCGTCACCGCGTCGACGCTTCGACCGCGGGGCGCCGTCGAGCGCGGCGTCGTGCGCTTCCCGCATATTCCAGCGGGTCGCGCGCGCGGTCACGGTGTGGTTCGTCGCGACAGACGTTCGTATCGTCCAAGTGGCGCCTTCCAAGATTCCGAGACTGGAGATTCAGAGGTCGGACCATCACGTCTTCACCGCACTGGAATAAAACTGTACTTGTACTACGTATGCGGTCGTTGCTCGGAACGATCGCGCGCGCACAACACGTCGCGCGCCCCGACGACCCGGGAACGAGGCACACCGAGGCTCGAAACGCGATGAGTATCACCGCGACGAACGCCGTCGCGTCGATCGGGAGACTCGCCACCGGGCGTCAGGGCAAACCCACCGTCCGGCGAACCCGCGTGGTGTCATCCGCGTCATCGCGATCGGCAGAAACCGCGCGCGTGTCTCTGCGCGCGTCCCCGCTGGTGCGCCGCGCGTCGTTTCGCCGCGCGGCGCCCGTCGAGGCGCTCACGCCAAGGGATTCCGCCTTCGGGGAGGACGTCTCGGACGTCTCCGCCTCCTCCGCGACCGAGAAACCCTGGTGGCGCGCCGCGCTGGACCGCGCGGCGGCCCCCGCGCTGGCGCTCGCCTTGGCGGTCGCCGCGCTGGTCGCGCCGGCGGAAGCGCTCGCCGCCAGCGGCGGGCGCATGGGCGGGAGCTCGTTCCGAGCCACCTCCGCGTCGCGCTCGATGTCGTCGCCGTCGATGGGCGGCGCGTACGCGTCGTCGCGCGGGTACGCCGCGGGAGGCCTCGCGACGAGCGCCGTGCTGGTCCCGCTGGGCGCGCCGATGGCGGGCGGCGCCGCGTACGGCGGCGGCGGCGGCGCGCTTTCGCTCGTCTTCGGCGTGATGGTCGTCTTGGCGTTTCTGGACGCCATCAAGAACGCGCTCGGCGGGGACTCGGGGATGCGGCTCGGCGCGGACAGGATCGCGGTCGTGAAGATCCAGATCGGGCTGCTGGGGCTGGCGAGGCAGTTACAACTCGACCTGGAGGACATCGCGGATGCCGCCGACACGAGCTCGACGGAAGGTCTGCACTACGTGCTGGAGGAGACCGTGCTGGCGCTCCTGAGAAACCCGGAGTACTGCGTGTACGGGTACGCGACGTCGGCGACGGCGGATGGCCCGGAAAACGCGGAGGACCTGTTCAACGAGTACTCCATGGACGAGCGCGGCAAGTTCGAGGAGGAGACGCTCGTGAACGTCAACGCCCGTAAGCGCGCTTCGCGAACCAAAAACGCGGACGGCGAGGAGAACATCAACGAGTACATCTTGGTGACCATCATCGCGGCGTGCGACGGCGGCTTGAAGCTGCCGGCGGTGACGGACGGCACGGAGCTGCGCACGGCGCTCAAGCGCGTCGGGGCGATCCGAGTCGACGCCCTGCAGGCGGTGGAGGTGCTGTGGACGCCGCAGGAGGAGGGGGACACGTTGTCCGAGGATGAGCTCCTCCGCGATTACCCGCAGCTCAACGTGCTGTAGGCGTACACAAGTCGCGTACGCGCTCGTAGCGTAGTAGGTAGCTACGCTATGAACGACAAAGACTACGTACATAGCAGACTAAAGCGTAATACATACTAGCTCCTTTACGTACTAACGACGCATGCGCGCCCTACCGCGAGTACCGCGCGTCCGACCTTTAAACCTTTAAAGGCCTTTAAACCTTTAAACCCCGTATAGATAACAGCGTCGCGCGCGCGTCGTTCCCGTTTTTCGCGAGGGCGTTTCTCGCCTCCTCCGCGGTTTCAAACGCGCCGCGCGCGAGAAGCGCGGCGATCGGGACGACGGACGAGAGCGTCGACGCGCGCGCGACGACGGCGGTGAGTTCGGTGAGTTCGCGTTTTAACGTTGAGGTTCCATCGGTGTTCCACCGCGTCTTTCGCGTCGTCTTTCGCGTCGGTTCGACGCCGCACGCGCGCGCGATGGCGTCCCTCGCCGCCTCGACGTCCGTTCCCGCCGCCGCCGCGACCGCGCGCGCGGCCCGGTGGTACAGCTTCACGTTGCTCACGCGCACGTCGATCATCCGCCCGGCGAAGGTTTTGCCGCAAAGCGCGTGCGCGGCGACCGATATCGCGTTCAGCGCCACCTTCGCGCCGAGCTCCGCGACGCGCGGCGCGAGGCGCGCGAGGAGCGCCTCGCGGAGAGAAGTCTCGAGCGCGCGAGACGACGTCTCGCGTTTCCGTTTTCGGTCACGTCTCTCACGCGTCTCTCTGAGCGCGTCTGCGTCTCGAGAGACGAGGTCCACGAAGACGGCATCCGCCCCGAACGCCGACACGAGTCCGGACTCGGCACCGCCGAGCGCGCAGTCTCGAAAACCGTCCGCCTCCCACGGCGGTGTCTTCGGCTCGCGCGCGTCCGCGCGAACGCACAGAAACGCAAACGACGCGCGGCGAGCGCCTTCGCCGTCGGGGTGCTTAGCGCGCTCCAGGGCCATCGCGACGCGCGCCGCGCGGCGCTGGCGCGCGGCGCGCGCGCCGTCGGCGGGCGCGAAGAGCACGAGCAGAAACGTTTTCGTGTTATCGATTTTCGTCTCTTTCCCTTTTCCGACACCGGTGTCAGACTCGGAGACGCTTTGAGTGTGCTTCTTCGTCTCCGCGTCGCGCACGTACGCGTCCCACGAAACGTCGAAGATATCTCCGCGCGTCTCCGAGCCGCGGCGCGGAAAGTCGCTTTCCGACGCTTCGACGCCGTCTCGGTCGTTCGTCGCCGATCCGCGACTTTCACCACACAGCGCGTTCCACCCGCCACCCCCGAACGCGCGGTACTTCTCCGCGGGCGTGCCGAACGTGGGGCGCTGCTCGGAGGCGTCGATGAGCGCGGCGACGGTGACGCCGGCGACGGTTCGTAACTCCACGTCGGATGCGTCGGACGCTCCGCGCGCGCCGTCAACTTGGACGCTTTCCGCAAACTCGGCGACGCTCACCAGCGAGACGTCGCCGCCCGCCGCGACCGCCCCGGCGGCGCTCGCGCACGCCGAAGCCGCGCCGCGCGCGTCCCGCGAAACCAACCGGCTGTGCGCCCTCCGCGTCGCCGCCTCGAAGGCGGACAAAGCCCGCGACGTCAGCGCCGCCGCGGTTCGATCCTCGGCGGGACGCGTGTTTTCGAGACTGGCCGTACCTATACCGGCGCCGCGCATGACCTCGGCGACCGCGAACGCGGCGTCGAGGATGATCTTGGTCGCGGTCCCGCCCTTCAGCCGCGACGAGCCGGCGACCAGCTCAGGACCGAGCACGGGGTTGACGAAGACCACGTCTTTGTCGCGACGCGCGTCTCGGCCGCTCGGTCCGTCGGCGGAGACGCCGAAGTTCTCGGACGCGAGCGCGAAGGTCTCGGAGGCGACCCGCGCGGGACCTGGCTCCGAACGCGTCTCCGCGAACGACGGGAAGAGCTCTCGAAAGCCGCCTCGTTCGGGTGCGTCGCGTCGCGGGTTGAATCCCAGCGCGAAGCGCGCGACGGTGAGCGCGTCTTTACCCTCGGGCGCGCGCGCGCCGAAACGCCCGGCCTCCGCCAGAAACGACGACACGTACGGCGCGCTCAAGCCGCAGGATACCCCCACGACGACCAGTGATTTGAGCGGGTGCGGTTCGTACGCCGCCACGGCGTGGCGGAAATCGCTCGCGCCGCGCTCGCGGTCGTCCTCGCACGACTCCGCGCTCTGAAACAGCGCGGCGTCGCCTCCGGCGAGGACGTGCCGGAAGACGGCTCGTTTTCGTTTTCGTCCACGAACGCCGCCCTTTTCGTCTCGCGACCACAGCTCCGCGGCGCGCGCGCACTGGAACGCTAGCCGCCCGCTCGTGCCGCACCCGACCACCAGCACCGCCGCGGGAGTCTCGGGTGTGTCGCTCGCGACGCACCGCGAGACCGCGAGCGCGAGCCGAGCGATGTCGGCCACGACGGTCGGGTGGATCAAGCCTGGATGCGAAGAGGCGTCGCGTGTGCCGTCGTCGTCCGCGTGTGCCTCCGCCCACATCTCAGCGTCACACGCGGCGAGCGCCTCCAGGACCCCTTCCGCGCCGCGCGACTCCATGTCCAGAGCGTAGGGGGAGACGCGCTCGGTGACCGGGACGCGGGGGGCATCCGCGAAAGGGGGCATCTGGACGCCCCCTCGCGCCCGCACCGGTGTGGGGAACGGAAGGTCGTTGCTCGAAAAAAAAGCGGTGATGAAAGGTGACTGTTCGGAAAAAAAAACGGTCGTTCGGGGGTTGGGGGTCAAAACAGCATCTCCTATCTGTCGATGATGATGACACGTCGACGCCGCACTTTTCTCGGCAAACTGTCCTCTCATCCACCTCTCGACGGCACTCGTCCCGCGCGCGCACTTGTCTCTCGAGACCGAGCGCACCGCACGTCGACGTTCGCCCGAGCTCGACCGGCGCCGCGCGTTACGAGGCGCTCGAAGGAATCGCGCGGTCCCCCACGGTCGTCGAACGGCTCGTACTTCGACCCGAAGTTTTTGATCTCCGGCGCGAACACTTCGCCGCCATCTCTGTTCCGACTCCGGACAGGTTCCCCCCGTCGACAAGCACGATGCGCGCGGATGCCGACGCCAAGGCGCCCGTCGCGGATAAGCTCTCCGCGTACCTCGCCGTGCTTAAGCGCGAGGCGGAGGTGTACGGCGCGCGCCCCAAGGTGGAGATCAAGTGCGACTTCTCCTACACCCTGTCGCTCCCCGCGTCGAAGGTGGACCGCGACATCGTGACCGTCCCCGAGGCGTTCGCGGGCGCGGCGGTCGCGCCGGTCAAGGCCCTGGCGCGCGCGGTGGGCGCCGCGCCCGAAGAGGAGGGCAAGAACGCCATCACCGAGTTCCCCGTCCTGCAGGACGTGCAGTGCGCGTTCAGACCGGGCGAAATCACGCTCGTGCTCGCGCCCCCCGGCCACGGCAAGACGGCGCTGCTCAAGGCGGTGGCCGGTTGCTTGCCCGCCGGCGCCGTGCCCGACGACGCGGTGACGTACGGCGGCCTCACGAAGCAGGAGCTGGAGAACCGGGGCGTGAGCGTCAACCGCCTCTGCGCGTACGTCGAGCAGGTGGACACGCATTTGCCGTTCCTCACCGTGCGCGAGACGGCGGCGTTTTCGCACGACAACTCGTGCCCGTCCCCGCCCGACACGACGGAGGGGCGCGCGCTTCACGCGGACAAGCTCGAGGCGGTGACCTCGCTGTTAGCGTTGGAGGGGTGCATCGACACCATCATCGGCGACGACTTGGTGCGCGGAGTGTCGGGGGGGGAGAAAAAGCGCGTGACCATCGCGGAGACGCTGGTGACGAACGCGCGCGTCCTGTGCATGGACGAAATCTCAACCGGGCTCGACGCCGCCGTGACGTTCAACATCATCGCCGCGCTACGCGCGTGGGCGCGGAGCACCGACGGCACAGCCGTCGTCGCGCTCCTGCAGCCCACCCCAGAGGTGTTCGAGCAGTTCGACCACCTGCTGCTGCTCCGCGAGGGCGCGCCCGTGTACCACGGGCCCCGCGCGGAGGCGGCGGCGTACTTCGGGGCGCTCGGTTTCGCGGCGCCCGCGCCCGGCGGCGGCGAAGACGTCGCGGACTGGCTCGTCAACTTAGTGGCGAGCCCCGCGAAGGCGCTCGCCAAGGGGAGCGCCGCGGACTTAAAAAAAGCGCCGCTCACCACGAAGGCGTTGAAGGAGACGTGGCGCGCATCCGGCGCTCCGTTCGAGAAGTCGACCGCGACGTTCGCCCGCGACGGCGGGCGCGACGTCGAGCTCGCCACGGATTTCGCGAAGAAGCAGTACGGCGTTTCTTTCCCGCACGGCTTTTACGAGCAGTTCCGTTGGGTTCTAAAGCGGCAGTATCAGATCACGATCCGGAACAAGCTGTTCATGACCGCGCGCGTGGGCGCCGCGGTCATGACCTCGCTGATCCTCGGGTCGGTGTGGTTCGACCTGCCGGCGGAGCGCGGGTTCGAGAAGCTGGGCATGCTGCTCTTCTGCGTGCTGCACATCTCGTTTTCCAACTTCTCCGAGCTGACGTTCTCGGTGGAGCAGAAGTACGTCGCGTACAAGCACCTGGACAACAAGATGTTCCCCGGGGTGGCGTACATCGCGGCGTGGGCCATGGTGCACCTGCCCATCGCGCTCATGGAGACCGCCGTGTTCTCGTGCGTGCTCTACCCCATGGTGGGCCTCAGCCTGACCATCGGCAACTGGGCGTTCTTCTACCTCAACTTGGTCCTGGCCAACATCGCCATGGCGTCCTTCTTCCGCATCGTCGCGCTCGTCGCGCCCGATATGGAAGCGGCGCAGACGTTCCCCGGGCCGGTCATCGCGGTGTTCATCATCTTCGCCGGGTTCCTGATCACCCCGGACAAGATGGGCGCCCTGAAGTTCGTGTACTACATCTCGCTCTTCGCGTACTCGCTGCGCTCGCTGTGCCAGAACGAGTTTTTGTCCGACTCGTACGACGCGCGCGTCGCGATCAACCCGATGGTGCAGATCGAGTACCTGGCGCAGAACCCCGCGGATGCGACCACGCCGGTCGCGACGCTGTGCGCGAACGGCGCGTTCCCGTGCACGACGATGGGCAAAGCCATCATGGCGCAGATCCAGATCGACGACGACACGCGGTGGCTGTGGGGCGGCGCCGCGTTTTGCGCCGGGTTTTTCCTCCTCACCTTCGCCGGCGCGACGCGCGCGCTGGCCAAGATCCGGATCGTGATGAACGTCGGGTCCAGCCGAGCCGGCACGGACGAAGAGACCGCGCGCGAGGCTGGCGAGACCGCGATCGCGATCAAAGCCTCCGGGTCCAAGGCGAGCCTCGCGGACCCGAGCGAGGTGGACCTCGAGCAGCACGCGGTGAAGTTCACGGCGATGTCCATCGCGTGGCGCGACCTCGAGTACTCCGTGAACCTGCCCAAGGAGGCGGGCGGCGGCACCAAGCAGCTCCTGCAGTCGGTGACGTCGGCGGCGCGCCCCAACCGCATGCTCGCGCTCATGGGCGCCTCCGGCGCGGGCAAGACCACGCTGCTGGACGTCATCGCCGGGCGCAAGACGGGCGGCGTGCGCAAGGGGACCATCACGCTCAACGGCCACGAGGTTGAGAAGGAGACCTTCGCGCGGTGCACGGCGTACTGCGAGCAGATGGACCTGCACAACGAGTTTGCCACCGTCGCCGAGGCGCTGGAGTTCTCCGCTAAGTTGCGGCTGGGCGAGGGCACCACCGCAGAGGCCAGACACGGGTTCGTGTCCGAGGCGCTGGACATCCTCGAGCTGCGCCCGCTCGCCGGGCGCATGATCGGCAGCTCGGGCTCCGCCAACGGCCTCTCCCCCGGCCAACGGAAAGTTCTCACCGTCGCGGTGGAGCTCGTGTCCAACGCGCCCGTTTTTTTCCTGGACGAGCCCACCAGCGGTTTGGACTCGCGCGCGGCGCTCGTCGTCATGACGGAGGTGCACAAGGTGGCGAAGATGGGCCGCACCGTGATCTCCACCATCCACCAGCCCTCCACGGAGATCTTCCTCATGTTCGATGACCTGCTCCTGCTTCAAAGAGGGGGGTGGCAGGTGTACTTCGGGCCGCTCGGCGCCAACCGAGCGTCGACGTTCGTGGAGTACATGGAAACCTTGCCATTCGCCGGCGGCGGTCAGTTCGCGCTGCCCCGAGGCATGAACCCCGCGTCGTGGATGCTGGATGTGCTCGGCGGCACGGACTCGTCCAACGCCGGGGGCGCGACCGCGGACTCGAAAGCCACGGGCGTGCTTCTGGACGGCCTCGAACTCGAGACGCACTTCAAAAACTCCCCCGCGGGCGAAGCCGCCTCGAAAACGGTGGCGCAGCTCTCCGTGCCGGCGCCGGGGTCGGAGATGTTCAAGTTCTCCTCGCCGTACGCGCGTTCGTTCGCCACGCAGCTGGCGACGATCCTCGCGCGGTCGCACCTCGGTCAGATGAGGGACGTGGGGTACAACTGCGGCAGAATCGGTGTTTTGTTCATCCTGTACATCCTGTTCGGCGTGATTTACGTCGACCTCGACACGTCGGACGAGGGCGGCGTGCAGAGCATGGTGAGCGTCGTGTTCATGACCACCATCTTCACCGGGATCATCTGCATGAACGCCGTCATGCCCGTGCGCGTGCGCGAGCGCGCGGTGTCGCACCGCGAGCGGAGCTCGTTCATGTACGACGGCGTCCCGTACGCCATCTCGCACGCGCTCATCGAGATCCCCTGGATCGCGCTCATCGCGATGGTCACCGTCACGCCCCTGTACTTCCTCGTCGGCATGGTCCCCACCGCCGAGGCTTTCTTTTTCCACGTGCTGATCAACGTGTTGGTGAGCTACGCGTTTCTGTCCGTGGGCCAGACCATCGCGTGCATGTGCTCCACGATTCAGACCGCGCAGGCGGGCACGGGCGCGTTCATCCCCATCGCGTTTCTGTTCGGGGGGCTGTATTTGCCGTTGCCCCAGATCCCCGTGTACTGGAAGTGGGCGTACTACATCAACCCGGTGGCGTTCGCCATCCAATCCGTCGTGGCGCCGCAGTTCCAGCGCAGGAACGGGTGCTCGGCGTACGACCCCGCCACCCAAACCGGCACGTGCCCCACCATCGTCGCGTTCAGGGGCACGTACTTCGAGGAGGTGGACTCGCTGCTTTACGTGGAGGACAAGTACGACGTGACCTACGCCGGGCGGTGGCTGCCGGCGGTGTGGCTGGTGTGCTTCTGCGTCGGCGCGCAGGCGCTGCACGTGGCCGCCGCCAAGTTCGTCAACACCGTCAACAGATGAAGGGGTTTTCGCGAGTCGTTTTACGTACTGTAGTAGAGCGGGTTTTATTATGCTAACATACGTACGAGTATCGCTTCCTTAAGGAAGCGCGTTCAATCAAACCGATCGTCCCCCGTTAACAAACGCATTACTAAGACGCGTCAATCTCGTAAGACCATCCGCCGTGACGCGACAGGCGCGCGTTCCTCAAACGTTTAGTCGAAGAGGTCGAAGTCCGCCGCCTCTTCCTCCTCCTCCTCCTCAGGCTCGGGAGCCTTTGCGGCGGCGGCGCCGCCGCCGCCGCCGCCGCCGCCGCCCGCGGGCGCGGCGAAGGCGCCGGGGTTGGCGAGGTACTCCTTGACCTTCTCCGCGAGGGGGAAGGTGTAGTCCGTGCCGATGGAGAGCGCGAGGATGTTCTTGTAGCCGTTGATGAGCGCGTGCGGCACCGCCGCGACGGTGGGGTAGTTGGACGCGAGCGAGAGCGCGGCGATGTTCTTGACACCCGCGCCGAACATCGCGGTGATGTCGTCGTCGGAAATGTCGAGCACCTTGACGCTGAACATGTTGCCCTTGTCGTACACCTCCATGGTCTCGAGGCCGTAGAAGAAGGGCGTGAAGCCCATCTTACCGAGCAGCGTCGCGGCGGAGGAGGAAACCTTCTCGCCCTTCTCGACGACTTTGACGTCGGAGAGGATCTCGATCGCACCCTTGTTGATCTTCGTGGCGATGTTCAGCACCTGGAAGAAACCCGTCTGCGAGGGCTCCATGCCGGTGGGACCGGCGGGCACGATAACGTCGAGGGGCGCGACGGCGTTCACGCGCGCGGGCGCGGGGACGACGTGCTCGGCGATCTTGGCGCGAACCTCGGAGAGCTCACCCGTGGTGAACACGATGCCGACGTTGCCGACGAGCTTCTGCTCCAGCACATCCCAGGCGTGGTTGCCCGTGCGCTCGGCGTAGTCGCGGAGGCACTTGCGCATCATGGTGTTCTTGCCCATCAGGATCTGGGACTCGGGGCGGAGGGCCTAGGGTGGTGAAGGGGGATCGAGACGCGGAGGTCAGCGCGGGCACGGCGCGCGGAGAGGGCGCGAGGGCGCGCGCGACCCGAAAACCCTAGAAAAAAGGGTGGGGACGGTTTTCGCAGTGGGGGGGTCAGTAGGGCCGCGGCACGTACCGTACGGATGTCCATGAACTGGCGGGAGCCGACGTTGTCGGCGTGCACGAGGAAGGCTCTCTCGTGTCCATCGAGAAGCTTGCAGAACCTATCGTTGTACTGCTGCTTCGACTTGAGGGCGGAGGCGGCAGGCATCTTGCTGGTGAAAGATGGAGTGAGTGAAAACTTTAGAACGGCGGTACCAAGCGGATCAGAGTCCAACAAGGGTAGACTGCAGGTTTCAGTCTTTTTAAACCGTGTGCCGTTGAGGGAGCCGGTCCTTAAAGGATCAGCGGAGGCGGTTGACGCGCGTCGGAACGCACGAAAAGAGGGCGATGCCGGGCGAGGGTCGCGCTATAAAACGAAACCGGGGAAATGATGAAAAAGTCGCAGATTGGCTCGAGTCATTTTGGGCCCATAAACTAGGCTCGCGTCGGGGCTCGGAGCCATCGACGAAGCCGCATCGTTGTTCAACCATAATCGCCGATGTTTGGGGCCGCCGCGGTTCCGCCTCGCAGTGTCACGCGCGCCCTCAAGGCGACCATGACAGTCGCCGCGTCTTCCAAGATCGAACTCGCGCTCTGTTTCGAAGATGTCGCGAAGAACATCTTCAAGAGCCCGGACGGAACCATGAGCGGGTGCGTGCGCTCGCGGACGCCATCGGACGACCGAAACGGATCCCCGCTCTTTTCGTCTCACGCGCTGACCCGACCCCGCGTCCCCCCGCGTTTCCCTTCCGTCGCGACAGGCCCCAGCTCGCGGCCGTGCTCGCCGCGGACACCGGCCTCGGCCTCGCGCCGTGGGAGCTCAAACTTTTCCTCAAGGAGCTCGACCTGGGGGACGACGACCGCGTCTCCGCGGACCGATTCTGCGGGATATACACGTTCCTCGCGTCGAGGCCGCCCACGCCCGCGGCGCCCCCCGCGACGGCCCCGTCGACCGAGCCCGTCGAGGCGGCGGCGGCGGCACCCGCCGCGCCGGAACCCGGTGTGACGACCGAACCCGTCGTGACCACGAGCGCGCCCGCCGTGCCGGGCGACGAAGCCGCGAAGACGCGCGAAGAGCCGCGAACGCCGATCGGCGTTCCGTTTCCCCCCGAGTTCGTGCTGGACCCCACGGGCGTCGTCCCGGTCGAGCGCGCCGACTGGAGCTTTTGCGTGACGGACGAGCCGCCGTCCGTCGAAAGCAGATGGCGCCGCGCGGACGGCGCGGGCCAGTGCGCGGCGTACCCCTTCCTGGGCGCCGCGCGCGCGCCGCAGAGCCGCGCGGTTCGCTCGGACGCGTCGTCGTCGTCGTCGCCGCGCCGCCTCCCCGCGGCGAGCGCGCTCGCCGCGCTGCACGCCGCGCCGTCCACGGACGGCGTGGACGCGTTCGCGGCGCACCCGAACGAGGTCTCGGGCGTGTTCCACGCGTTCCACCAGCTGCTGCGCTTCGAGCTGGGCGTCGACGCGGCGGCGGCGGACGCCGGCGCCGGCTGGTGGCGCTGCGACAAGAGCGCGTTTCTGGACCTGCAGTCGGTGTACGGCGCCTCCGAGGACGAGACGAACGCGGCGCGAATCGATGAATCATCGATCGACGTCGCGTTCGTGATGCGACGCGCGGACCTCGCGAGTAGGCTCGCGGAAGACCTCGGCGGGTCCGGCTCGGCCACCGCCGCGCAGGCGCTGCTGACGCTCTTTGCGAAAAACCACAACCTCCTGGCGGCGCGCGTCGCCGAGAAGATGAAAAAAGACGACGAAAGTCTCGCGCCGGAAAGTCTCGCGGACTCGGTGTTTCAGGTGGCTCGGCACGCCAACTGCGCGGCGTTCCGCGCGGTCGTGCTGAAGGATTACCTCCCGTTCATGCGCTCGGGGCAGCACCTCGCGCACGTCCCGGAGGATTTTTCAAACGAAGCGCCGCGCGGCGCGTGCGTGTCGGTGGAGCTCGACCTGCTGATGCGCGCCGTGGCGTCCGCGGCCCCGCGGGAGACGGAGACTGACGGCGACTCACACGAGGAGGCTTCGTCGAGTGTGGCCGAGGCGCTGGCGCGTGCCTCGGCCCGGCGGTGCGGCCTGGGCGCGCGCCGGTCCCTGCCGGCGCGCATGGCGCCCTCGGAGGCGGCGGCGGTGCGCCGCGCGCGCGCCGCCGGCGCGTGCACGCTCAACGCCTTCCGCGCGGCGCACGGCTTGGCGCGCTGGGTTGATTTCGACGAGATGACCGCCGGGGAGGAGGCTCTTATACAAACGCTCGCCGATCTGTACGGCGGGAACGTGGACGACGTCGAGCTGTACACCGGGTTCATGTGCGAGCGGAACGTGGCGGACACGGGCGCGTGCCTCACGGCGACGGCGCGCGAGACGGCGGGGAGGATGCTGCGCGCGCTCGTCTCCGGCGACGCGTTTTTTAGTGAAAAATTTCTGTCGGGCGACGACATGGCCGCCGCCGCGGAGGCGGCGGAGTTCGGGAAGGACGCCACGCTCGCGGGGCTACTGGAGGAACACGCGGGCGTGACCGTGGCCGGCGCGAGCGCGTTCGAGGTGGGCGCGCTAGTGATGAAATGATGAAAGAGGAGGAGGGAAACCTCTAGGCGCGCCAACCGAAAGAAACGAAAGCGCGAGAGTCGGGGTACGTAACGTAACGCTTCTTTTTTTTTATGTCATAAGTGAAGTGAACTGAACGAACTGAAAAAAACGGAGGGAGCTCTTCGCGTCGCTCGCCGCGTCGGACCGCGTCGCTTCGTGGGCGTGTCGTCGACGACACGCCCTCACGCCTTTCTTTCGTTTCGTTTCGTCACATCTCCATGCCATCGGCGGCTGGGACCTCGTTGAACATGAACTGCTCCTGGTACTCCACCATGAACTGCGTCGAGCGCTGCACGTCCAAGAACAAGCCGTACACCTTTGAGATGTCCTCCACCTCCACCTCGGCGCTCTTGCGTTTGTGCGCGACGAGCGCCGCGGCGGTGATGAGGTGGATGGAGTAGCGCAGCGACGTCTCGTGCCCGATCTTGCACAGCAGGTCCTTGGCGTCCTCGCTCATCTCGACATCCTCTTCCTCGCACCGGATGTCGAGGATCAGCCGCAGCTCGCGCTCGGTGTACGGCTGCGTGGTGACGATGAGAAGCCGGTCGAGCAGGTCGATGGGGATGCCGTGCGGGGACTTGTAGTTGGTGCCTCGGATCTTGGTGATCCCGCGGTTGGTCGCCACCACCAGCACCGGCGCCATGTCGTTCTCCAGCGCGCGGTTGAGGAACGAGAAGCACTCGATGTCCAGCATGTGCACCTCGTCGATGAAGAGCACGCCCGGGACGATCTCCGCCTTGCCCTCCTCGCGCCACTCCGCGACTTTGCCGTCAATCTGCTCGCGCACCTCCGGCCGAATCTCGCCGGTGTCTCCGGCGAAGAGCGCCAGGAACCCCTGCGTGCGCGAGTTGATCACGTCGATCTCGTGCAGCGTGACGACGTGCACCACCTCCTTGCGCTTCTGCAGCTCGCCCTCGGGGCACTGCACGAACTTGGTCTGCGCGCCCATCGCGTCGTAGTCGCGGCTGCGCGCGAAGCTGCGGCCGAGCTTGGTGATGCGGCCGGACGCCTTGTCGATGGTGATCACGTCGCCTGCGGTGACCTTCTCCTTGTCCAGGCTCTCGATCATCTTCTGGCCGAGGTCGTACACCGTCTCCATCTCGGTGGTCTTCAGCGTCAGCTTTCCCGTCTTGGGCGCGACGCCCGACGTCGCCGGGCGGTCAATCTCAATCTCCACGACTTCGCCCTCGATCATCTCCGTCTCCTCCTTGATCCGGACGCCGATGGCTTTGCGGAACGCCTGCGTCAGCGCCTCCGTCTTGCTCATCTCCATGGAGAAGATCTCCGAGCCCGCCATCATCGCGAACGGCGTCTCCTCGCCGAGCGCCTTCGCCATGCCCATGGCGATGGCCGTCTTCCCGGTGCCGGGCTGGCCGGCGAGCAACACGGCGCGCCCGGCGATCGAGCCCTCGCGGATCATGGACAGGATCTGACACCGTACCGGTACCGGTTTTTGAGTTCGGGCGGAACGGAGGTGGACGGGACGCGGTCAGGTCGGAGCGAGCGACGACGACGCGTGGCGACGACGAGACGAACGACGAACGAACGACGAGATTCGTCAAATCCTTCTCCGAGAGCGGAAGAGGAAAAAGCGCGCGATATTTTGACCGATCCGGGATCGGCGATCGCGGCGCTCGGGCGACGGCGCCGACGGTTTTTCGATCGCTACGGGCGCGCTCGGCGCGGTCGCCGCGCGCGCGCGCGAGAGAATACCGCGGGAGAGCCGAATCGGGGTCGTGAGAGACGTCGCGTCGTCGCGATCGACGGTCGTGGAAACTCAAATCGAGCACGCACCACGCCGGCGGCTTTACGCGCGTTCACTTGGCCCACCATCCCCTGGGACACTTTCCTCGCCTCCAAGGCATCGTCCAGGCCTAGGCCTCGGATGTGCGAGTGCGCGCCGATGCGCTCGATGCGCGTCAGGTCCTTGACCTCCGCCACCTTCACACCCTCGCCGCCCTCCGCCATCGTGCTCGTGCGGGTGACGATCCGACGCTTCGAAGAATGGCCAGATCGCGTTGACTGCGCGACGGAAGCCTTCGCTTCTTCGGATCGAGGTTGAACGGAGACGACCGGTTGGATTTCGCGACGCTCGCTCGCCGACGTTTCGATCCCAAGCTTCGCCTTTGAAATTATAAAAAAATCGCGGTGGCGAAACTCAACAACGTTCTCGTTGGGAAACGCGATGGGGAGCCCGCGCGTGTCAACCCTCGTCGCGCGCGGGCGCGCGGCGGCGATGGAGGAGGAGAGCTTCTTCGTGTCCGCGGACGAGGCGGAGGAGGGCGAGGCTGCGCATCGGGACGCGAGGCGGGTCGGGGACGGGAAGGGGGATGGCGCGAGACGCGCGGAAACCGGACGCGGCGACGACGACGCGTTCGAGGATGCGTCGGACGCGGCGGACGACGCCTTCGAGGACCCGATAGACACGTCCAACGCGCCCGCGGCTTCATCGGGGGGTGAGTTCGTCTCCGGGACGGACACGGACGGCGGCGGGCACCGCCGCGCGCCGCGCGCGCCGCCGCGCGCGCGCGCGGCGCTCCCCGACGTTGCGACGTCGAGGGTCACGCGAGGAAGCCGCGTCGACGACGTCGAGGATGACGCGTCGCTCGCGCGGCGCGGCGGCGACGTCGCCGTCGACGTCGACGGCGTCGGATCGACGGCGCGGCTTTCTCCTCCAAGCGCGGACGACGCGATTCGGTCAGGACGCGCCGCGCCGACGAGCGGCGACGCCCGGAGACTCGCCGCGCTGGCGTTTGCGTCCGCCGCGGCTGGCTCGGAGACTGACAGCCGCGACGGAGGCTTTGCGAGCGCCGGCGACGCGGCGACGGAGCCCGAGGACGAGCCACTCGCCACCGACGCGTCTGGATTTAAGACGCGTCGACGCGCCGCCGTGACGTCCGTGACGTCCGTGACGCCCGACGCGCCGACCGACGACTCGTTCGCCGACGCGGGAGCCCTGGACGAATCGACCGTCGTCGACGTCGACGACGAGGCGTCTCTTTCCGGATTCACTAAAGAAAAAAAAAACCCCGGGGTTGGCGTAAAAAGCGGCGGGGTGGTAAAAAGCTCGCGCGCGGAAACGCCGACGCGACCGCGACTGGACCTCGCGCGGCCGCCGCCGCTGGCTCCGCCTCTCACGCCGCCGTCGCCGCTCGCGCCTGGGTCGTCCCGCGCGCGGTCGTGCCCGACGCGTTCGGACGGACGAAAGGATTTGACCTCGCCCGCGACGGCGTTTCGACGAGAAAGAAAAAGCGCCGCCGGTTTCGACGAGAACGCGCCGGACTCGAACGCGCCCCTCGGCGCGAGCTGGGGCGACGAGAACGACTCGGCGCCGCGGAGCGCGCGCTCGAGCCGCGCCGAGGCGCTTCTACGCGACGCGCGGCGTGGCTCCAGCGATGACGCGAGCGAGTCCTCGCTCCAGGAACGCCCCCGCTCGCGGGCGCTCGCGGAGGGAGGTTCGGGAGGGTTCCAAAACGAATCCCGGGAGAGACGTTTCTCTCAGAATTTCGGAAGCGCCTCCGCGAGCTCGGTCGCGACGTCGCCGCCGCGCGGGGGCCCGGGCTCGCCGTTCGCCGAGGAGGACGCCTCCGCGCGCCGCGCCTCGCGGCGGCGCTTGCAGCGTGAGAAGTACATGGCGAAGCTCCGCGACGGTTTCGCGGAGGACGCCTGGATGAGCCCGGAGGAGGCGCGCCGCCGCGCGGCGACGGCTCGCCGCAACGCGCACTCGGAGCCGGAGGCGCTTTTTCGGCGGTTCGACGGTTTCGGCGCGAGAAGAGGCTCTTCGGCGAGCGACGACGCGTTTTCGTTCGCGTCGCGAGCGACTCGCGCGTCGATGAGCACGTACGAGCGGGGAAGCGCGACCGGCGGCGAGCGCCGCGGCTCGAGCCGGTTCACGGCGCGCGCCGCCGCGGCGGAGGAGGCGGCGCGAGCGCGTTTCAGTCGCTCGGAAGCGCCGGGCGCGCCCCATCCGCCTCCGGGGATGGTCTCGGTTCCTCCCCACGCGGTGGGCGTGGGTCCCGAGGCGATGCTGTGGCAGCTGCAGCAGCAGCAGCAGATGGTGTTCCAGCAGATGCAGCAGCTCCAGCTCGCGCAGCAGCAGCAGCAGCGGCGGGCGCACGCGGGATACCTCCACGCGGAGACAAGACAATCGGCGAACGGTTTAATGACGGCCGACGACGGCTCGCGTCCGCCGCC
>Ga0181561_10001392_pt1 | contig 21473 bp, 21 predicted proteins | sample 011ome_19_FD_133760 | JGI IMG/M metagenome (GOLD analysis project Ga0181561, IMG submission 133760) | Coastal salt marsh microbial communities from the Groves Creek Marsh, Skidaway Island, Georgia - 011510BT metaG (megahit assembly) | ecosystem: Environmental > Aquatic > Marine > Intertidal... | reverse complement strand
TCCCCCAGTTTAAAAATCTGGACCGTCCCGGTTCTTCAGAAGGCTCCTACTTCACCTGGGTGGATCAGTTCAATACGCTCGGTCTGGGTGACAACACACCCATAAACACAGGCAACCAGAGCGGCGGGCTTCTTGCACTCAATGACGGGGAGTTTGTAAGGATGCGTGTTCCTTATCCGCTGGGCTTCTATACCAAATGGATGGATGGACGCATTGATGATCCTGATGCCGGATGGAAAGGTCGGGGTGTGTGGGCTACGTTCAGTGGTCGCGCGCCCTTCCACATGGAAACCGGTAAAGACACGACCAGCATTGTTTACCATTTCCAGGTGAGACCGGATCCCCTGGCAAGATAATCTGATGCTTATCTGGGAGGCTCCAGCCACTTCTGGTCAACGGCTACCGGGGCAGAAAGTGTCAGGAGAAATGCTTCGAGCTGTTTGAGCTCAAAAGACAAAAGACCAAGCGGTTCTTCGGCCTCGTTATGACCAATCATTGCCAGCGGTGCTCTGTTGTAATGATCAAGGGTTTCTTCCAGCGTATCGATTTGCCCCTTGTGCATATAAGGGGCAGTGCCTTCAAGATTTCGCAGGGAGGGTGTTTTCAGGGCAGCAATCAGCTCCACGCCTTCCCTTGCATGCGTTAACTCAAGACACTGACCTGGCTGGGCATCACTGTAGGGTCCAATGCAGTTAAATTCATTTCGCCTGACCTCCCTGACACCATCAATACGCCCCCTGTCCGGCAGATCGCCTGGATAGGAAAGCACACCAGTATTATGAAATTCATTGTTCGTAAACAAGGGCCCGTTATGACACTCCATGCAGCGACCTTTCCCCATAAAAAGACGCAAACCTTTTATTTCATTTTGATTAAGAATGTCACCTGGCTTTTCATTATTTACAATCGCTTCGGCGTACTCATCAAATCGCGAAGGTGACGGAAGCATAAGTTTTTCATAGGCAGCTATAGCCTTGCCTACATTGGCAAAAGTTGTATTGACGAGTAGCCTGTCTTCTTCCTCCATACTTTCCCAGGCAGCTGCCCATTCTTCATTTACTTCAGGGGCTGCGTGTTCAGGAAATCGGGATAGATCTGTAAAGTCCGGCAGCTCCCTGAAAATAATTTCATACAATTCAGCATATTCCATGTCACTGGTGACAAGCCGCGAAATTGCCATCCGGTTACTGCCATGTTCCTGGGGATCTTCAAGAGGAGAAAGCGCCTGTGACCAGAGACTGTCACGGCGTCCATCCCAGTAGAGCCAGGGACTGTAAGCCAGGCCAACAATGCTCGGGGTATTCCTCCTGGATTGTCCAAGCGCACGCGCCTTTTCCATGCCATCTGTAAAGCGCCTATCCGGCCTGTGACAAAAGGCACAATTCACCTGATTGTTTGCGCTTAGACGCATATCAAAAAACAGGGCGTGTCCAAGTTCTGCGGCAAGTGGAGCTGTATCAACCGCATTACTTGGATCATCAGGCACTGATGGAAGGCTGCCGATCCAGAGAGATTGAATAAAACGCTTTTCTTCTTCACTCCACGGCGATGGTGGCCACCATGCCATGGCTAACCATGTAACAAGCAGCGCTGCCAATAACAGTACTAAAGAGAAAAGTGGCTTTGAAAAGCCAGATTGTTGGTTGGTCATAAATCCAGCGTTAGGAGTACCGTGTCCGAGACATCATTGTGATTGATGGTCAACACCAGTTCCCAGTAACCCATCATGTGAAAACGCAATCCTTGCAGCAGGTAACTGCCATCCTCCTGATGCACAATTGAGGGGGCTGTAGCCAGCCCATGATTATGTTCAGGCATGCCGCCATCAAAGCTGATTTGTGCATCATGAACGCTCGTTCCAGAGCTGTCCTGTAGCCGTAATATCCAGGAATGAATCCGGTTAATTGCAATCGGGTTCAGCTCACTTTCTATACTGAGTTTATAAAGCCGTTTTTCGGACTCCAGCATACCTTTCGGTAATGCCTGGGCCATTAGCCCTGCAGGCATAAACGCAATTATGAATATCAACCCGGTACTAAATACTTTTTTTGACACTGTCACATACCTTTTATCTTTTATCTTTTATCTTTTATCTTTTATCTTTTATCTTTTAACTTTTAGCCTTCTTTTCCCTGTTCATCCACCAGTATGCAAACTGAATTGCCAGGGCCAGTAAAATGAACAGGGGCACATAACCGAAGCCTATATAACCTACTTCAAATGGGAATACGGCTGTATAAAGCTCATTAGTCTCGGGATGTCTTGCAGTTACGACACCCAGGTAGTTTCCGGATTCCTGGAAATCATGATTGATGGTGTATATATCAGGCTGCCGGGAAGGTGCCCTGTAAACAACTGTCGCATCATCAATCTCGGCCTGGCTCAAGGCCTCAACATCCTGTATCTGGGCAAAGCGTCCCATCCCGGTGATATCACGGATGACACGAAAATCAACAGGCACTTCACCCAGATCGCCGTACGTGTATTCCATGACAAAAATAGTCTCACCCGTATCAGGTAAATCTTCACAATAATCCTGATGCTCTCTTGTCCGGGGCAGGTATATTTTGAAGTGGGCACTGTAGAAACCAATCTTGATAATACATAGGTCTCCATCGGGCGTAACGCTGCCATGACCAAGGGCAGCATTTCCTGCAAAAAACAGAAAGCAAAGTGTGAATATCCTGCAAAATTTCATCGAGGGGCAAAATAAAGTGTCGAGATACGAGTGGTGAGTATTGTATCTCGTATCTCGTCACTCGTAACTCGTTACTTCAATGGCAAATAAACATCCGTAATCATTTCGTGTTCTTTCACGTGTGGCCCTACATTGAGGTAATGGAAGAAGACAGGGAAATCGCCCATTTCTTCCCCACTCTCTGGCAACCACTGGTACACCAGGTATTCAGCTGGCAGCACTCGATCACGCGATCCTTCATGCCTGGCTACCGCACACCGGCATGCCGGAATGACCTTGTTGATCACACCCTGAGGGTTGTCACCAATTTCATTCTCAACGGACACACAGATATCCATTCGAAAATCTTCAGGAAAGGTATTTTTTGGATCAGTGTAATGAATCCCATAGGTTTCCCCCTTGCCTGGTGAAATGCCATTTTCCTGGCGCCACTCAATGAATTTCATGGAACTCTTGTAGGTCTGACTTTCCGGGCCATGGTGTTCAAGTGCTGCGACTAGCGTCTCCGGGAACTCAACAATATCAACCTGCATGTTTGTATACTCCTTTGGCCTGTATCTCGGACCGGCATCAATATGATTTATATCCCACCAGGTTTCCCAGTCCGGTTTTCTCCTGAACTGGGATGGCGTTTGTCGGTATTCCCGCCTGATGGCCCGGGTAAAAGATTCCGGATATTCAAAACCAGCATCCAGTGCAATATCAGTGATACTGCGCTGGCGATTGAAAACCAACTGCATGGAAGCACGCTTCAATCTGGCCAGAAGCACGAACCGGCCTACACTCATACCGGTGTAGTCGTTGAAAAGCCTGTGAAAGTGAAATCTGGAAATCTGCGAGTTGTCGCTGATCATGTCCAGTGAAAGCGGCTCATCAAGGTTTTGCATAATGAACTTCACCGCACCAGCCAGTTTCGCATCATTTCTTGCTGCTTTACCTGTGCTCTTAGCCTGCATGTTTTCCAATCATCTATTACCTGGGCAGAAGTATTAATGAATATTTGTAAGTAAGCCTGACCGAGATTGCTATTTTGATACATGAAAATTGCGCTCAGTAGGTTTACAATCGCGCTCTTTCCAGGCTCATACCGATATGAATAAATTTACAGCTTACTCCCAGATTGGCTTTGCCATCCTGCTCTACGTCCTCAGCGCCCTGACATTTTTTGATTATATGTATTCGCTGGTCATCCCGGATACCGTTACTGCCGTGGAAAATGCGTTTGGTAAACTCGTTATTCTTATATTCATGCTGGTATTAGCCAAATTTGCCATGGCGGGCGGCAAGGAAAAACTGAAAGCTGCAAGGTCAGGCCAGGAAAATGAATACGCAGAAAAGGACTCAAATGAGCCATTTGATACAGATCAAACAGTGGATATAAAAGAGGCTGAAAAATAAAGAAAAAACGGGCGTAATCCCTGAAAATTCCTTGCTCTGTCAGGGGCTATGCATTAACATCACGCCCTGACTGAACACTGGCACTGCAAGGCCAGAACCAGTGTCAGCAACAAGCCTTTAAAATTATATTTTTTTCTTAGAAATCAATAATCTGGCAAATAATTGGTGGGTATGGCTGTAAAGACAGTCAATGTGTGTTTTGTAGCTTGAGAATGATGTCCGACTTCCGCAAAAACATGAACAGCAAACACGGCGATCAATCTAAATCCATCCCGGATAATCGCACCTCCCCAAAAAACCAATCCAAGTACCAAATTCATTTAGTATCTGATCCTCTGGATCAGTTAAACTCAGCTGAAAATTCAGCCGACAATAAATTTTCAAAGTCACAATTTGCTGCTGCAGCACTTCAGTGCTGACAGGCAGATAATATATTAAGGACAGGAAAGATATGGCATTTGTTGTTTCTATCGTTTTTCTTATCATTATTTCAGTCGTTTTCCATTTCTGGAGTCCCTGGTGGCTGACAGAAATTGCCTCCAACTGGACGTCTATTGACACAACCATCCTGATTACCTTCTGGGTGACCGGATTTGTCTTTGTGGCAGTGAATGCTTTCCTGGCTTATTCAGTCTATAAATACCGCTTCGACAAGAATCGTAAAGCGGTTTATGAGCCTGAAAACCACAAACTCGAAATGTGGCTGACCGGCTTTACAGCGATTGGTGTCGCGGCAATGCTGACACCGGGACTGTTTGTCTGGGCTGATTTTGTCACAGTTCCGCAAGATGCCCACGATGTGGAAGTTGTTGGCCAGCAATGGCAGTGGAGCTTCCGCTACCCTGGAGCTGACGGCGTCCTGGGCACTGCAGGCAACGAGTATGTCACTATTAATAACCCGCTTGGTGTGAATCCCGATGATCCGTTTGGCCAGGATGACATCATTGTGGAATCCAAGAACATGCATTTACCCATTAACGAGCCAGTCAATATCCTGCTTCGTTCAAGGGATGTTCTGCATGACTACACCGTTGCGCCATTCCGCGTGAAAATGGACCTCGTACCCGGTACTGTCACCTATCTCTGGCTGGAACCAACCCTTGAAGGGACTTTTGACATCCTCTGTGAAGAACACTGTGGTCTGGGTCACTTCGTGATGCGCGGTTCTGTCACAGTCGAGGAACGTGAAGATTTCGATGCTTGGCTTGCCACACAGAGCACGTTTGCTGAAACCCAGTCAGCACCAGCGGGCAATGCCCAGGCAGGCCAGGCCTCCTACGCCGTTTGTTCAGCCTGTCATGGTGTCAACGGTGAAGGTAATGTTGCCCTGAATGCCCCGAAAATTGCCGGCCAGGAAGACTGGTACATTCGCCAGCAAATTGCGTATTACAAGAACGGCGCCCGTGGTTCACACCCGGATGATGTTTATGGTGCGCAGATGGCCCCAATGGCTGCAACTATCGTGAACGACCAGATCATGAACAATATCACGGCCTACATCGACACATTGCCTGATGAGCCGGCAGCGGAAACGGTGACCGGTGACCTGGACAATGGTGCAGATCTCTACCAGGGTAAATGCTCCGTGTGTCATGGGGACCAGGGTCAGGGAGTCTGGACTACCCACGCGCCACGACTGGCAGGCATGACTGACTGGTACCTGGTCAGACAACTGCAGAATTTCAAATCCGGTGTGCGCGGAGCGCATCCGGAAGATCAGCTAGGCTACCAGATGACCCATATGGTCTCTGCTCTGGCTGATGACGATGCGATTAATGATGTGGTGGCATATATCAATACCCTGCCATAACAGGCAATACAGCACATCAACACAAACAGAAATGAATAGCATTATGCTGACCGTTACACAGGATCAGCACGAAACGAGGAGAAAGTAATGGCTTATATACCCATAGCGGATCAGAAAGATGAGATGCACGATCCGCATAGTTTTATTGCCAAATATGTCTGGAGCCAGGACCACAAGGTCATCGCTATACAATATGGCGGTCTCGCGATCGCTGTAGGCCTGATCGCCCTGGTACTGTCAGTACTGATGCGCCTGCAACTGGGCTATCCGGAATCTTTTGCATTTATTGATCCGGCTGATTACTACCAGTTCGTCACCATGCACGGCATGATCATGGTGGTATACCTGCTCACTGCCCTTTTCCTCGGCGGCTTTGGTAACTACCTCATTCCTTTGCAGATCGGTGCCAGGGACATGGTATTCCCCTTCATGAATATGCTCAGTGTGTGGGTTTACGCCCTCTCTGTGGTCATACTGCTGGCCAGCTTCTTCGTCTCTGGCGGACCGACCGGAGCTGGATGGACACTCTATCCACCACAGTCTATTACCGGAGGCACACCGGGTGCCGACGGCGGCATCATCCTGATGCTCCTATCGTTGGCAGTCTTCATCGTCGCCTTCACCATGGGCGGTCTTAACTATGTTGTCACCGTCCTGCAGGCGCGCACACGTGGCATGACCCTGATGCGTATGCCTCTGTCAGTGTGGGGTATTTTTGTTGCCACTATCCTGGGTCTGTTCGCTTTCCCGGCGTTGTTTGTAGCTGCAATCATGATGTTTTTCGACAAGATGCTGGGTACAAGCTTTTTCCTGCCAGCAGTCGTTTCCCTGGGTGAAACACTGGAACACACAGGTGGCAGCCCCGTCCTCTTCCAGCATTTGTTCTGGTTCTTTGGACATCCCGAAGTTTATATCGTAGCCCTGCCCGCATTTGGCCTGGTTTCCGACGTACTCAGCTGTCACGCGCGTAAAAATATCTTTGGTTACCGCATGATGGTGTGGGCCATCATCGCTATCGGCGGGCTAAGCTTTATCGTTTGGGCTCACCATATGTATGTAAGCGGCATGAATCCTTATTTTGGTTTCTTCTTTGCCTTTACCACCCTGATTATTGCTGTGCCAACAGCCATCAAGGTGTACAACTGGGTACTTACCCTGTGGGAAGGCAATATTAGGCTGACAGTACCAATGCTCTTTGCCTGCGGCTTCATCTTTACCTTTGTCCACGGCGGTTTGACCGGAATATTCCTTGGAAATGTAACCGTTGACCTGCCACTTTCTGACACTTACTTCGTGATCGCCCACTTCCACATGGTAATGGGTGTATCCCCCGTAATGGTATTGTTTGCGGCAATCTACCACTGGTTCCCTAAAATGTCGGGAAAGATGTTTAATGTCACGCTGGGCAAAATTCATTTCTGGGCGACTTTCTTTGGTACTTACGCGATTTACCTGCCAATGCATTACCTGGGCATCATGGGACTGCCGCGTCGCTACTACGCCATGGGCACCACTGACTTCCTGCCTGATTCAGCACAGGCTTTGAATGCCAATATCACGCTGGCTGCCATCTGGGTAGCGCTGTTCCAGGTCGTCTTTATCGTTAATATTTTCTGGAGCCTCTGGAAAGGCAAGAAATCTGATGGCAACCCATGGGAAGCCACCAGCCTTGAGTGGCACACTCCTGACAACCCTCCTTGCCATGGCAACTGGGGTCCAGAACTGCCAACAGTTTACCGCTGGGCTTATGAATATAGCGTACCCGGTGTGAAAGCAGACTTTGTTCCGCAACACGTTCCTGCGAGCGATGTTGAAACAGAAGATGGCTCAACTTACAAAGGCCATGATGAATGAGCTTTTTTAAAAGCATATTTGACAAGCCCTGGGCTTACCAGGGTGAAGACCCCAGTCTTGGCGGGTTAGAAATTGCCGAGGGCATGCACCCCAAGCGCATTGCTCTGCGCGTATTTCTCGCTATTGTTTCTGTTGTCTTTATGCTTTTTATTGTCGCCTATTACATCCGAATGGATCTAAGCGACTGGCGACCCATGCCTGAGCCCACCCTACTCTGGATAAACTCACTCGTGTTATTTGTTTGCAGCATCATCATGCAGTGGACGAGGGGAGCTGCAAAAGCTGACCAGAGAAACAAGGTCAAGTGGGGCATGGTTGCTGCGGGCATATTCACCCTTGGTTTTATTTTCGGGCAGCTCAATGCCTGGGAAGAATTAAATAATGCCGGGTATTACCTGGCGAGCAATCCTGCCAATGCCTTTTTCTACTTGCTAACTGGCCTGCATGGATTGCATATCCTGGGTGGTTTGTGGGTATGGACAAGTTCCACATTCAAGGTCTGGTCGGGAACTGAAGTTAAAGCTATACGTTTGAGCGTGGAGTTATGTGCCGTTTACTGGCATTTCCTCCTGCTTGTCTGGCTCGTACTTTTTGGACTTTTGACCTATACATAAATAACAACACGTAACGAATAAACAGGTAATACTAGGAAATAACTATGAGTGGAGAATCACTGACTCTTTCGCAACACGCCGATACCATGGTCGAAGACTGGGCTGGCGATAAAGAAACTTTCCATGTGCCTTGGGGCAAGGTGATGATGTGGATATTCCTCGTCAGTGACACCTTTATCTTTAGCTCATTTCTTGTTGGCTACATGAATGTGCGCCGTACTACCACGGACCCATGGCCCTATCCTAGTGAAGTTTTCTCCCTGGAGCTGTTTGGCAGCAATGTACCACTGATTCTTATTGCGATCATGACATTTATCCTGATCACAAGCTCAGGCACCATGGCTCTGGCCGTGCGCGCGGCACAGCACAAAGATAAAAAAGCGATCTTTAAATTAATGGCGATTACCGCCTTGTTTGGAGTCAGCTTCGTCGGCATGCAGGCTTTCGAGTGGTCAAAACTGATTTCTGAAGGTGTACGTCCCTGGGGCAACCCATGGGGAGCACCACAGTTTGGTTCTGTTTTCTTCATGGTTACCGGATTCCACGGACTGCACGTATCCTGCGGTGTAATCTACCTGTTGGTTGTGGCAACCAAGGTATTGAAAGGCCACTATGATGAGAAAGGCGATTATTCCATCGTCGAGATTACAGGCCTCTACTGGCACTTTGTTGACCTGGTATGGGTCTTCATCTTTGCCTTCTTTTACCTCTGGTAAGCAAGTAACTTTTAAAGCTATTACGAATTTAGACGAACAAGATTAAATATTAAGGGTAAAAAAATGGAAAACGTTGAAACACAACAACCTGCTTCAGAACAGGGAACTGGCGGCCAGGAACATCCTATCGGGATTTACCTGAAAGTCTGGATCCTGCTCTTTGTACTGAGCTTCTTTTCCTACCTTGTAGACTACTTTGATTTCCAGGGCATGCTGCGCTGGACACTGATCCTCATCTTTATGTTTTTGAAAGCCGGCTTTATTATCGCCATCTTCATGCATGTCATGTGGGAACGCATGGCATTGATCACAGCCATCCTCGGGCCGCCTCTCCTATTGCTCTTCCTGATTGGCTTCATGATTTCTGAAGGATTTTATGTGTTCGGAACCCGTGTTGATTACATGGGCCGCCCTGAAGCTGCAGAGCGTGTTCATGTTGTACATGAATCTGGTCATGAAGCCGAAGGTGAGCACTAATGGTAAGTGACGAAGAAAAGCTGGAACAATATGAAGAAGGCAGCGACAGTGATGCCGACGCATTCGCAATCATTATGCTAATCGTCATTGTGGGCCTTACTCTCGTTCATTACATGTCAGCCTAGTAAACTATCAAATTGTTATAAAAAAGCCGGTTTTAAGCCGGCTTTTTTATTCCCGCTCAAAACTCCTATTCTCCATGGCACGACGGCTAAATAAGGCTTGTTGATGTATATCAATGCGGTTGTTCGAGGCCCTACCTATACTGATTCTCAAGTTGAATAGTTATTAAACAGGAGTGAAGATCATGGTATTTATTATTTGTGGCGCGATGGCTGTCATCGCTATTCTCGGTATTGCAGGCACACTGGCGGGTATTGCGACTAACAAGATTCACGTATAAGTTTTACCCCCTAACCACAGAACTCACTCTTCCGGCCGGTGTTCAGGATAATATCCTGATGCTGGCCGGTCTCTTATTTCCCCTTCTCTGGTCGTTAATCACCACTACATTTATGGCATAATTGGCAGCTTCTTATAGCTCGCTTTTTCATGTAGTAATGAAATCCAAGACATTTTCCTTTGGCCAATTGGAAATCCGCTTCAACTGGATAATAGCCCTCTTTGTATTAATCCTCTTTTCTGGCTTTGTCAGGCTGGGAATATGGCAGATGAGTCGTGCCCAGGAAAAAATCCAGTTACAGGAAACCTATAACGAACTGGGTGAGGATTACGCGACCCCTATCGAAGATGTCGGTATGTCCGGACTGGAAAACGATGCCATGACCATACAGAACATGCATGTGTCACTGAATGGTCAATATCTGAATGACAAGACCCTGTTTATGATCTACCAGACCTATGAAGACACACTGGGTTATGAGGTTGTCACCCCATTCAGACTCTCCAGTTCAGACAAAGTTGTCTTTGTAAGCCGGGGCTGGGTTTATGCGAACACATACGAAGCTTTGAAAGCGAAAGTATCACCTGTCGCAGGTACGCGCACAATCATGGGTCAACTTTATGTTCCTACTGAAAAGCAGGCAGCCAGAACCAACGATATAGACCTTTCTTCTCCCACATGGCCCCTTGAAATACGCTACCTCAATACGTTAGAGTTGGCGCCATTGTTTGAGGAAAGCATTTTTCCTTACGAAGTCAGGCTCGATGCAGACCAGGAGGGTCTATACATACGACATTGGCCTACTGTGTACGTGGATACAGGCAGAAATTACTCCTATGCGCTGCAATGGTGGTCAATGTCTATTGCCGTCCTGATTGTGGCATTTGTCCTGAGCAGTAATATCCTCCAACTCCTGCAAAAACGCGCTAAACCTATATAACGATTCATTATCCTGATTTTTTATTGAGTCAACGCAGGACCGTTGTTATTCTCTGCCGTCAGCCTGTATAGAGATATTCCCCGGAGGTAACAATGCGCCGTATTTTCATCTTTCTTCTTGTTGCGATTTTTTCCAGTCAGGTTTTTGCCCAGCCCTCATCTATCGGACAAACCGTCCGAGAAGCCATGGCAAGTGATATACGCACAGAGCAGGACAAAGCCAGGGATATATATCGCAAACCTGACCAGGTTCTGGAATTCTTTGGCCTGGAAGAGGACATGCGCGTCATTGAGATCTGGCCCTTTGGCGGCTGGTATACCAAGATATTGGGGCCTGTATTGAGTGAAAATGGCCAGCTATACACAACACAGCCTTACCTTGGTAATTATAGTGAAGCACTGGACCCTACTCTTGAACTTGCAGGCATGGAAAACGTTGAGAAACTTGATTACAACTATATACGTGGTCAAGGTCCCCAGGGTAATTGGGTAGGTCCCGCTGGAGACTGGAAAGTTGATCCCGTTGATATGGTCCTCACTTTCCAGAACTACCACAACCTCAACTATGACGACCGCATGGCGCTCAATGAAACCACCTTTAATGCACTCAAGCCTGGCGGTATTTACGGCATAGTCGACCATACACGCAGACATATGCAGGCCGGTGAGCGCTTTAATGGCCGTCGCATGGATCCTGTGCTTGTTATCAAGGAAGTATTGGACTCAGGCTTTGAACTGGTCGATTACAGCGATTTGCTAGCTATGCCAGACGATGCTCTGACCCTTGAAGTAGGACAGCCTGAAGTGAGTGGTCAATCAGACCGTTTTACCCTGAAATTCAGAAAGCCCGAATAGATAAAAAACCACCAGCAGAAAACTAAAGCCAACGTTAAGAAATTCACTGCGTTGAATAAAAACCGATGAGCGTTATTTCGACGTCAGTACCCAGACACCATCCCAGTTTTCGGGATCGCCATTCTTGATCAGGTGATCACACCGTTCAATATACAGCTTTGCACAGGCATCCTCGGGATTTAAGTCGAGGACCTTGCCAAAATGTGTCTTTCCTTTCTCCCATTCGCCTGACTGGTAACATTCCATGCCGTCGCGAAACACACCGAGAGCTTCCACCATATTTGGGTAACTTTCTTCGGTGTGATAATCCAGCAATTCATAGACACCGACAGGTTCCGTTTTCCCTTTAACCACGACGTTATCCACAAGACGGTGGCGATAACTGCTTTTTAGTCCATCCAGGCAAGACTGGCTGATCAGGATATGGGCGCCATACTGTTTACAAGCACTTTCCAGTCTTGCCGCCAGGTTTACACCATCGCCAATGACCGTGTAGTCCATCCGCTTGGGAGAACCGATATTACCTGACACCACATGGCCTGTATTCAAGCCAACCCCATGATCAATAGGTTGCTTTCCGGCTTTTCTCTGCATTGCGTTGAATTCGTTAAGCTCGGTCATCATGCGGATTGCAGCCTTCACAGCTCTATCCGGATCATCTTCATGGGGAAATGGTGTACCAAAGATCGCCATAATGGCATCACCAATAAATTTATCCAGCATGCCCCCTTCATCAGTTATCACATCCACCATCAGGGTGAAATAATCATTGAGCAGTTCAACAATGCCCTGGGCACCGAGTTCTTCACTCAGTGTGGTAAAGCTGCGAATATCTGAAAACAATACAGTGGCTACCGAGTCCTGGCCTCCCAGCAATTCACCACCATCTCCCATCAGCTTGTCAGCCAGGCCGGGGTCCATGTAACGGGACATGGTAGATTTCATCCGGACCTCGGATGAAATATCTTCCAGCATGATCATCGTGCCCAGTTTTTCTTCATCTTTTCCTTTCAGGGGTAGAATAGTAGTGTTGATTGACACTTGTTCACCACGACAATCAAGGGTGGCATCCAGCATAATCTCGGCTTCCTGGTTTTCTTCCACTTCCTCAATTTTTTCAACGATCCATTTGTTCTTGGTACCAAAGAAATCAGCGACATCCTGCTGCAGGATTTCATGTTCCTTGACCTGGAGAATGCGTTGACCTGCCATGTTGCAGGTCACAATCTTCATATTTTCATCCATGGTCACGACACCATTAGACATACTCTCCAGCATGCTTTCGTTGTAATTCTTTACTTCCTGCACGTGCTGAAACAGGCTGGCATTTTCCAGGCCAATGGCGATCTGCGATGTAAATGCCGTGAGTCTTTGCTCATCTTCATCAGTAAATGGTCCGCCACGTTTGTTCAAAACCTGCGTCACGCCAATAATCTTTCCATCCTTGTTACGGACAGGAGAACACAGCATGGAACGCGTGAAATAACCGGTCTGTTTATCAACGGCCGGGTTGAAACGCAGATCAGCATAGGCATAGGGAATATTGACAGACTGTCCACTGGTGAACACATTGCCAGCAATACCTGCACTATTGGGAAAGCGCAGCTCAGTCGCACCGAGCCCCTGGCCAATCTGTGTATAGAGTTCATCGGTACGTTCATCGTTCAGGAACAGGGTGGAACGATCAGCATTAAGCATCTTGGTCACAGCGGACATGATCATCTGTAACAGAGGACCCAGGTTGATCTCGGAAGACACATCCGAAACCACACGAAGAAATTCAGCTTCCTGCTGCCGCAATGCATTCATGCGTTCAACATACATGGTGCCCTGAAGGACAATAGCTACCTGGGTATTGATCGCCTCCACCAGTGTCATGTCGGCATCGGTAAACCCGCCCTTGCGCTTGTTCAGTGTCTGGGCGACACCAATAATTTCTCCACGCACAGTACGAACCGGCACACAGAGAATATTGCGGGTTTTAAAGCCACTTTTCTGGTCAATGCTCTGGTTGAAACGGGGATCTTCGTAGGCATCTTTCACGATCTCGGATTTACCGTGCGTGAAAACCCAGCCGGCAATACCTGTGTTGTTCAGAAAACGGATTTCCCGCTCAACTCCACCAAGAGCAATGCGTGAATAGAGTTCATCAGTGGAAGGGTCATTAAGAAAGAGACTGCCCCTTTCAGAGTCAGTCACCGTGGTGACCTCTTCCACGATCACTTGTAACTGGTGGTCCAGGTTATCGGCTTTTGCCACCTTCTGACTGATATCCAGTACCAGTTGGGCAATATCCTTCTTACTGTCCTTTCTTTTCCTGGGCGCAGGCTTTTTCGTGGCAGTTTTTTGGGCCGCCTTGTTCGCCGTTTTTTCTTCCATGATCTGTTTGGAAAGTCGCTTAGGCATTGGCGCTCTCCAACTGTGATCTTAAATGGGCAATGGTTTCCCGCAACTCTGCATTTTCATGGTCACTTTGCAGTTTTATTTCGCGCAGGGATTCCTGGTGATTGAAATTACTCAACTCAAGTTCGTCCCGTAAGGATGCAATAGTTTTTTCCAACTGCTGATGCTGGCTGCTGGCTTCGGACTTTTCCCGCTGAACTTTGTTGTCACCATCCAGGAGTGTCTGTTCGAGCTGGTCGCGTAATGCACGTGATGTGTCGTTCAACTGGTTCACTTCTGAAGACCAGCTCGCCTTGTTCTGCTGCAATTCTGTTTCACGTTCAAACTGCAATGCTTCCATCTCCTCGCGCTGGTTCTGGATGGTCTCCCTTAACTGGGCCATCTCGTTGGCGGATTCGTTATAGGCCTTCTGCACAGCCTGGTCTTTTTCCAGCATGACATTATCGATTTCGGCCCTCAGGGACTGTGCAATTTCTTTCAACTGGGCGACTTCCTTGCCAGCCTCACGCACAGCTTCCGCCACCTGGTGTTCAGTCTCGGCATTGGCAATATCAAGCTCCTGCCGCAGTGCCGTGACAGTGTTCTTCAGGTGGAGGATTTCTTTCTGGGTTTCGAGATCATAATGCTCAGAAAACTCAGAGGTATCCGGTTTATCGCCTTGTTTTTCCATGAAATTTTCAAATTGAAAACAACGGGCCGGATATAATAAACCTTTCTTGGGAAACCTGCCAGAGACTCTTTCTGGCCGTAAATTGCCCAGAATAGTGAATTCGAGGGTAAATTACTGCCCGGACAGGCCTGAATAAGGCCCTGTGGAATGGACCACTTTTCCGTCCACCAGGGTCAGCAAGGGGCTTATATAACGGATTTCTTCTGCATCCACAGTCAGGTAGGGTCTGTCGATGACCACCAGGTCTGCCAGTTTACCCACCTCTATTGAGCCCAGGGTATCCTCTTCGCCAAGAAACCAGGCATTGTCAGCAGTATATAGCCTCAGGGCTTCAAGGCGACTGATCTGCTCACCGGGAATAATCGGCTCACCCCCCATGTGATTGCCTGTCACCATGAAATACAGTGACAGCCAGGGGCTCAGCGGGCCAACTACGCCGGAATCAGTACCAGCCCCCATACGTATACCACTCTCCAGCAGCGTCTTCAGTGGCGGCCCGGGACTCCAGCCTGTTGAACCATTCCGCAGAACGTCATGATCCTGAACACGCACCGAGACACCGATAGCTTTCAACCGCTCAATCTGGTTCGGCGTAATTTCAAAAATATGTTCCAGGCTCCAGCGCAGGTCAGCGATGGACAATTCCGCAGCCACTCTTTCCATGATTGATAGATAGCGTTCAATTTCATCTTCCCAGATCGTGTGCTGGGAAAGTGGCCACCCTGCCCTGGCCACATTCATATAGGCTTCAAAAACCTCATCATCGGTCGCCTCATCGGCAATAACCCGTTCACCTACACCCACGACTTTATAGAAACCGTCTCCCATGCCTATCGTTGAATTCAGTACACGGGCACTGACAGAGCGCAGGTCATCCTGGTCAAGAATATCCCGATGATCATATTGCAGGCGCATACGCAGAGGTAGCTCACCACTACGCCAGAGCGTATCCAGAATGCGGAAATTGGGACGATCATCGATATCCAGTTCAGCCCCGAGGAAATCACAGCAGCCCTGATCGACAACAGTCGTCAGGCCGGTAGAAACGGCATAAGCCATGTAGTCACGGAATCGGCGCAACATGCGCTCATCGGTCCGGGTACGCAGGATAAACCTGAGCCCGCCTTCGGCTGCCGCTGAAATGCCTTCTCCGTTAACTGGAATACCCCGTTCGATCAAGGTCCGCCTGCCCAGGTCATTCACAATGCCATCGGCAAGATAGCCCCGTTGTATCCACACCGGGTTATCGGGAACTGCCGCGGTCAATTCTGCACTACTGGGCAATCGCTGTTCTTCAAACTGCAGGGCCGTCAACCCACCCACAGCGACAATCCATTGGCCGGCTTCTGCTTTCTCAGCCGCCTCAGCCAGAGCGACCTGGTATTCAGCAATGCTCGAGGCCCCTTCCTGACCGTGGATAAAGGGGCCGGGTGCCTGGGCCGTGCGAATAAAATGAGTGTGGGAATCGATAAGACCTGGAATGACAGTGCGACCTTCGAGATTGATAACCTCAACACAATCTCCTTCCGTATCAAGATCATTACCAACAGCAATGATTGTATTACCCTGGATGCGAACGGCAGAGACCGTAGTGTTGTTGTCATCCATGGTGAGGATGGTGCCGTTGGTGAGAATCAGATCGGGCGTGCCGGGGCAGGTTTGGGCAAAAACAAAAACTGAATAGAAAAATATGTTTACTACGAATGAAGCTTTCAGGATTTTACAAATCATATGCAGTGACTATTTTTGGATTGAGGATTTGGAAAGAATAATCTATAGGAGGCTGTATCACCAGCATGGTAGAAGAAGCTCGGCTAATGGTAGGGAATCAAGGTGTCAGAATACTTGATTTTTAGATTCGAAAAAAAAATCTATCAGGTTTACTTCACCACCAGGCGAGCATTGGCTCGCCTCCCGGTAGGAGTGATTCGATATTTGGCTAAGCCAAATTCCTCACCCACAAGGGGCGGCCTGAAAAGCGGCCGTCTGCGCTGCTGCCGCAGCTGTCGAACAAGGTTCGCCTCCGGATACCGGAGTGCTAAAAAACCAAAAAGCCCTCTGTAAGAGGGCTTTTTAGTTTTTGGCGCACCCGGTAGGAGTCGAACCTACAACCGCTCGGTTCGTAGCCGAGTACTCTATCCAGTTGAGCTACGGGTGCTTTGTTTAGTTAATTATATACTTTCTTACTTTGTTCCAAGCCGAGTACTTCTCTTTATTTCTCAGTTGAGGTACTGGTGCTGTATTTTTGAAGGCGTGAATTGTCCGGTATTTGGCCTTTCAAGTCAATTTACAGGCTATAATTTCCTGCCTTTTCAAAGACTTTTTACCTCAATGCTGCTTAAGGATATTCGCACCGATCACCTAGCAATCGACCACTGGGAACTGGCCCAAAACCAGTGCTGGGTGGTGCTCGGCCGCAATGGGTCAGGCAAGCAGCTCCTCGGCAAACTGATTACAGGGGAAACAACACTGAAAGCCGGAGAAATCAGCCATGATTTCCGGAATATTGTCATCCTTTCCTTCGAGGAGCAGCAATCCCTGTATGAACATGAATTGAAAATCGACGACAGTGATTTCATGGACAAACTGGATCCAGGAACCACAGTACGTGAGTTGCTTGAACTGGAGGATGAGATACCCGAAGCCCTCGCCTTCCTGAATCTCGACAGAATCCTGGACCGCGGCTACCGCCTGTTAAGCAGTGGTGAAGGACGAAAAACACTCCTGGCCCAGTCCATTCTACGCAACCCGGACCTCCTGGTGCTTGATGAACCCTATGACAGTCTGGATATCGAGTCACGGGCTGAACTGCAGGTCTTTTTTGCGCACTTGATTGAACAGCAGGAAACACAATTATTGTTCCTGCTCAACAACCAGGATGAAATCTGTGAATGGCAAACCCATGTAGCCGTGATGGAAAAAGGCGAAATTATCGCCATCGGGGAGCGAAAGCAGATTCTGGAAAATACTGCCGTTCAATCCCTTCTTTCATTTGATGCTACTGCCCTGCCGCCTTGGCCAGATAATCTGGATCGTCCCGAACCAACCGAGGTTCTGGTCAGGCTGGAAGATGGCAAGGTGCAATATGGCGATACTTTGATCTTTGATCATCTCAGCCTGGAAATTACACAAGGCGATCATACGCTGCTTACCGGGCCCAACGGTTCAGGGAAATCCACGCTGCTTGACCTGCTCACTGGAGACCACCCCCAGTGTTATGGCAACACGATGGAAATCCTGGGTTTCAAAAGGGGGTCGGGAGAAAGTATCTGGGATATCAAGAAACAGATCGGCATTGTCTCACCCGGGCTGCACAGGGATCACCGCGTTGCCGGTTCTGCCCTGCACATAGCACTAAGCGGTTTCTTTGACACGATTGGTCTTTACGATGAGCCTTCCGGGCAGCAAATCAGCCATGCCAGGCAATGGCTTGCACTCATCGGTATGGCAGAACTCAGTGCCGTACCTTTCAAACAGCTCAGTTACGGAGAACAGCGCCTTGTCCTGGTCGCCCGGGCCCTGGTCAAACAGCCCTCGTTACTGATTCTGGATGAACCCACCCAGGGCCTGGATGATGTTAATCGTCATCGTGTGATGTATTTTCTCGAACACCTGAGCAGCCAGAAACGCACGACGATCATCATGGCCAGCCACCGTCTTGATGAAAGACTACCCCTGTTTACACAGCATCTGGATTTGGAAAAGAATTAGGAACTAGAAGAGCAGGAAAAAGTTTTACTCGACTTCTTCTTCCTCGATATCGTCAGGCAACGGATACTCTGAAGCGCAAAGCAGGTCTGATTGGAAAATAATGCCGCGGTGAGGCTCGCCGATTTCAGCCATGATATAGATATAATCAAATACCTCATCGGCCTGCTCCTCCGGCACTATCACTGTCAACAATTCCTTTTCGGTTTGCTCGCCAATGCCTCTTTTTAACATTGGATTGTATTTGCCGGCGCCACGCGCCATGTTGATATTCCCGGTATTAATGCCATAGTCCATACGCAGACCATGCAAAATCTTGCGCCCCGTACCCTTGGGCATGATGCTGGTGATGAGTTTATGATTGGTGAGTTTACGCATGATGTCTTTATTAAGAGTGCGACTTAATACACTGTACTGATTTCGCCGCTGTCGATCTTATCCAGTACTTCCTTGGGAATATGCGTAGCCGCCTTGTCCAGCTTTGTCAGGTAAATGAAACCCATACCCGGTGTATCCAATTCACCAGCGATATACATGCGTTCAAAGATATGATCAGCCTGGTCATCTGCTACAGCGACAATGATGACTTCCTTTTCTGCTTCTACTGCCAGTGCCAGGATACCGAGCCGTTCCCTGACGCCTTCGCCTCGTGCATAGTAAATAGTGGCACCTGTGGCACCTGCTTCCTGCGCCGCAGTGACTATCTTGTCACCCATGCCTCGCTGCACGATACAGGTAATCATGCTGACATCAGTCAATACGGTTATTTCACGTGTACTCATGTTGTTGCAACTCCCACTTCAACAGGTCCAAGATCAGCATCTGCAAGTTGACGTCTGCGCTTGATCTTCCACTGTACCCAGATGCCTGTAGATAGTACGGCAATGATAGGACAAATTGATGCCAGTGAAAGGATGCCAAAACCATCCATGCTGCCCATGGCATTTCCAAAACCCAGGCCCATGGCCAGAACTAGTGGAACCGTAACCGGCCCCGTAGTGACACCAGCGCTATCCCAGGCGATATTGACAAAATCTTCAGTAGAGAAGTAGGTCAGCGCCATGGCGATGAAGTAGAACGGCAGCAGGAAGATCACAACCGGCATATTGACCACCATTTTAAGAATGCCAAGACAAATGCCACAGGCAACACCAAAGGCCACCGAATACATCAGCATGGATTTCTTGAATGCACCGTTGGTGAGGTTTTCCACGGTGGAACCCAGGGCATTCAATGCCGGCTCCGCCAGAGTGGCGCCAAAGCCAAGCAACCAGGCAAAGCCCAGGGCAATCAGTATCCCGAAGTTATAGGGATACAGGGGCGAATTTTCTACGATGCTCAGATAAGTAAAGGCTGCGGGAACAAGGCCTCCTGACTGCCCTCCCAGCTTGGCAAGACCATAGCTTAAGCCCACATTGAAAATAATCATGCCGACGACACAAAGGGAAATTCCATAAAAGGTATTCAGTTTGTTCTTTACTGATTCCTTGAGAAGCCCGTAAAGGACCAGGAGCAAAAACAACACTAACGGCACGATGGCCTGGATACCCAGCTTGATCTCAATCCAGGGGGTCGATTCATACCAGGGAACTTGGGCTGCACTGGCAGCCGAATTCGCGCTCTCAATAATTTGTTCGACCGGCACATTGAAATAGATATAAATTGCCAGGCTGAGCACGCCGATTATCGGAAACAGGGATGCCAGGGTGACAATGCCAAAACCCGAAAGTGAAGAAGAGCCTTTACCGGCTGACGCAGCAATCCCAATGCCCAGAGAAAGTACCAGAGGCACTGTCACGGGACCTGTTGTGACTGCCCCGCTGTCCCAGGCAAGGCCCAGTACATTGGATAAAAAGGGATTGCCCATCACGTATACCGTCAGGCCAAGGGTAGGAATCAATGCGCAATAGATGACTGGTTTCATACTCCAGCTGTACAGGAATCGCATGGTGCCGATTACAGCGGACAGTCCTACACCCATCCCCACGATCAATACCAGGGCCCCCGAATAATCATTCAGCAAGGCGTAAAGATAGGGTGCTTCGTTAACCCCCACAGTTGAACCGGCAGTTTTCAGTGCTCCAATCGCAGGCTCGGCGAAGGTCACACCAATACCCAGCAGGAAAGCGATACCCAATACAACTGGCAAGGGCGATTTACTGGGCAGCACGGTGCCAATGGTTTCACCGAAAGGCATCAGCCCCACCTTGAGACCTTCCATGAACAGCATCAGGCCAATAATGACGGAGATAAGTCCCACGGTGATCACCCAATGGTCGGCAACATTCTGCTTGAGAATAAAAAGCTGGAACAACACCAGGTAAATCGACAAGGGCAGAACAGCACGAATCTGTTCGTTAAGGCGTACGCTGATATAGGGCTTGATCAGTCGAACCACATCAAGCGAGCGAAGCTGTATCCTGGGCGAGTGATAGGGAATGTCTTCCCCCTGCTCATCCGTTTCGATTTTGGGTGTCAGTTGGTTATAACTGATTTGCCTCTGCTTGAGGGATACTTCCCGAACAAAGGCGCCGTAGCGAATTGTTATGGCCATAGTGATATCAATGCAGGCGCTGTATTTAGCGAACCATCATACCAAAGTAGTTGATTTTTGGAATAAAAATGGCGTTAAAAGGCCACACTTTCTCCTGGGGAGATACCCCTGACCAATGGTAAATCCCGGTTAGGAAAATCTGCGTTCACTGATCACATCGGTGGATGAGAGCTCCTTAATGATTAAATCCTGACCACAACGACACTGATCATTTCTATAGAAATAATTCACTAAACTGATACTCTAAGCCATTGAACCTTTTGATTTTTTAGGTCAGTCTTATAATTCTGTAAAAGTTTAGAACATAGTAAGGAAAGCTGTATGTCCGAGTACGAAAAACCCGAAGTAGAAAATAACAGGCCTGCTCCCCTGCC
>Ga0181561_10001389_pt1 | contig 21491 bp, 17 predicted proteins | sample 011ome_19_FD_133760 | JGI IMG/M metagenome (GOLD analysis project Ga0181561, IMG submission 133760) | Coastal salt marsh microbial communities from the Groves Creek Marsh, Skidaway Island, Georgia - 011510BT metaG (megahit assembly) | ecosystem: Environmental > Aquatic > Marine > Intertidal... | reverse complement strand
TTTTTGGCCGGTGCTTTCTTGGCGACAGTTTTTTTTGCGGGTGTTTTCTTAGCCGCTACCTTTTTGGCCGGTGCTTTCTTGGCAACAGCTTTTTTTGCGGGCGTTTTTTTTGCGGCTGCCTTTTTGGCCGGTGCTTTCTTGGCGACAGCTTTTTTCGCGGGCGTTTTTTTAGCCACTACCTTTTTAGCCGGTGCTTTCTTGGCGACAGCTTTTTTTGCGGGTGTTTTTTTAGCCGCTGCCTTTTTGGCCGGAGCCTTCTTGGCGGGTGCTTTTTTCGATGCTGCTTTTTTCACAGGCGTCTTCTTCTTTACAACGGGTTTCTTGGTGGTCGTCTTTTTCGCTGCGATTTTTTTGGCCGCAGGCTTTTTCTTTGGCGATGCCTTTGCTGGCTTTTTCGCGGTGGCTTTTGCCTTTTGTACCGGTTTTTTTGCCTGAGTTTTTTTCGTTGGCATGTCGATTTCCTGAGAGAAGTGGCGCAGAGACGCCCGAATATCAGTACCGCCGTTTAGCCCCGGAGGGAGGATCCCCAGCGCTCGCGGCAGGCAAGCTACCAGATAAGTTTATCTTGCGCCAGCGCTCTTTTCGCGAGGTGGCCACTCGGGTCTCACGGGGAGGAGTGGGTCCTCGTTTTTCCAGGGTGTAGCTTGCTAACATAGGGAGTGGAGGCACTATGGATTTCAGCGAGCTTCAATCTGCTACCTTAATCAAGCGTTATAAGCGCTTTCTTGCCGATGTTAGGTTTCCGGATGGTCGCGAGGTGACGGTCCACTGTCCCAATACCGGGGCCATGACGGGCTGTGCTGAGTTGGGAATGCCTGTATGGCTCTCCCATCACGCAGATCCAAAACGCAAGCTGGCATGGACCTGGGAGCTTGTCGATACGGGTGCCGGGCTTGCATGTATCCATTCGGCTTTGGCCAATAAAGTCGTTGAGGAAGCGATCGGAAAGCGTGTGTTGGACGCTTTACCGGAGGACGGAGAGCTCAAGCGCGAGGTGCCGTTCGGCGAGGGGTCGCGCGCCGATTTCAGCCTGACATCGGGATCCTCGTCTATCATGATTGAAGTGAAAGCGGTGACGCTCGTGACCGCGAGGGGTCTTGGCATCTTTCCCGATACACCCAGTCAGCGTGCGTTGAAGCACGTGCATGCGTTGGTAGATGTCGTGCGATCGGGCGGTCGCGCGGCTTTGGTGTACTGCGCGCTGCATAGCGCAATCGGCCGCATTGCGCCGGCTGCCTCTGTCCATCCGATCTATGCTGATACGGTGAGAGATGCCGTAGCGGAGGGCCTAGAGATCTATGGATTGGGCGTTGATATTAATCTGCACGGGCTAGAACCCAGCGGACAAGTGCCTGTCAGCTTATGGGAGGACGCGCCCGACCCATGACCTTCGAGCATGTGCAATCTAAGGAAATCCTTCAGGCGATCGGGCTTGATGCGACGCATCTTAAGCCTGTGGACGAGGCAGTGTTGGGCACTCGAGCGGCTGCTAATGCCTTTTGCCGTTTGGCTACTGCTGCGCGTGCCGCGGGGATTGATTTGAGAATCGCTTCGGGCTACCGGGATTACGGCCGACAGCTGGCTATCTTCAACGCAAAGGCTAGGGGCGAACGCCCCGTTCTTTCCAGTAGCGGTGTTTGCTTGAAACGAGGTGATCACGACGATTTGGGTTGGTTGAGGGCTATTTTGCGCTATTCAGCCTTGCCGGGCCTTTCACGGCACCATTGGGGAACGGACTTTGATGTGTGGGATGCCGCCGCGGTGCCCAAAGACTACAGCCTCGGCTTGGTGACCGCCGAGTATCTCTCAGGTGGTCCCTTCCATCACCTTAACGCCTGGTTGAGCGAGCGCGAGGCGCTTAATCAAAGCGAGGGTTTTTTTAGACCTTATGTCATAGATACGGGCGGGGTGGCCCCCGAGCCGTGGCACATCAGTCATCGGGAGGCGAGGCCGCGGGCGTCAATTCCTGAGCAGTGTGAGACGCTCGCCACGCTCTGGCGTGAGGGGACCCTGCCCGGCGTCGATCAGATTTTTCCGCCCATGGAATTGGCCTCGCTTGTGCTGGCGAATCTGGGCGAGTTGATCGAGCGCTATGTCGTCATTGCCGACCCCTCGAGAGCTAGCCTGTCGTAGCGTCACGGCTGCCCGATTCTGCTGTTGCCGCGCAGAGAAACCGTGATGTGAGGTTTTTTTAATCGGTCTCGCGAAGCAGGGCGCCGTAGTGGGTTTCATAGTCGGCTCTTGCGGCCTCAATAACTTTCAGCGCCTCCGATCGGCCATAAACATGATCTACCCGAATATTGATGTCTTTGCCAGGGACCATCTTGTAGGTGGAAAAGTAGTGTTGTAACCGCTCGGTTTTGATCGGGGGCAAGTCGGTAATATCATCGACTCCGCCCCAAATATTATCGCCTTCGAGGACCGCGATGATCTTATCGTCTGCCTCGCCGCCATCGATCATTTGAATGCCACCAACCACCCGCGCGTTCAGCAGGATGTCAGCTCGAGTGATAAGCCGCTCTGAAAACACACAGATATCCAGTGGATCTCCGTCGGCCACCTCCGCGTGTTCGCATCGCTTGGCGACTTCTTCCGCGCAGTAGGTTCTAGGAATAAATCCGTACAGCGCCGGCGGCGTTGCTGTTGTTCGCTGAGGTCGGTCGACGACAAGAAACCCCGTATTTTTATCGAGCTCGTACTTTACGGTATCGCTGGGAAGCATCTCGATATACGCCTGGACGGTCCCTGTCTCAGCGCCGCCGTCGGGGAACGGCTCCAGTCCGTGCCACGGATGGCGTCTGTAGGCTGAAAAAGGTTCGTCGCGGTACATCCTATCGTCTCCAGCTAGAGTCTGGGTGAGTTGTCTTGGTCCGATCAGCGCACGAACTGCCGGAGGCGCGGGATTCTAAAGTAACCCGGGATCTACGGCCAATGAAGAACGGTGGATTTGCCGAATTCCTGCCACTAAAAAGGTGGCAGGCGCTTAGGAACGAGTTGATTCTTAAGCTGAACGTATTGGGGAAGTCCGAGGTGATAGTCAGGGTAGGCCTCGCCCTGGATGAGGGGCTCGAAGTAACGGCGCGCTGTTTCTGTGATGCCGAAGCCGTCCCGGCTAATGAAGCGCCGCGGCATTTTTTTCTCGCGGTTGGCCACCTTACGAAGGTCTGCCTCGATGATCTCCCAGCGATAACGCGCGCCGGCCTTTCGATGAATCGCAGGCATGACGCCATTCTTACCTGCTAGCGCCATTTCTACCGCGGCTTTGCCGACGGCATAAGCTTGATCGACATCGACCTGGCTGGCGATGTGTCGTGCAGCACGCTGGAGGTAGTCAGAGACGGCCCAGTGATATTTGTAGCCCAACTCGGAGTTGATCATTGCCGCTAGGGTGGGGGCAACGCCGCCGAGCTGAGCGTGACCAAAAGCATCTCTAACGCCGCTGTCACTGAGAAATCTACCATCTGCGGTTTGCGCACCCTCCGAGGCGACAATAACGCAGTAACCGATCCGCTCTACTGTGGATTTCACCTTGCTCAAAAAGGCGGCGCGGTCGAAGGCGACCTCAGGGAACAGAATGACATGCGGAGCCGCGCCTCGCTGGTTTGCTGCCAAGCCAGCGGCTCCGGCGATCCACCCCGCATGACGCCCCATCACCTCAAGAATGAAAACCTTAGTGGAGGTTTCACACATGGAGGCCACGTCCATGGCGGCTTCTCGCGTCGAAATGGCAACGTATTTAGCTACCGAACCAAATCCCGGGCTGTTATCGGTGATCGGTAGGTCATTATCAATGGTTTTTGGTACGTGGATTGCTATTAGGTCATAACCCATGGTCTTCGATAGCTGGGACACTTTGAGGCAGGTATCGGCGGAATCGCCGCCGCCGTTGTAGAAAAAATAACGGATGTTGTGCGCCTTAAATACGTCGATTAAGCGCGCATACTCGACTCGATTTTCTTCAATACCCCGAAGTTTGTAACGACAGGATCCAAAGGCGCCCGAGGGAGTGGAGGCGAGGCCGCGAATGGCCCGATCGGACTCTTTAGAGGTATCAATTAACTCTTCGTGCAGGGCGCCGAGGATACCGTTGCGGCCGGCATAGAGCTTGCCAATCTGTTGCTTGTGGTGCCTGGCGGTTTCAATGACGCCGCAGGCCGAGGCGTTGATGACAGCGGTGACGCCACCACTTTGGGCGTAGAAGGCATTGGCTTTTGACATGCGGCGTTCTCTTGGGGGGGTAAACACTCAGCAGCGGGATACGTTAGACGCGAATTAAGTGAGATGCAAACCCCGGCGCTCAGTGCTGACATGATAAGCTCAAGGTCTCAGCCGAGAGAGCTTCTGAGTGGCACAGCACATACACATTTTGGGGATTTGCGGTACGTTCATGGGTGGGCTTGCCTTGCTTGCCAGAGAGCTCGGTTATCGAGTCACCGGCTCAGATGCCAACGTTTACCCGCCGATGAGTACCCAACTGGAGTCTGCTGGCATCGGACTCATGGAAGGCTATTCTGGGGACAATCTGGGGACCCGACCCGACCTTGTGGTGATCGGGAATGCGTTGTCCCGAGGTAACCCGGAGGTTGAGGCCATTTTGGATCAGGGGCTGCCCTACGTCTCGGGGCCCCAGTGGCTTGGCGAGCACGTCTTGCAGGGCCGCTGGGTGCTGGCTGTATCTGGGACCCACGGCAAGACCTCTACCGCTAGCCTGCTAGCTTGGTTGCTTGATCAGGCTCGCCTGGCGCCAGGATTTTTGATCGGCGGCGTGCCGCAAAACTTCGGGCTGTCTGCGCGGCTCGGTGAATCCGATTTTTTTGTGATTGAAGCCGATGAATATGACACTGCGTTTTTCGATAAACGATCAAAATTTATCCATTACCGGCCTCGCACCTTAGTTATCGGCAACTTGGAGTTTGATCACGCCGATATTTTTCCTGATCTGGCGGCCATAGAAACGCAATTTCATCACTTGATTCGCTGTGTGCCGGCCTCGGGGCTGATTATAAGACCCGGGGGCGACGCGATTGATCGCGTGATTGCCCGAGGCTGTTGGACGCCCCAGCAAACGCTTGGAGGCGGGAGCGACAATGATTGGGTAATCAACAAAAATAAGCCTGATGGCACCGACTTCTCTATTCACGACCCCTCAGGCGGCACCACCGACTTTAACTGGTCACAGTTAGGTGACCATAATTTGAGCAACGCCTGTGCGGCCATTGCCGCGGCTCATCATGTTGGCGTGCCGGTGAAGAAGAGTGTCGAGGCTATCGCTTCTTTTCAGGGAGTCAAACGCCGCCTGGAATTGAGGGGTTGCCCAAATGGGGTGGCTGTCTACGATGACTTCGCACATCATCCGACCGCCATCCAAAGTACGCTCGAGGCCGTTCGGCGCCATCAACCAGGAACACGCCTTATCGCCGTCATAGAGCCGAGGTCAAACACGATGCGTATGGGTGTGCATGCGGATCGATTGGCGGCCGCCACAGAGTCGGCGGATCAGGTATTTTGGTATCAACCATCCGGGTTACCTTGGGCGATTGATGAGGTGATCGAGGCCGCTACTAAGCCGACGCAGGTAATTGGCAGCATTGACGAGCTTCTGGTGGCGACTGCCGGGGCCGCATCCCCCGGCGATGCAGTCGTTATTATGAGTAATGGGGGTTTTGATCGATTCCACGAGCGTTTGCTCGCCTATCTGGAGGCGCATTAAGCCCCCCATTTCCCGGAGACCGGCATGGTTGATTTGTACAAACGATTAGTTGTGGATCGAGCCATACCCCTGTTGGTGTTGCTCGGTCTGCTCGGCCTTGCCGCCCTCAGCCAAGTCGATAAAACGCGGCTCGATGCGTCCTCCGATGCGCTTTTGCTTCAGGGAGACCCCGACTTAGCCTACTTCCGTGAAACCAGTAAAAACTATTCCTCCAGCGAGTTCCTGATACTGACGTGGCAGCCCCCCGGTGCTTTGCTGTCCCCCGACTCCCTAGAGCCCCTAAAAGGGATGACCGAAGAGCTGCGGCGAATTCCCGGTATTCAGGGTGTAACAAGTTTGCTCGACGTGCCGTTGCTTGAAAGTCCGCCGCTATCGCTCTCCGATCTCGCCAAAGCCGACGCTTTACCCACCTTGTCCGATCCAGAGGTTGATCGCTCGTTGGCTTTTGACGAGCTGACCACAAGCCCTGTGTATCGAAATCTGTTGGTCGGAGAATCCGGTGATGTCACGGCAGTGCAGGTGACGCTGGAGAGCAACCCGCTGTTACAGACGTTGTTAGATGAACGCGAGTTGTTGCGTTTGCAAGAACAGCGTGGGGATATTGGTGATGCGAGGACTCGACTGGCCGAGGTCGAGACGGCCTACGATGAATTAGTAGCCGCGGAGAGCGATGAGCGTGCAGCGGTTGTTGCCGCCGTCAGGGCGGTCGCCGATCGTTATCGGCCCTACGCCAAAATCTTTGTGGGCGGTGTCCCCATGATTGCGGCCGATATGATTGCTTTTGTAAAAGCTGACCTTGTAACCTTTGGGGCGGCGATACTTGGAATTATGATGTTAGTGCTGGCGGTTATTTTTAAAGACTGGCGCTGGGTTGTTGCACCATTGATCAATTGCTCCCTGACAGCCACCCTAATGTTGGGGTTTTTGGCGTGGACGGATTGGCGTATGACCGTCATAAGCTCCAATTTTGTCGCGGTACTGCTCATCGTTGTCCTGTCACTGTCGCTCCATTTGATCGTCCGATACCGGGAACTTGAGCGGGTCTCTCCCGCCCAGCAACGCGGGGAGCGCGCGGCAGAGGCGGCTCGACTGATGGCCATTCCCTGTCTTTATACCGCGCTCACCACGCTTGTGGCATTTGCGTCACTTCTGGTTGCCGGCATTCAGCCGGTCATCGATTTTGGACTGATGATGAGTCTCGGTATTATCGTGGGCTTTTTGTGCACCTTTTTAGTGGTGCCGAGCCTGATGTCAGTAATGCCTGAGCCCACAGGTAAGCGGACTTTGGCGACTGAGCGTTCTCTGACGCTGGTCTTCTCCGGATGGGTTGAGCGCTATGGTAATGGCGTTCTCGGAATCACCGCGGTGCTTGCAATTGCTACGGCGGTGGGTATCTCACGGCTGGAAGTGGAAAATCGTTTTATCGATTACTTCAAAGACAGCACCGAAATATACCAGGGCATGGAACTTCTCGATTCAAAGCTTGGTGGCACCATCCCACTCGATATTATTCTTTATGCGCCTGATCAGGGGCTCTCAGCTGGCGACGCGACGCCAGCCGATGCTTCGTCGACAGCGATGGATAACGGAAAGTCTGACGTGTTTCCGTCCGAAGATTTGGGTGAGGATCCCTTCTCGGATGAGTTTTTGGAAGACGATCCTTTTGGCGATGCCGATATTTTTGCCAGCGACGGCAGCAGCCGTCCTGCTTTTTGGTTTACACCCGTTGGCCGGCAACTACTTGATCGGGCCCACCAGCTGGTCGAAGCCCGTGAGGAAACAGGCAAAGTGCTGTCGTTGTCCACCGCTTTTGAAGTGATGGATGGGCTTTATGGTGCTCCGCTGGGTGCCATTGAATTGGCGCTGGTCCAGAACAGCATGCCAGAGGACGTGAATGACACATTGGTTTCTCCTTACTTCAATGCCGACGCGGATCAAGCGAGGATTTCGGTGCGGGCGATGGAAACCAGTAAGGCTTTGCGACGAGATCAATTTTTGCGGGAGTTGCGTCAGACGCTAATTTCAGAGCTTGCTATAGAGCCCGAGCGTGTACAGTTCACGTCCTTACTCGTGCTCTACAACAACGTCCTGCAGAGTTTGTTCAAGTCACAAATTCTGACGCTAGCTGTGGTCTTCATCGCTATTGGTGCGATGTTTTGGGTGTTGTTTCGTTCTCTGTCGCTGGCATTGCTGGCGCTAGCCCCCAACCTGCTGGCCGCCGGGTTGGTGTTGGGGATCATGGGGCTTGCTGGTATCCCCCTCGATATCATGACCATTACGATTGCAGCGATCGTTGTGGGTATTGGTGTTGATGACTGCATTCACTACATTTATCGCTTTCGGGAGGAATTTGACGTGGACAAAAACTATCGTGCAGCGATGCACCGAAGTCACGGCAGTATTGGACGAGCGATGTACTACACCACCCTCACCGTCATGGTGGGTTTTTCACTGCTAACCCTGTCTAACTTTAACCCCAGTCTCTATTTTGGTGTGCTCACAGATATAGCGATGATGGCAGCGGTAGCCGGTGCCTTATTGTTGCTTCCCAAATTGCTTTTGGTATTCAAACCGTTGGGACCAGAGGGAGTAGGGAGGTGACGACGGCGTGTCGTCAAGGCTGCGGGGCGTGTTGCATTGCGCCCGGGATCAATACCCCTTTTTATGGCATGCCGGCGGGCAAAGCAGCGGGTGAACCTTGTTTACACCTAAACGAGCACTTCCAGTGTGTCTTGTTCGGAGATCCCCGGCGACCTGAGGTTTGCAGTTCGTTTCAGGCGGAGGAGGCAGTCTGTGGCAGCAATCGGGCGGACGCGCTAGAGCGACTCACATGGCTTGAGATAGCAAGCCTTCCATTGGCGAGGTAAGCCACAGTATGACCGAAATTCCCCTTTTCCCCTTGTCTTCCACTCTCTTGCCGCATGGCTTTATGCCGTTACAAATTTTCGAGCAGCGTTACCTCGATCTGGTTGCGCAGTGCATGCGGAACGGTACGGGTTTTGGTGTGGTGTGGTTGCGCCAGGGGTCAGAGGTCAGTGGTGGGAGTGTCGCGACCCCTGATTTTGGTGACTACGGCACCTACGCCCGCATCGTCGATTTCGATCAGCTACCCAATGGATTGTTAGGTATTACTATCGCCGGCGGCGAACGTTTTGACGTCATTGAGGTATGGCGAGAGCCGTCGGGGCTGGTGAAAGCAAATGTCGAAATGGCACCGCCGCTTGTTCAGCAAGCCATGCGAGAGGAATGGCGATCGTTGGAAATCGTCCTGCGTGGCCTTGAGAATCACCCTCATGTGCAACGCATGAACCTTGCTGTTGATTACGATAACGCCTGGGAGGTCGCGTATCACTTGGTTCAACTTTTGCCATTTGAGGAATCAATTAAGTACGAGCTGCTGGGCGTTGAGGATATCGATTCTCTTGTCACCGAGCTCGATGTGTTGCTGAACCAAATCTCGGGTGAACATTGATTTGAGTGTGGGATCACTCTACGGTGACACAGTGCGGGTCAAGAGCCTGAAACGAAAAGGAAACAAGAGGGCAGGGTTATGTACGACATACTCATAAAAGGGGGCGCGGTTGTTGATGGCCGAGGTGGCGACCCGTTTGCGGCTGACGTGGCAATTGTGGGTAACAAGATAGCTGCGATCGGTCATGACCTTGGAGAAGCGCAAGAGACAGTTGATGCAACGGGTTGTCACGTGACGCCAGGGTTTGTCGATATCCACACCCATTACGATGGCCAAGCCACATGGGACCAGGAGATGGCGCCTTCCTCTTGGCACGGAGTCACGACGGTGGTGATGGGAAACTGTGGCGTTGGATTTGCCCCCGCCGCGCCAGAGCGTCACGACTGGCTTATTGGTTTGATGGAAGGCGTTGAGGATATTCCGGGGTCGGCACTTTCTGAGGGTATGCCCTGGAACTGGGAGACCTTTCCCGACTACCTAGACGCACTGGAAGAGCTTCCCCGCTCCGTCGACGTGGCGACTCATGTGCCCCATGGCGCTGTCAGGGCCTACGTTATGGGAGATCGCGGTGCAGCAAATGAGGCGCCTACCGAGACAGATATCGCCCGCATGTCCGCTATTGTGGAAGAGGGCTTGAAAGCGGGTGCGCTAGGTTTTTCAACATCACGCACCGTGCTTCACAAGTCGATCGATGGCGAGTTGGTGCCGGGTACTACGGCTACCGAAGAGGAGCTCATCGGTATTGGTCGCGCCATGGGGAGGGCTGGCCATGGGGTTTTTGAGTTGGCGAGCGACCTATTGCCCGAGTGGAATGAGTTTGACTGGATGGGTAAGTTGAGCCGTGAAACCGGCTTGCCGGTTAGCTTCACCGCCTTGCAGTCGCCTTTGAAGGCACTTTCCTTCGAGGATCAAATTGCAACCATGCGTAAAGAAAACGCGGCCGGTGCCAACATTAAAGCCCAAGTTTCACTGCGCGGCACCGGGCTGGTGCTCGGTTGGCGAGCAACTTTTCATCCCTTCTCTTTTAAACCAAGCTGGCTGGCTATCGCCGATCTACCATGGAAAGAACAGCTTGAGCGGCTGCGAGATCCAGCGTTCAAGGCGCGGTTACTGGCTGAGCCAAGCAAGCTTCCCGACACCGATCTCCGTTTGTTGGGTGAGCTCATGACGGTTGCTTGGCAAATGCAATATCCCATGGTGGAAGGCTTTAATTATGAGCCAACTGCTGAAGATACGATTGCAGCAAGAGCGGCAGCAGCGGGCCAGGACCCCGCCGCTTTTGCCTACGACAGTTTGATGTCCAATGAGGGAGAGGGATTTATTTATTTCCCTCTATTGAACTATGCGGACGGAAACTTAAATTTTCTAGAATCCATCCTGGAGTCTGATGACTGTATCAACTCGCTTTCAGATGGAGGAGCCCACTGTGGCACGATATGCGATGCGGCGGCGCCAACCTTTTTGTTGCAGCATTGGGTGCGGGATAGAGAGGGTCATCGCATCACCCTCGGGAACGCAATCAAACGCCAGTGTGCAGACACCGCAGTCATGTACGGCTTGAATGACCGAGGCGTTATTGAAGTTGGGTACCTCGCAGACATAAACGTGATCGATATGACGTCCTTATCACTAAACTCCCCATGGGTGGCTCATGATTTACCGGCTGGAGGAAAGCGGTTGCTACAAGACGCTACTGGATACCGACTTACCATTAAATCGGGCGAGGTCACGTTTAAAAATGGGTGTTTCCAGGGCGCCACTCCTGGAGGCCTTATTCGGGGTCCTCAGGCCCCTCCGGCCACTGCCAGCCCCCGAGCTGTTGCCAGCGATTGACGATCAGACAGAAAAGTTCAGCGGTCTTTGCTGCATCGTAGGCTGCCGAGTGGGCTTCACTGCTGCTGAAGTCCAGTCTGGCCCTTTTGCATGCCTGGGCGAGCACCGTGTGTCCGAAGGCAAAGCCGGCAAGCGTCGCGGTATCGAAATGAGAGAAGGGATGAAAAGGATTTCGCTTGATATCACAGCGTTCATTTGCCGCGTTAAGGAAGCCAGCATCAAAATGGGCGTTATGACCCACTAGAATGGCGCGATTGCAGCCGGTTGCTTTTACCGCTTTGCGCACCTGGCCATACAACTCACCAAGAGCAATTTCCTCGGGCACAGCCCCGCGAAGCGGGCTTTCTGGATCTATCCCTGTAAATTCGAGAGCCGAAGGCTCCAGATTTGCACCCTCAAATGGCTCGACGTTAAAGGTAATCGTTTCGCCGGGCGCCAATAACCCTTGTGCGTCAACGGTGACGAAGGTGGCGGCAATTTCGAGCAGCGCATCGGTCGCGGCTTGAAAGCCGCCGGTTTCAATGTCTACAACCACTGGAAGAAAGCCTCGGAATCGATCTTTGATCTGTCGAGGCATGTTTTCACTCACGGGCTTAATCGCCAATGCAGCTGCTCGCCGGCTCTTAGGGGGATTAAGGTGTCATCCCCCATGGTGAAGGTTTCAGGGACTGTGTGAGATTGTTGGGTGAGCGTAACAGTTTGACTATTTCTTGGCAGTCGGTAAAAGTCCGGACCGAAATGACTGGCAAAGCCCTCTAGCAAGGGCAGTGCACCTTCCGATTCAAAGACCTCAGCATAAAGCTCGATTGCCGCATGCGCTGTGTAGCAGCCCGCACAACCACAGGCGCTCTCTTTGGCGGCTCTGGTGTGGGGTGCTGAATCAGTGCCGAGAAAGAATCGAGAGTTGCCTGACGTAACGGCTGTGCGCAGGGCTTCTTGGTGGGTGTTGCGCTTGAGAATAGGCAGGCAGAAGTAGTGAGGTCTCACCCCGCCCACTAACAGGTCATTGCGGTTGTAAAGCAGATGATGGGCCGTCACGGTTGCCGCAACTCCATCCCTTGCGCCGACCACAAAACTGACGGCGTCGGCGGTGGTGATGTGTTCGAAAACAACGCGTAGCCCCGGGAAGTCCTCTACGATCTGGCTTAAATAGCGATCAATGAAAATTTTTTCTCGATCGAAAATGTCGATATCGCTGTCTGTGACCTCGCCGTGGATCAAAAGAGGCAGATCGACCTTTTCCATTGCCTCAAAGACAGGATAGAGGTGTGCTAGGTCACGAACGCCGACCTCCGAGTTGGTGGTAGCCCCGGCAGGATACAGCTTGACGCCGTGAATAAAGGGGCACTCGGCGGCCTCGATTATTTGATCAACGGTCGTTTTGTCTGACAGATACAACGTCATGAGTGGATCAAAACCCTCATGCTGGGGTAGCCGTGCTGCGAGAATGCGCTGGCGGTAGGCTGAAGCGGCCTTGGTGTCGAGGATGGGTGGCACAAGGTTTGGCATCACGATGGCCCGCTGCGCCCATGCGGCCACATCATTAACGGTTTTGGGAAGCGCCTTGCCGTCGCGCAAATGGATGTGCCAGTCATCGGGCTTAAGAATTGTCAGGGTTTTCATAGCGGATCCAAGGCTCAGGCGCACTATTCTAGCAGGGTTAACTGGGCAATCTTCCTTTGGCGGCGTAAAATACTGGCTGTTTGCCTTTTCACCTGTTTTTCGGAATTCGTTATGTCCTCTGTAAACAAAGTAGTGCTGGCCTATTCTGGTGGCCTGGATACCTCTGTGATCGCGCGATGGTTGCAGGAAACCTATCAGTGTGAGGTGGTTACTTTTACGGCTGATATTGGCCAGGGAGAAGAGGTCGCTCCTGCGCGTTCCAAGGCAGAAGCGCTGGGCATCAAGGAAATATACATAGAGGATTTGCGGGAGGAGTTTGTTCGAGACTTCGTCTTTCCGATGTTTCGGGCAAATACCGTCTATGAAGGCGAATATTTGTTGGGGACCTCGATAGCGCGTCCACTTATCGCCAAGCGGCTGGTTGAAATTGCTAACGAGACAGGCGCTGATGCAATTTCCCATGGCGCTACCGGCAAGGGTAACGACCAAATTCGGTTCGAGCTGGGTGCCTATGCGTTAAAGCCCGGGATTCAGGTGATCGCGCCGTGGCGGGAGTGGCATCTGGGGTCTAGAGAGTCGCTGATGGCCTACTGCGCAGAACACCAGATCCCGGTGGACTTCTCCAATGCGAAAAAGAAGTCGCCGTATTCGATGGATGCTAATTTGCTACACATTTCCTATGAGGGCGACATTCTGGAAGACCCCTGGATTGAAGCGGAGGAGGACATGTGGCGTTGGACGGTGAGCCCTGAGGCAGCACCGGATCAAGCCGAGGAGGTGGAGCTCACTTTCCGCGCGGGTGACGTGGTCGCGGTAGATGGCAAACACATGTCTCCTGCACAAGTACTCGAAACGCTCAATCGTCGAGGCGGCGCTCACGGCATTGGTCGGGCTGACATTGTCGAGAACCGCTACGTCGGTATGAAATCCCGCGGCTGCTACGAAACGCCGGGGGGCACGATTCTGTTGCGTGCTCACCGAGCGATTGAATCGCTTACCCTCGATAGAGAGGCAGCGCATCTCAAGGATGAGCTGATGCCGCGATATGCAAAGTTGATTTACAACGGCTACTGGTGGTCTCCAGAACGCAGAATGATGCAGGCGGCAATCGACGAGACTCAGGCTTGGGTCAACGGGGATGTTCGACTGAAACTTTATAAGGGTAATGTTATTGTGACCGGGCGACGCTCTGAGGACTCGCTGTTTGACGCATCGGTCGCGACCTTTGAGGAAGATCAGGGTGCTTATGACCAAAAAGATGCCGCAGGCTTTATTAAGCTGAATGCATTGCGGATGCGAATTGCGGCAGGCAAGGGACGACATCAGGGCTAGGGCTCTTGATTCCTCCAGGTTAGGGAGAAAGTGCAATGGGTATAGCTGAAAAAGCAACGATCCAAGCCGATCGGAGTGACGCCTTTGACGTCATCATTATCGGAGCTGGCTTGTCTGGGATCGGTGCAGCGGTTCGCTTGCAGCGAGACTGTCCCGGGACAAACTTCGCCATTATTGAGCGCCGAGATGCCATTGGCGGTACTTGGGATCTTTTTCGTTATCCCGGCATTCGGTCTGATAGTGATATGTACACCTTGGGTTATGACTTTAAACCCTGGTCCTCGGAAAAAGCCATTGCCGATGGACCCTCAATCCGCGAGTACGTCAACGAAACCGCCGATGAATATGACGTGCGGCCGCATATTCGATTTGGTCACAAGCTGATAGCCGCGAATTGGCAAAGCAAGACAAGCCAGTGGGTTCTCACCCTAGAGACGCCAGTTGGCGTGAAGACTTACTATACCCGCTTCTTATTCATGTGTTCGGGATACTACAGCTACGACCAAGGACATCAGCCAGAATTTTCGGGTCGCGAAGATTTCAAAGGAACCTGGGTGCACCCCCAGTTTTGGCCTGATGATCTTGATTATGTGGGAAAAAAAGTGGTGGTAATTGGATCGGGCGCGACCGCTATGACACTGGTGCCAAACTTGGCATCTAGCGCTGCCAAGGTAACCATGTTGCAGCGCTCGCCTACCTACGTTATCTCGCGGCCTTCGGTCGATGCTCGCGCCAATTGGCTCATGCAACACCTGCCTCATCAGGTGGCTTATAAGCTTATACGCTGGCATAACACGTTGTGGCAGCAAACCATGTACAACCTGACGCGGATCATGCCCAAGGTCATAAAGCGGGGGTTACTGAAAAAAGTCTATCAAGAGATTGGCGATATTGTAGACGTTGAGAAACACTTCACCCCTCGCTATAACCCCTGGGACCAGCGTCTATGTTTGGTGCCGGACGATGACTTATTCGAGGTGATCAAGTCTGGCAAAGCCGAGATTGTCACTGAGCATATCGAACGTGTTACCGAGACCGGTATTGCGCTCAAGACGGGAGAGCATATAGAGGCAGATATCATCGTGTCGGCGACGGGCATCGAACTTCTCATTCTGGGGGGCGCTGAATTCACGGTGGATGGAGCGTCTGTGGATTTTGCCAATGAGTGGACCTACAAGGGCATGATGTGTACCAACATCCCCAATATGGTGCAGACGTTTGGCTATATCAACGCTTCCTGGACCCTGCGTGCAGACCTCATCGCACACTGGGTCTGCCGTGTACTGAACCATATGAAGGCGAAAGGCTATAACAAGGTGACGCCGCGTCTTCCGGCGGAGCTGGCTGAGGCGATGCCAAGGCGTCTTTGGATCGATGACTTTTCGGCGGGGTATATGCAGCGCGTGTTGCCAAAATTTCCGAAGCAAGGGGATCGTCATCCCTGGGTAAACCCGCAAAATTATCGGAAAGACAGAAAAATGTTCAGGGATGAAGGTCTCGAAGATGGAGCCCTCGTCTTTGAAGCTCAAGCGACCGCTGAAGCGCAGGCCCCGCTACAGCAGGCAAGCTAACGATGACTGGCTATACCCTGCAGGAGGTGGATATTTACTGTCCCTACTGTGGAGAAGGAATTACTGCATTATTGAATCCTGAGGAGGTGGGCAGTGACTACATCGAGGACTGTGAAGTTTGCTGTCGGCCGATTGAATTTCACCTGCTGGATGACGGGACGGGTGGTATTGAGGCTGCTGTTCGTTCTGAAAATGATTAGGTCTCGCTACGTCTCGAAAAACCTGTACGGTACTTGTGTCAGGAGCAGGGGCTCAACCGGCGCTGTTGCCGCTTGCTTCGTTGCCTTGCCACTTTTTATGTCGCTCGCGATACCAGCGAAAGGCGACAGTGCCATAGCAGCTATGGAGGAGATTCGGGCAGAGGTATTGGTGAAATCCACGACCATGTGGAACGGCACGCTGTTGCCTGCCTACAGCACCGGTCAACCTGAGATCTCGATTGTTCGGGTTACCATTCCCCCGAGGCAAGCACTTCCCATGCATTACCACCCTCATGCGACCGCAGGCGTCCTGCTGTCTGGTCAGCTGGTCGTTCACTCTGTGACGGGGGAATCTAGGACTTTGTCGGCGGGTGATGGCCTTATAGAGCTGGTGAATCAGGAGCATGCCGGTGCCAATCCAGGCGATGAGCCAGCGGTCATCTTAGTGGTGTATGCCGGCATCGCCGGAGAGCCCGTGACGGTACTTGCAAAAGGATGTCCGGACGGGGATTGTCAGTAATCGATGTCGGTCTGAGGAGTGACCAGGGGCATTCTGACTGATCCTACTCGAGTCACTCTCCGGTAGTGGAGGTCACCATGTCTTTAAAAAAAATGAGTAACCCGAAAGTAGGTTGCGTTGCATTCCTCGCCGCTCTCATCAGCTGCTTGTCGGTGCGGACTATGGCAGAGCCGAGCGCAGCGTACTCAAGCTATGCAAACCGGACCTTTCCCGATCAGGTGTTTTGGGGGGATTCCCATTTACATACCAGTATGTCGATGGACGCGGGTACCTTTGGTGCACGGCTACTCCCCGACGATGCTTACCGTTTCGCTAAGGGATACCAACTGACATCAACTACGGGCGTACCAGCGCGCCTCAGCCGACCTCTCGATTGGCTGGTGGTTTCTGACCACTCCAACAATATGGGTTTTTTCCCTGCACTACTAAGCGGTGACGAAAAAATTCTGGCGTCACCACAAGGCCGGCGGTGGTATGACATGGTGCAAGAGGGCGGGCAGACGGCCGTGGCTGCTGCCTTAGAGATTGTCATTGCGATTGCCAATAAAGGCTTCGATAAAAATATCTATATCACACCGGGCACTAAGGCTTTTCAGGATGCCTGGGCGGTTGCCACCAGTGCTGCGGATGCCCACAACGATCCCGGTCAATTCACGGCTTTTATCGGTTATGAGTGGACCTCCACTGACAACGGCCAGAATTTACATCGCGTTGTTATCTATCGGGATGGTGAGGAAGAGGCGGCACAGCTTGATCCCTATACCTCGCAAGCGCCGGAAGGAAGCCCAGATCCCAGAGAACTTTGGAAATGGCTGGCGCATTATGAGGACGTTACTGGCGGGCGGATATTGGCGATTCCGCATAACGGGAACTTATCAAACGGTCATATGTTTCCCACCACAGAGCCCCTCTATGGTGGCACCATAGATGCAGAGTGGGCGACCACTCGGGCCCGCTGGGAGCCCTTGTATGAGATTACTCAAATTAAGGGTGATGGTGAGGCGCATCCTTTGCTCTCTCCAGATGATGAGTTTGCCGACTACGAGACCTGGGACGTTGGTAACCTTGACCTATCAGAGGAAAAAACTGATGACATGTTCATTGGCGAGTATGGCAGGACCGCACTTCAGCTTGGGTTACAGATACAACAAAAGACCGGTGTGAACCCCTATAAATTTGGTTTTGTGGGAGCGACTGATAGTCATACTGCGCTGGCTACGGGAGCTGAGGACAATTTTTTTGGTAAGCACTCTGGCGCCGAGCCTAGCCCAGAACGACTCCAGCGTCCGATGGCAAAGCTGCGTGGTAAAGAAGTGGCTGGCTGGTCGATGGTAGCGTCCGGCTATCAAGGGATCTGGGCTACGGAAAATACCCGAGAGGCGCTGTTTGATGCCATGCGTCGTAAGGAAACCTACGCCACTACCGGTTCGCGCATCACCGTTCGTTTTTTTGGCGGATGGAACTTCATGGCGTCGGACGCGATGGGTCGTTTGCCTCATGAGATCGGTTATGCCAAGGGCGTCCCCATGGGCGGTGATCTCGCCCCCCGAGGCGATCATGATGCCCCCACTTTTTTAGTTGCCGCACAGCGAGACCCTTATTCAGGCAACCTCGACCGTATTCAGATTGTCAAAGGTTGGGTGGATGCATCAGGTCTGCGCTACGAAAAAATCTATAACGTCGCGTGGTCCGATGACAGGATTCTCGATGCGCAAGGTCGGTTGCCTCCGGTAGGCAACACAGTGGACGCAGCCACCGCGACCTGGACCAATTCGATTGGCTCGCCTGAACTCATGGCAGTGTGGAAAGATCCTGACTTTGACCCTGATGTATCGGCGGTTTATTACGCCCGTGTCCTGGAGATTCCAACACCTCGCTGGAGCACCCACGATGCTGTGCGCTATGGCACCTCGATTCCTCCAGATGCCCCGGCGTCGACTCAGGAGCGAGCTTATACCTCGGCGATTTGGTATACCCCCTAGGGAAGGTATTTGCAGGGTGTGGTAGGTGCGAGGTTGCGAGTGGAGTTTCAATGAAAATCTCGCGATTGGATAGTAAGGGATTGGAGAGAAGCGCTGTAATCGTGGAGTGATCCTGCGATCACATGCATAACACCGTCGCGAGCTTCCAGAGATCCCTTAACCAGCAGTAACTGCGCAGTCATTAATGCCTCCCGGAAATTCTCCTGAACCCTTGGCCAGACAATGACATTGTGATTTCCTGTTTCGTCTTCAAGAGTCAAGAAAACAACGCCTGAGGCGGTGCCTGGTCGCTGCCGGCAGGTGACTAAGCCGGCGATACGGACGAATCGGTGGTTCCCCAGTTGGTGTAATTCGCTCTGTCGACGACACTGCTTAAACGGTGTTTTATCGCGCAGTAGTGCCAGTGGGTGCGCGCGAAGTGTCAGCCCCGTTGTTTGATAGTCGGCCAGAACATCTTCGGCCACACTGGGGGGTGTCACCGAAACGTCAGGATTGCGTCGCTTTTCATAGAGGGTAGCTTCATTGCGCAGCAATGGTCGATCTGGCTCCAAGCCCATAACACGCCATTGGGATTGATAGCGATTGCCGCTAATACTTTGTAACGCATCGGCGGAGGCTAGTGCTTCCAGATCGGCCTTATTCAAACCCGTGCGTTGCCGACAATCTGCAAGCGTTTGAAATCGATTGGACTGGCGAGCCTCAACTAAACGCTTGGCGCTTGCCTCTGACAAGCCTTTTATCAGGCGGAAACCAAGTCGAACAGGGGGCTGGCCCTGGTCCGGTGTTGGCAGCAGTTCGTGATCCCAGCGGCTGTGATTCACATCGATGGGTAAAAACTGAATGCCGTGACGTTTGGCATCCTGAATCAGTTGGGAGGGGGTATAAAAACCCATAGGCTGGCTATTAAGCAGGCCGACATAAAAAGCTGCGGGGTGGTGGCACTTAAACCACGCCGAGATATAAGCAAGAATGGCAAAGCTGGCAGAATGCGACTCGGGAAAACCATAGCCCCCAAAGCCCTTTATTTGTTCGAAGAGACGATCGGCAAACTCTGAACTGTAACCACGGTGTGTCATGCCGGTCTTGAGTTTTTTCTCAAACATCAGCAGTTTGCTATTGCGCCCCCAGTTAGTAATGGCTCGGCGTAATGCATCTGCTTCTCCGCCAGTGAAGCCGGCAGCTACCATTGCCAGCCGGATAACTTGCTCCTGAAAAATAGGGACGCCGAGCGTCGGCTCAAGTACTGATTTGATTGCATCGCTGGGATAAATTACGGGTTCCAAGCCATGTTTGCGTCGTAAATAGGGGTGCACCATGTCCCCCTGTATAGGTCCGGGGCGGACGATGGCTATTTCGATAACCAAATCATAAAAACAGGCGGGCTTTAATCGCGGCAGCATCGACATTTGTGCTCGCGATTCAATTTGAAAAACGCCAATTGAATCAGCTTGCTGTAGCATTCTGTAGGTGGCGCCGTCCTCTCGGGGGACATCTTGCAATCGCTGGATGCTGGGGTTGTCCCGATGAATCAAGGCAAGTGTTTTTCTGATAGCTGATAGCATGCCCAGCGCCAAAATATCGACCTTTAACAGGCCGAGTGCCTCGATATCTTCCTTGTCCCACTGAATTACCGTTCTCGCTTCCATGCTCGCGTTTTCGATGGGTACTAGATTAGAAATAGGTCCCTGACTGATGACAAAGCCGCCCACGTGTTGGGACAGGTGACGAGGAAATCCAAGGATCTCTTGAACCAGATAGAGAAAGTTTTCAGCGAGTTTTACCGGCATACCTATACCGTGTTGCTCAAACCGTTGGGTCAGTTCCCGCTCCCTATTCCACCATGCTAGAGATTTTGCGAGATCATCAACAAAGACTGGATCGAGGCCAAGCGCTTTTCCCACATCGCGTACCGCACTTCGCGAGCGATAGGTGATGACAGTGGCGGCGAGTGCCGCGCGGCGACGAGTATATTTGTCGTAAATATATTGAATGACCTCTTCGCGTCTTTCATGTTCAAAGTCGATATCAATATCAGGAGGCTCATCCCGTTCTCTGGAAATAAAGCGCTCAAAAAGCAAATTCACTTGTTCCGGACTGACTTCAGTAATGTGCAGGCAGTAGCACACCACCGAGTTGGCGGCAGAACCTCTGCCCTGACAAAGAATTTGCCGTTCGCGAGCAAACTGAACAATGTCGTAAACGGTTAGAAAGTAATATTCATAGCGCAGCTCGGTGATGAGCTCGAGTTCTTTATGAATGCGATTTTGAATGCCTTCAGGAATGCCTGTTGGCCAGCGTTTGGCGGCACCAATGGCAACTTGTTCACGTAGGTAAGAGTTGGCGTCATGTCCTGCAGGCACCACTTCCTGAGGGTATTCATAGCGAAGTTCTTCCAGACTAAATGTGCAGCGCTGGGCTATGCGAAGTGACTCATTAACAAGTGATAACGGGTAGAGAGGAAGTAGTTTGTCGAGGCTTCTTATGTGTTGCTGACTATTGATTAGACGGCGCTGGCCCAGAGAGGCGACAGTGGTATTGAAGCGAAGTGCGGTGAGTACATCGTGCAACCGCTTTCTGGTGGCGCAGTGCATTTGCACGTCACCACAGGCAACCATCGGCAATTTTAGGTCCTGAGCCAACTGCCATCGTCGGCGGAACTGACGCAGCTCATCATTGCCCAGTAATCGGGTCACACCAACCCATACCCGATCTTTGCACAAGCGAGCTAATTGCTGGCCGTACACTTTTTCATGGTCACTGTCGCCCGGTAGCCAGATAAGAAGACAGCGCTTTAGGTGAAATAGAACATCTCGCAGATGAGTAACATACTCGCCTTTTAGTGCTCTTCGGCGCGACCGGCTAATGAGCCCGGCGAGCTCGCCATAAGCAGCGCGGTTAGGAGCGAGAGCGATTAGCCTGATGCCTTCACTGAGGGCAAACTCGCTGCCAATAATCAGCTTAAGCCCGACCGATTTGGCTGTTACATGGGCTTTGACTACGCCGGCAAGTGAACATTCGTCAGTGATTGCTAGGGCCGAGTAACCACAATCAGCGGCCCGCTCAACCAGCTCAGCTGGATGTGAAGCGCCGCGTAAAAAAGTGTAGTTGCTTAGGCAGTGAAGCTCAGCGTAGGGCATGACTATATACTGTATAAATATACAGTATAATTAAATTTCTACGGCGCGCCAGCCCTTAAAGAGGACTTTGTCATGGCGACTTTGCATGACAGAGCTGCGTGAAAGAGCTGC
>Ga0181561_10001379_pt1 | contig 21566 bp, 8 predicted proteins | sample 011ome_19_FD_133760 | JGI IMG/M metagenome (GOLD analysis project Ga0181561, IMG submission 133760) | Coastal salt marsh microbial communities from the Groves Creek Marsh, Skidaway Island, Georgia - 011510BT metaG (megahit assembly) | ecosystem: Environmental > Aquatic > Marine > Intertidal zone... | reverse complement strand
GTCACCCAGAGCTTGCAGAAGCCGCAGCCGAGGATGCCGGACTCGTCGCCGTGCACGGAGGGCACGTGGCCGGCGGCCTTGACCTCCTTGCAGATGTCGCCGAGCTCCTGGGTGGTCTTGATGCCGCGGCAGTTGGCGATGCCGTACACGCCACCGAGCATCTTGGGGCCCGCCATGGCCTTGTTGTCGGAGCCACGGCCATCGACGCACTTGAGGATGCCGTTGGGGTTCACGTCGACGACGGGGACGGGGCAGTTGTCCTCGGTGACGATGGTGGCTTCCCAGCCGCGGCCCTGGAGCACGCCGACGACGTCCTCGGGGGTGAGCGGCTTCTCAGCCTTGGGGGCGGAAAGGCAAGGACCCATTTCGAAAGAAGGGTTGCGAAAGAAGAAAGAAGTCTTAGACGTGCGGACGAGGCGAACGGGGAAACCGAACGACCTGCGTTGAGACTAAGGTGTAGACACGAACGGGGTCGTGCGCGTACGGAAGTGGCAGCACGTGGAGGGCGGCGGCGTTCTTCTTCCCCGCGATTCGCGGTCGACGAAGGATTTTTATATCTTGTCACACAGTCCGTTGGATCCGGACTCGCAACTCTGCACCGCGTGTTTCACGAGTGTAACGCTTTTTGGGTGGTTTATTATCATTTGCGAGTTTTGATGACTCATGTCCGTGGTCTTAAAATCAAAAGCGCACGAAAATTAAATGTGCGTAAAACAAGCGTCGCAGACAGATCCAAATAAACTCTTGCTGATTTGGCGTTCTCCTCGGTCGTGACGCAGCATCGCTGGCGCAGGTGGGCACCCCAGTGCAGGGGTTGCCTTTCTTCCGATCAATCGGGCTTTTAGTCTCGAAAAAAGTCAAGAAAAAAAGTCAAAAAAAGTCAAGGCACGCCCTTGTTCGCTCTCGATCAAAGGAACCAAGGCCGACACAGCTCTCGTTGTCTGGTCGCGCTGAAGAGAGGCGTGCGTCGACGAAAAGCGGAAAAGCCCGAAAGCCCGAGCGCGGCGTCCAGTGGACGCCATGTCGCTCGAGAGCCTGCCGCTTGAGTGCCAGCGCAACGTCCTCGAGCGGCTGCACTGGCGCGACGTGTGCGCGGTGAGCTCGTGCTCGCGCGCGCTGCGCGCGGTGGCGAGCGACGAGCACGACTGGCGCGGTCGATGCGAGCGTCGCTTCACGAGCGCCGAGCTGGAGCGGCTGGCGAGCGCGGCGTCCGGCTCGACGAGCGACGACGGGACGTGGCGAAGCCGCTTTAGATGCGCGGTGGCCCGCGCCAGGGATGGCGCGCGTGCGGCGGCGCCTCTGCTCGCCGTGCCGGATAACCAGCGCGTGCACTTCCGCCAGTTCGAGCGCGCGCTGGAGCACCTGCGCGGGATGTCGCTGCGGTGTTTCGAGGAGTTCATCGCGAGCGCGTCGCTCGCGCGGACGGCGACGGGCGACGGGCGTCATACATCGTCGACGTTGCTCGCGCTCGCCGGGCTCACGGAGTGCCTCGCGCGCGCACCGGCGGCGAGCGCGGACGAGGCGCTGGAGGTGCTCTCGAGATGCGGCGGACTGGGGGAGAAACGAGTCAGATTGCAGATGTGGGTGCTGGGCAGACTCGAGGGATCGGCGCCGTTCCGACTGCGCGACGACACCGCCGTGCACGCGGGGACGCTGCGCGAGCTGGTGGCGACGGGGACGACGTCGCGCGTGTGGGACATCATGCTGCGGGGCATCAAGCACGAGGTGAGAGACATGGAGGTGGAGAGCGTGGGGCCGAAGCCCGAGTCGTTCTGGGGAAACCTGTGACGACGAGCGACGACGACGCTTCGTACGGTCCAGATTTTTAGACTACTAGATAGTACCTACTTCTTCGGCTGGAAGTTCTTCTTGAAGGTCTGCGCGACGAGCAGCGGGAACACGATCGTGGCGTCCGCGCACACCTTCACCGGCTTGGCTTCCGGCGTGATTTTCCCCCAGCTCACGGCTTCGTCCGGCTTCGCCCCCGAATCGCTCCCGTCAAACTCCTGCGCGGTGTTGATGGAGACGGAGAAGTCGGCGCCGTTGCGCATCAGGTTGGCGTTGTTGATGTGGTGCTTCGCGACGCCGCCGCCGAGGACGAGCATGCCCGTCTTGCGCGGCCGCGCGACCAGCCGCGCCTCGTCGTTCATCGCGCGGATGTCCTCCACCAGGTCCACGACCAGCCCCGGGTTGTTGAAGCTGTGAAAGTACAGCATGTCCCCGATGGAGCCGTCGGTCAACGCCGGGCAGTACACCGGAATGTCGTGCTTCGCCGCCCAGTAATACACCGAGCGCGGATCGTCAATCTCGGCGCCCAGTCTTTTGATGACCCGCGAGGGCGTCCAGCGGACGCCGTCCTCGTCCTGTTCCTTCTTCATCGCGTCCAGGATGGGCATCATCCAGTCCTCGAACTTGCAGTAGTTGTCGTTGGGCACCAGCAAGTTCCCGATGCGGTTCAAGCCCTGCGCCCGCAGGTCCTTGCCTCGCAAACTCCAGTCGCCGAGGTACGTCGGGGCCAGGCACTTGATGAAATCCTCCTCGACGCCGCCCGCCGTCGTGACCAGCACGTCGATCATTCTGTGCTTCATCATGAACACCAGCTGCTCGCGCACGCCCGAGGAGATCAAGTTCGACGTGAACCCGAGGAAGATCTTCGTGCGCACGTTCTCGCGGTACGCGGGGTCCTTCTCCTCCTCCGAGTCGTCCGCGCGAACCGGCTCGTCGCTCAGGCGCCAACGCAACATGCGATTCACCTCGTCCACCGCGCGCCCGAGCTGCGTCGCCTGGAAACCCGAGGTGAGCATGGAGTCTAGCAGCTTCTGCAAGTCCAAATCGCCCTCGAAGTCGTAGCCCTGGACGGTGGGCGTGCCCGCGGGCATCTCCACAGACTTGAGGAGCACCGCGTCGAGCGCGGACTGCGCCTCGTTGTCGGCGGGCTTTTCCGACATGGTTCGTGGGCTTCGGCCGCGAGGGGGCCTCAACAGGGGTCGGAGGAGAGGGAACGCGCGCTTCGCAGGCGACGACTTCCGCGTGACCGCGAGAGAGAACGCGGGAATTCGCCGTCGAGCACCGCCGTGCGCCGCGTCACGCGCTGTGCGCGAAGACTCCGAGGATTCCACGCTGCCGACGCCGCCGACACTGGAAACCTCACGCCAAAGTTCAGATTGGAAATGGGCACCCGCCGCTTCACGATCGAGTGGCGCGCGATTTGAAAGTCGTGGCACTTTGCGACGCGCGGATGACGGCCGCGGAGCCCCCCCCCGCGGGCGGGGGCGTGGCGTCGACCCTCGAGAAGGATCTGAAGGAGCTCGAGCGGCTGCTGAAGGCGGACGCGTCCGGCGGCGGGGGCGATGCCGCGGAAGGCAACGCCGCGCTCGCCGCGGGGTCGTCCGTGAAACAACAGCTTCGGGAGGTGCTGCGCAAGCTGATGGAGGCGTATTTCGCGCCCGCCGCGGTGCACAAGCGCGAGACGCGCTCGCTGCTCGGGTTGCTGAAAGTCGCGCTGCAGCGCCACGCCGAGGTGTTCACGGGGAGCAGCACGTTCTGCGCGCGCGTTTTCGCGCACCTCCTCCCGCTCGTCACGTGCGCCGGACTCAGGTGCGATCTGGACCCTCCGATCTGGGCACCACGCCACGGTCTCTCTCGAAAGAAAAAAGAAAAGTCCTTCACCGGCTTTACCGTCGAACGCGCGTCGAACGTCGAACGTCACTCTCTCTGACGCTCATACCCCGTCTTCACACGAAAAAAAACAAAACACACACATCACAGCGAGACCGTGAGCGAAACCGTGGCGTGGTGCCTGTGCCAGCTCGCGACGCACATCTCCAACGCGGGCGACCCGGGGGCGTTCGCGGCGTTCCTCGCAGGCGTTGCCCACCTCGCCGAGGACGCCGCCGCCGTGTGCGCGGCGCGCGCCGGCGCCGAAAGCGCGCACAGCCGGCGCAGCGGCCACCACGCCGGCCACGGGCACAATTCCGTGATCCTCGCGTTCGGGGAGTCCATGGCGCTCGTGGTCCACGCGGAGAGCGGCCCGGAGACGCCGCCGCAGGCGCCCGCGAACGCGAGCCGACGCGAAAACAAAAACAAAAGCGCGAAAGAAAGAAGCGCGGGCCTTCGCGGCGACGCCGGAGCCCCGAGCGGCGAATCCGACGCGCGAAGCGCCGACGTTTTCCAAAAGCTCTTTTCGGCGAATCCAGAGCTCGTGCGGACGTGCGCGCTCGCGCTGGAAATCACCGGAATAACCGCGGCGAGCGCCTTGGCGTACGTGGCGTGCAAGCTCGTCGCGCACGTCTTGCGCGTCGCGCCGCAGGCGTCGGCGTGTCTCCTCTCCGCGCGCGCGGCGCGCGCGGCGGCGAGCGTCTCGTCCGACGCGGCGGTCGGCCACGAGACGCGGCGCGCCGCGCTGGCGGCGACGCGCGGCGTGCTGGTGGAGTGCGCGGCCGAGCTCGTCGCGCCGGAGTTCGTGCTGCCGCACCTCGCGGCGACGCTTCGCGACCGAGCCGCGCTCTGCGCGCGCGCGACGCCGCCGCGCGGGAAGAGGCGCGACGCGTTCGACGCCGAACTCGCCGCGTGCGTCGACGCGGCGGCGGAGCGTTTTCTCGTCGAGAAAACCGCCGGGCGCATGGACACACGTGGACATGGTCCATCACGCGTGTGTTTGAACGCGTCGACGCGACGGCACGACGTCGGCACGACGAGGGGGCGCATCGCCCCCAACCCCGCCGCCGCGCGTCACCTGGACGCGTTCGCGGCGGCGTGCGTGTCGACGCTGGAGGCGGGCGAAGGCGCGGTGGCGGAGTGCCTGCGCGCGGCGGCGCTCGGCGCGGCGCGCGCGTGCGCGGCGACGAAACCGAGCGCGGCGGCGGCGATGACACCGCTGCTGGCGCACGCGGGCAGCGCGGACGTCGCGGACGCGCTCGTGGAGTGCATGGCGCGCGCGTTCTTCGCGGAGAGGCGGGAAACGCGCGCGCGCGCGCGGCGCGGGAACGACGGCGAAAACGAAAAGGAGGCGCGTTCGCGCGACGCGAAGCGGCGGCGGCTCTCCGCGGGGGAGAGGGAGCTCTCGAGCGCGATCGGACCGACCGCGCGTTCGGAGGCGCATCCAGAGCCGGGAACCCTAAACCGCGTGGACGACGCGACGCTGGCCTGGATGGAGGCGTGCGTGCTCGCCGCGGCGTCTCAGCTCGGCCCCCCCGACTCGCCGGCGCCCGGGACGGGCCCGTCGACGGCGGCGCGCGCCCGCGCCGCCGCGGGCGTCGCGCGCGTCGCCGCCGCGCTCGGCCGCGCCGAGCCGCGCGCGGCGGCGGCGGCGGCCACGCGCGACTGGCTGAAGTGGGCGCGCAGGGCGCACGACGCCGGCGACGGCGCCACCGCCGGCGCGTACGCTGCCGTGCTCGGCGCCGCCGACGCGCTGGCGCGGCGCCGCGCCGGCGACGACGACGGCGACGACGACCGGGGCCCGGGCCGCGGCGCGGCTATCGGGGACGAGGACCTCGGCGCCGAGGCGTTGCTTTTGTGGCCTTGGAGCGTCGGCGCGGATGAGGCGCCACCGGAGGCGAAGCGCGCGGCGAAGATCGCGGCGCTGCGCGCGGCGCTGGCCGCCGTGGCGTGCCGCTCGGACCCCTCGGCGGCGGCGACTTCGGCGATGAAGCGCGCGCTCCAGGCGGGTTTCCGCGACGCCGACGACGCCACGCGCGCGGCGGCGGCGAGCGCCGCGCCCGCGTCGCACCTGCTCCTCGGCCTCGGCGCCGGCGGCGCGCAGGACGCGAGGGCGCCGCTTGGTGTGTTGGCCAAAGTCGCCGAGGCGACGGGCGCGAGCGCGAGCGCGATCGTGCGCGCGTCGGTCGCGACGGCGGTCGGCGGGCTGGCGGCGGCGGCGGCGGCGCTGAGCGGCGCCGCGCGCGGCGGCGGCGCGGGGCGCGGCGGCGCGGCGGCGGCGGACGGGACGCTCCGCGCCCTCGCGCGGGATACGGGCCAGCGCGCCGTCACCGCCGCCGCCGCGGGCGACATGTCCGCGCTCGCTGCGGCCGCGACATCCTTCGACGCGGGCGTCGCGGATGCGCTCGAGCGCGCCGAGGCGCGCGCGGGCGAGCGGGCGGCGTCGCGGGGCGGCGGCGCGCGCGCGCGCGGCGCGGCGTCCTCCGGCGGCGGCGCGGCGCTCCCCGTGGCGGACGCCGCGCGTCTGCTCGTGACGATGCTTTCCCTGGAAGAGGACGCGGAGGTTGCCTCGGCGGCGCTCGCGGCGATCCCGCGCGTGTTCCGTCACGCCTCGCGAGTCTCGCGAGTCTCCGGAGGCGCCGAGACGCTCCAGGTATTTAGTCTGCAAAAACTGGTCGGCGCGGCGTCGCTCGTCTCGGCGGCGACGCCGCTCGCGCGGCACGCGTCGCCCGCCGCGCGCGACGCGTTTCTCGCCGCCGCGCCGGCGTTCGCGTCGCGCGGCGCGCTCCTGGACCTCGCCGCGTCCTCGCGAGAGTCCTCGCGAGAGGTGAAAGGCGACGCGACCGAGTCCGACGCGGTTAAGGCTGGCTTGAAACTCCTGCAGTTGTTAAAAACCAACGTGGAGGAGGCGGCGGACGCGGCGACGCGCGAGTCGGCGCTTCGCGCGTTCGCCGCGGCGGCCGCCGCGATGGCGCACTCGGACCACCTGGACGCCGCGCTGATCGTGATGGTGCACAGGCTGGACGACCCCGATCCGGGCGTGCGCGCCGCGGCGGTGGAGCTCGTGCGCGCGGCGGCGGCGCGCAAGGGCGTCCGCCCGAGGGAGCTTCTGCTCGGGAACCGCCTGGTGGCGGCGCACCTGGGCGTGAAACTCCCCAACGCGCCCGGCGTCCTGAGCGTCCTCTCCGAGGCGCTCCTCCGCGCGCCGGAGCGCGCCGTGCTCGTGGAGCTGCTCCCGGCGGCGGTCCCGCGGCTGGTCGAGCGGCGGGACGTCGAGACGCTGAAGCTGTACGCCGCGAAGCTGGGCGCCGAGTACGACGTGGCCACCATCCTGCACGACTGGTGCTACACGGCCATCGCCGACTTGATCAACAACGCCGCGGCGCGCCCCGCGGAGGAGGTGCAGGCGTCGATGGCGTTCCTCACCGCGCACACCGGCGAGGCGCTCGAGGTCTTGGTGGCGGACCACAAGAAGGAGCTCATGCGCGCGTTGATCCGGTCCGCGGGCGCGGATGACGCCGCGGACCCGCACACGGAGGCGCAGAGGCTGGGGCAGGTGCTCGGGACGCTGGCGAAGCTCGCGGCGGACGGCACGAGCGCCGCCGCCGGGAGCGCCGACCCCGCGGCGTCGCCGGCGGTGCACGACTTTTTGCGCCCGCACTTCACGTGGCTGGTCATGGGCGACGCGAGCGATCGGTCGGGGGACAGCGCGGCGCGTTCGCGGTTCACGCGGTCGCTAACAATCATGGTGCACCTCATAGGCCCGCACTTACCGCAGTTCGCGCCGAAGGTGATGGCGCACCTCACCGGCGCGCTCGAGCGCCCGTCGGCGCGCGCGCGGCGCGACGCGCTCGCGGCGTGGCTGGCGGTGGTGAAGCAGCTCGCGAAGCACGCGCCGGAACACTTACGGCGCGTCGCCGGGCGCGTGGTCGTCGCGATGCTTCCGCATTTGCCGGAGAGCAAGGAGACAAGGCGCGCGGGGTTCGCGGACGGTCACGAGCAGACGCGCGCCGCTTCGAAAAGCGCGAAACCCCTCGGGCTCGCGGACGACGACCCCGCCGCGCCGGCGGCGGCGGCGGCGAACGCGGCGGCGGCGGCGGCGGTGATCGACGAGCTCGTGTTGCGCTCCGGCAAACCCATCATGACCGGCATCCTGGCGCGCCTGCCGACGCTCCCGGAGTGCGAGCGGCTGGCGTGCGCCAACGCCGCCGTGCGCGCGGAGCGGGGCGAGATGCCGCTCGCCTCGCTCCTCCGCGCGCTGACGGACGGCCTGGAGGACGAGTCGCAGGCGGTGCGCGCCACCGCGCTGGGCGAGCTCCGGCGCGCGCTGCGCGCGGACCCGGCGGCGGTTTCCGAGCTGCTCTCGAACGGCGAGTCGCGGACGGGGCCCGTCGGGTCGACCCACCGGGTCTCGGCGCGCGCGGCCGGGACGTGCGACGTCCCCGGGGTTTCCGGGGACCCTAACCCTCGCGAGACGAGCGCGGAGGTGGTTGGGCGGTGCATCGCGGCGCTTCTGCGGTGCTGCGTCTCGGAAAACCGCACGGCGGTTTCGCTTCGCACGCAGCGGCTCGCCGCGGCGTGCCTGGGCGAGCTCGGCGCGATCGACCCGGGGCGCGTGGACCTGCCTCTGGCGTCCACGGAGAAGCTCTCCGCGGCCGCCTCTGGGCCGGCGCTGGCGCGCGAGCTGCTGTGCGAGCACGTCGCGCGCACCGTGCGCGGCGCGGTGGACGTGGACATGCTTGACGCGGCGGCGATCGCCGCGCAGGAGATCCTCGTGCACGCGCGGTGCCGCCCGGCGTCGGTGCGCGCCGAGGACGTCCGCGAGCGCGGGGAGGGTTCCGCTTCAAGTCAGGGCGCGGAGCCTTCGTTAATTCGCGAACACGCGCGCCTGCCCGAGGGCGCCTCCCCGGAGGGCGAGGCGTTCTGGGGCTCGCTCCCCGAGGAGATCCGCGCGCTTCTCGCTCCGGGCCTGACGTCAATGTACTGCCTGACGCGCGCCCCGTCGTCGCCCCCCACGCGGCGGCCGCTGTACCGCGCGCCGGGCGGGCCCACGTTCCGGCGGTGGCTGTACGCGTGGTGCCGCGCGCTGGCGGCCGAGGCGACGGGCGCGGATGCGCCCGTCTTCGCGGTGTGCGCGGCGGGTATCTTCAAACACGACACGCGCGTCATGCTGTTCCTGCTGCCGCGCATGGTGCTGGACGCGCTCGCCGCGCGCGACGCGACGCGCGTGCAAAACGTGCGCGAGGAAATCGTCGCCGTGCTCCGGGACGCCGCCGGCGGCGACCCCACCGACGACGAGGAGGCACGGGCGGGGCCTGTGGGGCCTGTTCCTGTGGCGGGACCGGCGAGCGCGAACACCGCCGGCGCGAGATCCTCCGAGCAGGCTGAGCTCGCCGCGCAGGCGGTGTTCACGCTGCTGGACCAGCTCGCGGCGTGGAAGGAGGACGTCGCCAACGGCGCGACCGGCGCGAATGCCTCCGGGTCCGGGGGGGCCGGCGCGACGATATCGCGCGACGACGAGGAGACGCTCGGGTCGGTGCGCGACGTCCTGCGGGCGGTGCCTCGCGAGCTGCTCGCGCGCGCGGCGCTGCGCTGCGGCGCGCCGGCGCGCGCGCTGCTGTACTTTGAGGACCACCTGCGCGCGCGGAAGAACGTGCTGAACCAGGCGGCGCTGCGCGACGGCGAGCCCGAGGGGGGTGGGCTGGACGACGCCTCGGCGGCGTTCCTGGCGGCGACGCACCGCGCGCTCGCCGAGCCGGACGCGCTCGAAGCGGTCGCGCGTCTGCGGTCGCGGAGTGGCGGCTCAGTTTCAAGCGAGGCGGGAGGCCCTAAACCCGCGGGTCCCGCGCTGTCCTCGGCGCTGTCCTCGGACGCGCTGGCGGCGGCGCGCAGGCGCGCGGAGGACGCGCTGCTTCAGCACGAGCAGGCGGGCGAGTGGACCGAGGCGATGACCCACTACGAGAGCGCGTCGCGGCGGCGGGAGATTTTTCGGAACCCCGATTCCAAGCTCTCCAAGCTCGACCCGTCCGAGCGCGGGCGGCTGCGGTGTCTGCAGGGCCTCGGCCACCTGCGCGCGTTGGAGAAGGAGGCGGAGACGCTCATCGCGTCCCGCCCCGCGGCGCGCGCCGAGCTCGCGGACATGGGCGCGGCGGCGGCGTGGCGCCTCGGGCGGTGGGACTCGCTCGAGACCTTCCTGGACGTGCTGGACACGAGCGCCGAGGGACACACCGAGGGGCCCGTCGCCGGCGGCGGCGGGGACTTCTCCGGGCGGCCCGGCGGTGAGGCGGCGGTCGGGCGCGTGCTTCTGGCGCTGCACCGCCGCGACGCCGCCGGCGTGGCGCGCGCCGCCACGGCGGCGCGCGACGCGGTGATCACGCCGCTGGCGGCGGCGGCGATGGAGGGCTCGTACCGCCGCGCGCACCCCGCCGTCGTGCAGCTGCACCTGATTCGTGAGGCGGAGGAGGCGATGGAGGCGTGCGTGTCGCTGGACGCGGAACGTGAGCGTCTCGGGATCGCGTCGGGAAGCAAGCGATCGCGCGGCGGCGACTCCCGGGGCGTCATCGAGCCGCGGTTTTTTCGAGACGCCCGCGCGCGCGACGGCCCGGTGGCGTCCCTGGACGTGGGCGTCGAGCGCCTCAGCGACTGGGACGATCGGCTGGCGCTGACGCCGTCCGCGATGGCGACGCGCGAGCCCATCCTCGCGCTCCGCCGCGCCGCCTACGCCGCGCTGGGCGCATCCGCGGAGGATGCGTCCGCGTACACGTGGCTGGCGCAGGCGAAGCTCTGCCGCGCCAGCGGGCACGCCGGCGCCGCGCAGCTGGCGCTGTTCGAGGCGCGCGCCGCGCTGGAGGCGGCGGGCGGCGGCGCCGACGGGGCTGTTACCATCACGCCCGGGTCCCTCGCGGGTTCTAAACAACAGCCCGCGCCCGGCATGGCGCTGGCGGTGGAGCAGGCGAAGCTGCTGTGGGCCACCGGGCGGCAACACCGCGCGACGACGGAGATCCAGGAGGCGCTGGACGACGCCGCGCTGCGCGGCGCGGACCCGCTCACCGCCAGCCGCGCGATGCTTCGTTTGGCGCGCTGGAGCGCCGCCACGGGCCAGCGATCGAAGACGGACGTTTTGAACATTTATTCCAACGTGCTTCGCGACCAGCGGCACACGGAGAAGGCCAACTTCCACGTCGCCAAGTACATGGACGATCTGCTGAAGGACGCGGCGCGGCGCGAGCGCGCGCGCGAGAGCGTACTCGGCGCCGGCGACCGAAGCTTTTCGAAAACGGTTTCGAAACCGCGCTCGAGTTCGCGCGCTCAATCGTTCGACGTGGACGAGCGCTCGCTGGATTACGTGGTGGAGGTGATTCAGCACTACGCGACGTCGCTGCGCCACGGGCACAGGCACGCGTACGAGAGTCTGCCGCGGATGCTCACGCTGTGGTTCGACGTCGGCGCGGCGGCGGCGGCGGCGGCGGCGGCGGCGGCGGCGGGCGGCGCCGCGGGCGCCAAGGAACACGCGGGCGCCGGCGCCAAGGAACGCAAAGTCGCGACGACGGCGACCAACTCGCTGAAGGACTTCTCGCAGAAGCTCCCGCTGTACACGTGGCTGCCCGCGCTGCCGCAGCTCACGTCCCGTCTGTGCCACCCGCACGCGGAGACGCGCGCGCTGATCCACGAGCTCCTGCACCGCCTGGTGCGCAACTTCCCCAACCAGGTGCTGTGGAGCATGACGGCGATGGCGCGCAGCACGCACGCGGATCGCTCGAGCTCGGCGCAGCGCGTTTTGGATCGCGCCAAGGAGGGCGCGTCTCCGAGCGCGCGCCCGCTCTTCGAGCAGAGCGCGTCGCTGTGCGACCAGCTCATCCGCGTGTGCGCGTTCCAGCCCAAGCCGCTGGCGAACGGGCGCTCCGCGAAGAGCTTCTCCGTGCGGAGCGAGTTCCCGGCGCTGCGCCGGCTCGCGCCGTGCGACGTGATGGTCCCGAACCAAACGCAGCTCGCGCCGACGTTGCCGCCGCCGCGCGCGCGAAACGCCGCCAACCCGAACCACGTGCCGACGGTTTCCGAGTGGAACGCGTTTCCGGACGATGTCGTGACGATCGCCGAGTTCGAGGACGACGTGCCGGTGCTGAGCTCGTTACAGAAACCCAAGAAGCTCACCGTGCTCGGCTCGGACGGCACTTCGCAGTCGTTTCTGTGCAAACCCAAAGACGACCTGCGCAAGGACTTGCGGATGATGGAGTTCACGACGATGCTGAACCGATTGTTAAGTCGCGACCCGGCGTCGCGGAAACGCCGGCTGTACCTGCGCACATTCGCGGTCGTGCCGCTCACGGAGGACTGCGGTCTCATCGAGTGGGTCCCGCACACCACTGGGCTGCGGCACGTGCTCCAGGCGCTATACGTGCGCGACGGCCTGTACCACAAGCGCACGCTCGCGGAGGTGAAGGAGACGCACGAGCGCCTCAAGGCGACGCCGACGACGTGGATGCGCGAGATTTTGAAAAAGTTTCCCCCGGTGTTCCACCGGTGGTTCCTGAACCGGTGGAAGGACCGTCCCGCGGCGTGGCACGGCGCGCGCACCGCGTTCGCGCACACCGCCGCGGTGTGGAGCATGGTGGGCCACGTCGTCGGCCTGGGGGACAGGCACGGCGAGAACATCCTGCTGGACCAGGAGAGCGGCGACTGCGTGCACGTCGACTTCTCCTGCCTCTTCGATAAAGGGCTGGAGCTCGAGACGCCGGAGATGGTGCCTTTTCGGCTGACGCAGAACATCGTCGACGGGTTAGGCGCCGGCGGCTACGAGGGCGTCTTCATGCGCGCGAGTGAGATCACGCTGTCGGTGCTCCGCGGTCACCGCGAGGCGCTCATGTCCGTGCTGGAGACGTTCGTGCACGACCCGCTGGTGGAGTGGAGCGCCGCGAGGAAAAACGGGGGCGGGCGCCGAGGCGAGACCGAAGCGGGTGGCCGCGGGAAGGAGGCTCTGGACAAAATCACCTCCCGACTCGAGGGCGTCGTCGTCGGCGTGGGGTCGGCGCCGTCGCTGCCGCTGTCCCCGCAGGGACAGGCGCGCCGTCTGATCGAGGAAGCCACCAGCCGCAAGGGACAGGGGAGCATGTACATCTGGTGGATGTCGTGGATGTGAGCGGCGAGAAATCGTCGACGACGACGCGCGCGGGCGAGCGGTTCACGCGAGACGTGACGTGACGCGTGGGTTGACGTTCGCGAGGAATCGCATCGATACGTAGTAGATAATAGAATGAAGTCTTTCTTACATCAGCGCGTTATCGGACCGACCCGAGCGCCGTCGCCGGGGTTCTCGCGCGCGGAACGGCGAGACCAAAACGCGTCTCGCGGCGTTCTCAGTACCTGGGCGGGGGGCCCATGTTGTCGTCGTCGTCGTTCCTGGGCGCGTTGGACACGGACGCGAGGAGCCCGGAGACGAAGTTCACGACCCACAGCAGGAAGAAGATCTGGATGAGGAACCCGAACCCCCCGAACCCGAACCCGAACCCGAACGGCGAGAACCCGAACCCGAAGGGAGAGAACATGGGGAAGGGCATGAACGAGCCGTAGCCCATGCCCCCGCGCATCTGCTGAGGAGGGGGCGCGGTTCGGGACTGGCCGGACATCCCGCGGGGCGCCGAGCGGGGCGCCGAACGGAACGAAGAGCCGCCCATGCGACCGCTGCTCCGCGCCGCCTCGGCGTACTCGGGGGAGACGGCGTCCGCGACGAACACGGAGCCCGCGACCATCGCGGCGAGCGCGAAGTTGAACCCGGGGTTCATCTTCTTCTCCGCATCCGCGTCGGCGTCGGAGGACGCGACCGCGGCGACGCGGACGGAGCCCTTGGCGGGAACCGCGGCGCGGGACCTGCGCGGGACGTTCGCGCGACCGTTTGTGTGTCGTTCGGGTGTGGAGAAGGTCAGTCGCGGTCGGCTCGGTCGTCAGGCGTCGAGAAAACGCCGCTGGATGGATGAGGTGCGCGAACGAGCGGGATATTTGTCCGCGGCTCGGGACGCAGCGATCTGCGGGACGCGCGCGCACCTGACGGCGGCACCGGCGAAGGAGGAGCGGCGCGCGGCGACAGGGCGCGCGCGGACCGTCTGCGTCGGCGTTTTGGATCGGGGGGGGGACGAGGTCAGCGGTGCGTTCGGGTTGGGGACGGCGGTTGGTGCCAACCGGGCGAGCGAACAACGTCGGATGAGACGGACGCGACGCGCGCGGGTGTGTCGCGCGGCTCGTTCCCGCGTCGCGCACCTGCAGGGAGACCGCAGAGGCAGTGATGGAGGCCATCGCGAGACGGGGGTTTCTCTGACGTCCGTGAGGAGCGCGACGAGGAGTGGTCACCAACGGCCGATCCGTGCCGAGGCGTCGAAGAGCTTCTTCGAGTGCGGTGCGTCTCGTGCCGCGAGAATTAGCCACGTCACCCAAACGCCGGGTATCGGGGATTCGCGTCGATTACAAGGCGTGGTGTTTGGGTGGTGCGTCACAATCGATTCGCGGAGAGAGCCGCGTCCGCGCGCGTCGCGCCTCTCCCTCGTATGCGTTCATACGTCCCTTCTCACCTCACAGCTTCATGAGCGTCACGGTGATATCGTCCGTGGACCCCTTGGCGACGGCCATGGAGCAGAGCTCCTTGGCGAGCGACTCGGGGGTGGCGTCGGCGGGCGCGGCGAGCAGGAAGTCGGCGATCTCCTGGTTCTCGAATCCGCCGCCGCCGCCGCGCGCGTCGTTCGCGAAGAGCCCGTCCGAGGACATCATGACCCAGGTGTCTTTTTCCGTCAACGCCTCGATGTAGCAATCGGGTTCGGCGTTCAACCCGAACCCGCTGCCGTAGTCCGCGTTTCTTTCACCGAACCCCTCGAACTTGCCGCTCTCTTTCAGAAACGCGTCGCCGAACGCGCGGCTCAACGCCAGCACGCCGCCGACGCGCCACGACCCCTCCGTGAACGTCACGAGCGACTTCCGCAAGTTGGGGTTGCCGGCGTCGATGCGCCGCCGTTCGTTCTCGTCGTCCGGGACGTGGTCCACGGAGAGCTGCACCGCCTTGCCGTCGCGAACGAGCAGCGTGCGCGCGTCGCCGACGTTGGCGGTGCACAGCTTGGTGCCGCTTTGGTCCTCGAAGAGCACGGCGACGACGGCGGTGGAGCCGCACTTCGCGCCGCCCACGCCTCTCTCGCCGAACGCGCCGAGGAACCCGCCGGGGGGCTGGACCAGGGTGTAGTCGGACTTCAGGCACGCCGCGCTGATGGCCTCGAGGCAGAAGTCCGCCTTGGGCCACTCCTCGCAAATCGCGGAGGCGAGATTCTCCTTGAGCCACTCGGAGACGGCAAACCCGCCGTGGCCGTCGTACACGCCGTAGATGGCGAAGGGCGACCCGGGGGGGGCGGACGCGTTGACCTGCGCGTTTTTTCGCGGCGGGGTGTGGTGACGATGGTGTCAGTGGTGTGCGCGTGGAGAGAAAACGAGCGACAGACCGCGCGTGCGTCGTACGGGAGAGACGAAGACGAAAAGCGCGCGGGCGCGTCGATCGATTTCGATTCGCGCGAGACTCGACAAGAGTCTCGAGTCTCGGATCGTCGGAAACGCGGAGCGGCCGGATCGGTCGTCGTCGCCGCGCGACGACGACCGTCGCGACGACCGCGAGCGCGGAGACCCGTCGAGGTCTCGCGAAAGAGCGGGGGGGGGGGACGCACGTAAGACGCGAAGCGGTCCTCGTTCTGCTTGCGCACGGTGCCCTTGACCGAGGCGGAGCCGCTGCGCGACCCCACCGTGGCGGGCGTCACCACGCACGTGGCCGCGGACGACGCGTCGGCGCGGACCGAGACACGCGCGCGCGCGCTGCGGGTCGCGGCGGGCGCGCGAAGGGACGCGGGGGTCCCGACGAAAGAGGTGCACGCCATGTTGCGAGCGGAAGCGTGTGAGTGCGGGTCACGCGACTCGGTGTGACACGCGCAGCGCGCGAGACGCACGGCACGCATCAAGATAGCTCGAGCGGCGGAGAGGGGCTGAAAATCCCTATGGCTTCGTAGTGCTGAAAAAATCAAAAGTGTAAGATGCCACTTGGTCGCGAGCGAGGCAAACAACTCCATCCGAACGTCGTTTCACGCAGCAGCAGCTTATGGAAAAAGAAAGAATCCATCTTCGTTTCATCGATAGTGCTATGTGTGGCTCGCGTCCTAAAGCGCCTCTGACCACCCACCACGTGGGGTCAGTGCTCCTTGAATTCGCGTTCGAATCAGAACTCCACGCCCGCCTCGCGGCACGCCTCCGCGACCGCCTTGACGCGGCCGTGGTACACGAACCCGCCGCGGTCAAACACCGCCGTCTTGATGCCCTTCTCCATCATCGTCGCCCCCAGCGCCGCGCCCACCGCGCGCGCCGCGTCCACCGTCTTGGTCTTCCACTCCTCCTTGCCAACCTGCTCCTTGATGGAGGAGGACATGGTGCCGATCGCGCACAGCGTCTTCTGGTTCTCGTCGTCGATCACCTGCACGTACGTGTGCTGGTTCGAGCGGTACACGGAGATGCGAGGGCGCTCGGCGGTGCCGCTGAGCTTGGCGCGAATCTTCGTGTGGCGCTTTTGCCGGCGCTTCTCCTTGTCCGTCAACGCCGCACGGGTTTCGGTCGAGACGGTGGCGGCTGCATCGAGGAGGAGAGAGGCGATATCGACGAAGTGGAAATCAGACGTCAGAGAGGTGTCAGAGAGGTGCGCGTCTAACCCCGAGACGCGCGCGCGCGGGAAAGAAAAGCACACGATGGAAGGTGGAAAAACACCACGTTATCCAATAGTGGCGCTTTCGCGACGGCGACGCCGCATCGCGACGGGGCATGTCCGGCCGCGCGTCTCCCGGGACCGAGCGGACGCCGGCGGTCCGCGAGCGGCGTGTGTCGCTCGAGGCGAAGCGTTCGTGGGCGTTCGAGGCTCGCCGGGGGCGCCCGGGACGCGCTCCGAAGCGCGCGAAACAAACCCTAAACCCGAAACACGGCCGCGACGGTCGCCGGGATTTTTCCTCGCGTCGGGCCGGGAAGCGCTCGCGGGGGGAGTCGCGAGGGGAGAAACGCACCACGCCTCTGCTGCACCGGAGCAGTCACGCGCGTGGCCACGGCCGCGCGCGCGGAGAGGGAGAAAGCAGCAGCAGACATCTTGGACTGCGCGCGATGAGAGAATGGCCAACTGCAGAGTCGAGACGGGGAAAAAGCGCGAGACGTGGCTTTCTTTTCCTCTCGCAGTTTTTGCGTGCGCGGTTTTTTTTGAGACTATCGGCCCACATCCGAGATTGGCATTTCCGTTTTCTGGAGACTATATATCTTCAGGAGGTCAAACATTTTTATAGGAGTTCTCGCGATCGTTTTTTCCAAGTGATCCAGACTTTCGCGAAATGGCGCCGGTATCGAGGAGACGTTTGCCGAGCTGGGCGCTTCGTGGATTTCGCGTCGCGCGGTGGCGGTGCCTTCCCCGCGCAGCGAAGCCAGAGGGATGGAGACGCGCGCGAGGTGAGCGTGTTTGTTCGGAGACGAGGTCGGGTCTCGGACGCGCGACGATGAAGGTGCTGGTCGTCGCGGGCACGCACGCGGGGGTGGGTAAGACCACCTTCTGCGTCGGTCTGATGGGCGCGCTGAGGCAGCGCGGGCTCGTGGTGCAGGCGTTCAAGGTGGGCCCCGACCAGCTCGACCCGCTTCTGCACGAGGCCGCGACCGGCCGTCCGTCGTACAACCTGGACGGCTACCTGCGCACGCGCCGCGCCAACGTGGCGCGCGTCGCCGCGCTCGCCGAGCCGGGCGACGTGGACGTCGCCGTCGTGGAGGGGGGCGAGAGCCTCTTCGACGCAGACGACGCCGCCGTCGGCGAACGCGGCGGCGCGGCGCAGATGGCCAAGTGGCTCGGCGCGCCCGTGGTGCTCGTGATCGACTGCGGCGCGCAGAGCGCGCGCGGCGTCGCCGCCGTCGTGCGCGGCCACGTCTCGCTGGACGACGAGCTCGCCGTCGCGGGCGTCGTGCTCAACAAGCTGGAAAGCGCCGCGCACGAGGCGGCGACGCGCGAGGCGCTGCGCCGCGCCGCGCCGGGCGTGCCCGTGCTGGGCGCGCTGCGCCGCGACGCCGCCGCCGCCGCGCTCGGCCCGGGCGAGACTCGAGGCGGCGATGAGCGCGACGCCTTCGCCGCCGCCGCCGCGCGCGCCGCCGCCGCGCTCGGCGCGGGCGGCGGCGCGTCCATCGGGGGATTTTTTGACAACTTCTCCGCGGAGAAGCGACGCGCCTTCGCGTTTGAGGACGACGCCGACCAAGACTCGCCGACGTCCGAGGCGGGCTCGGAGGGCGACTTTTCGCCCGCGGACCTCCTTCGGAACGGGAAGCAGCGTGACGAGGAAATAGACGACGCGCGCGAAAGCGACTCTGCTCGGCGCGCTTTAAAGCAGAGGCTGGAGCAGAGGCTGGAGAGACCGATGAGGACTCGGACGTCCTCGGTGAAGACGGGGGGGAGCTTCGTGGCGGGGATCGCCGCGCAGCTCGCGCACGTCGTGGGCGAAGGCGTCGACCTCAACGCCGTGCTCGGCGTGGCGTGGCCCTTCGTCGCCGAGCCGGCGCCCTCTGGCATGTCATCGCTGGCGGAGGAGAGGGACCTCGACGCGAAAGCCGAGCCGCCCGGCGCGCTCGACGACGCGCGCGCCGCGGCGGAGACCGCCGGCGAGACGACGCGCCCGGAAACCGAACGCGCCGACGACTTTCGCGCGCCGCCGCCGTCACCGCCGCCGTCTTCGGAGTCCCCGGCGCGACCGCACACTCCGAGCGGACCCAAGCGGACGCCTTCCAAGCGCGCGTCTCTTCGGGGCACGCTCGAGCTCGTCGGGAACGTCGCGTCGCACCTCGGCCCGGCGCTGCGTCTCGGCCGAGGCGTGGGGAACTTGGGCGCCTCGCATTTACTCCCGCGGCCTCTGTTCACCGCGCACGGCGGGGGCGTGCGCGTGGGGATCGCGCGCGACGCCGCGTTTTGCCACTACTTCCGCGACAACCTGCTCGCGCTGGAGCGCGCGGGCGCCGAGCTGGCGCCTTTCTCCCCAGTCGCCGGCGACCCACTGCCCCCCAACTGCAAAGGCTTGCTGTTCGGCGGCGGGTACCCCGAGCTGTACGCGCGCGAGCTGGCGAACAACCGCGGGCTCAGAGCCGCCGTGACGGCGTTCGCCGCCGCCGGCGGCGCCGTGTACGCCGAGTGCGGCGGCCTCGCGTTTCTGTCGCAAAGCATTTCTGTCGATTTCGGAAAAGCCGCCATGTGCGGCCTCGCGCCCTTCTCCACGCGCGTCTCTTTGAAAGAGACGCACCGGTGGGGGTACGTGCGCGTCGTCGCGCGCGAGGGGTGCCCGCTGTTCCCGGCGGGGTCCGATCTGCGCGGGTACGCGCGCCGGCGGTCGGCGGTGGTGGCGGAGCCCGCGCTCGCGGCGGGCCCGGGGACTGTTTGGGGAACCCAGAACGGCGGGGAGGGCGATACGCCCTCCCGCGGGGGGCGCTGGTTCGCGGCGTACGACGTGTTCCGAGCGGGGGAGGAGGAGAAGGACGCGTCCGGGACGCGTCCGGAGACGACGTCTTCGAAGGCGGAGATGGACGAGAACGTTTCGAAAGAGGGCGTCGTGCGCGCGGCGGTGCGCGCCATCGAGTCGGCGGACGCGCCGCGACGCGCGAACGACGTCCCCGGCATCGGACGCGTGGAAGGGTACGCCTGGCGCAACGTGGTCGCGTCGTACGCGCGCCTGCACTTCGGGGACGCGCCCGAGGTGGCTGCGCACTTCGTGGACGCGTGCCGCGCCGTGCCCCAAGCCGCCGCCGAGGCGGCGGTGCGCGCGGCGGCGGCGGCGGAGGCGGCGCCGCCGCCCGTGCCCACCGGCCGCTCGAGCGCGCCGTCGCTCCCGCAGCTGGAGGCGTTCGAGAGACCGATGTACGGGCTCGGCGGGTCCCCGCGAGGCGGCGGCGGGTCCTCGGACTCGCTCAGCGCGCTCGACGCCGGCCGCGTCGACCGCTCGGGCCCGGCTTCGCCCGCACGGGCGCGCGTGCCCGGCGGCGCCTCTTCGCGCGAGCACTCCGCGGCGTCCTCGTCCGCGGACCTGGCTTCACTGGCGGAGGTCGGGCTCGTCCGCGTCGGCGGCGCCGGCGCGGAGCCTGGCTCGGGCGACCGGCGCGCGCCGGACGCGCTCGGCGGTTTCCCGGGCAGCTCGGGCGCCCTGAGCTCGATGGGGAGCGGCTCCCCGAGAGGGACGTCGATCGGCGGCGCTTTCGGCGCGCTTTCGGGCGCGCCGCGTCTCGAGCCTGGCTCGCGCGCGTCTCCACATCGCCGCGCGAAAAGCGAGGACGTCGACGCCGAGTGGGTCGGACGTCGCGACGAGCGTTCCGGACGCGCGGCGGTAAAAAACCCGTCGTCGCGTGAGACCGACGTCTCCGTTCCCGGCGTCGATTTCGCGACCCGTCGCGTAAACCCTAAACGCGCGACGGACGCGATCAGCAAGAGCCAGTCCAGCGGCGTGCTGTTCCACCGCTCGCACAGCGCGGCGTCTTTCGGGAGCGGCTCCGCGTCCGCCAACGCGTTGGCGACGTCGCCCACCACCGCGCACCTCGAGCTGGAGGCGTTCCTCTCCTTCCCGCCGGTGAGCGGCTCGCAAGTCGGCCTGGCGGAGCTCTCCTTCGGGGACGACGTCTCGGGCGCGCACCTGCACACGCCCGCGGCGACGCCGCAGCCCGCGCCCGACCCCGAGTGCACCATCGCCTGTCTGTCGCCGGCGGCGACGGAGATTGTGCACGCGCTCGGCCTGCAGAGCCGCCTCGCCTGCGTCACCGACCGCTGCGACTACCCGCCCACCGTCGCGCGCGCCTTCCCCATCGTGCTGCGCTCGCGCGAGCCGCGCGGCGCCGGCGCCCGCGGGCGCATGGGCGGCCGCCGCGAGAGCATCGGCACCGCCATGTACAACGCCGAGAAGGCAAACGGCGGGCACGACGTCTTAACCAGAGCGCGAAACCCTAAACCCCCTCGGACGGCGACCATCTCGGTGGACGTCGAGTGGCTGCGCCGCTCGCGGCCGGGCCTCGTGCTGGCGCAGGACGCGTGCGGGCGGTGCGCGGGGGGCGCGGGCGACGGCGTCGTCGCCAGAGCGCTCAGAGAGGCGGGACTCCTCGGCGAGGGTTTGAAACAAAGCGACGCCCGGCGCACGGGCGTGCTCGCGCTCGACCCGCAGCGGCTGGGCGAGGTGCTGGAGACGGTCCAGCAAATCGGCGCGGCGACGGGCGAGCGCGACGCGGCGGCGGCGCTGGTGGGCCAGCTCCGCGCGCGTCTCAGAGCGGTGGCCGCGCGGACGGCGGGCGCGCCGAAAAAGCCGCGCGTGCTGTCTCTGGAGGGCCTGCGCCCGTTCGCGGTCGGGGGGCACTGGCTCCCGGAGATGAAGCAGCTCGCGGGTGGCGCGGACGAGCTGCAGGAGCCGGGCGCGCCGGCGACGGCGCTGCGGTGGGAGCAGGTGTTGAGCTACGCGCCGGAGGCGCTGATTCTGGCGCCCTGCGTCTCCGGGTCGCCGGAGGAGACGCTCCTGGAACTCGAGCGCCTCGCCGCGCTCCCCGGATGGTGGGCCATCCCGGCGGTGCGCGACCGCGAGGTGTACGTGGCGCACCACGCCTTCTTCAGCCGCGCCGGGCCCAGGCTGGTGGTGGGCGTCGAGCTGCTGGCGAAGATGCTGCACCCGGCGCGCGCCGCGGACGTGGCGATGCCGGAGGGGCACGGCGCGTGGAAGATGCGCATGGACCCGGGGAAGAGGTGCCGCCCGAGGCAGCTCAAGGACTTCTTCCACGAGTGGGGGGGGGGGCCCGGCGGGTGGGGGGTGGGAAGGGCCCGGGAGGAAAAGGGGGTTAGAGGCCCCGTTGGTTACAAAGGGCATTTGGTTAGT
>Ga0181561_10001376_pt1 | contig 21576 bp, 23 predicted proteins | sample 011ome_19_FD_133760 | JGI IMG/M metagenome (GOLD analysis project Ga0181561, IMG submission 133760) | Coastal salt marsh microbial communities from the Groves Creek Marsh, Skidaway Island, Georgia - 011510BT metaG (megahit assembly) | ecosystem: Environmental > Aquatic > Marine > Intertidal... | reverse complement strand
TGCGAGTAGTTTTCCTTTCATAGCGCTCGTTTGAGGTGTTAGAACAAAAGCCGTGCCTTTGGGCTTAAAGTTAGGACACTCTACTATTTTTGATGCCATGAATTCACCATTAGTCCTACTTTCTCCCTCTAAAGGAATGGCGCAAGGGCCTCTGCAGGCCCCGTGGTCAGCGCAAACACCGGCCTATTTCCCCGCGCAAACTTCGGATGTGGTTCAGGCCATTCATTCACTATCGATGAGTGGGAAAAAGAATCTTTTCAAGGTGAGCGACACCTTATTCGAGGCTACATCTCAGCTTTGGGAACATGATGCCAACGACTTTTTACACCCTGGTTCGGCGGGTATTCCCGGCGTATTTGCCTACACAGGGGAGGCTTTTAAAGCATTGGACGCTACAACACTAAGCTCCCCCGCCTTGTTGCGTGCTAAAGACCAATTGGTCATTTTAAGCGCTCTATACGGTGCAGTAACAGGAGGGGTAGAGGTTCGTCCGTATCGATTAGAAATGCAATCCAAGCTCCCAGTGGGTGATGCCAAGAATTTGTACGCTTTGTGGAAGCCGCTGCTCACGGGTTGGTTGAACGATCAGCACGCTCCTTTCATTGTGAATGCCTGTAGTGGAGAATACAGCAAAGCAGTAGATTGGAAAAAAGTAACTTCCCCGGTGGTTCATGTAGATTTCAAGCAAATGAAAAACGGTGCTATGAAGTCTATTTCAGCCTTCTCCAAACAAGCACGAGGAAGCTTCGCTAGATGGATATTGCAAGAGAATGTCCAAACTATTTTTGGTTTAGCTTCGTTCTCTGAAGAAGGATACGAACTTTTAAGCCATGAGGACGATAAAATGGTATTTTTGAGACCATGAAAATTATGACACGACATCTAAAAAACACGCTGCTACTTTTGGTGGTAGCCAGCATCACAGCTTTCGCACAGAAAAGACCTACTGCATTCCTTGAACTCGGAGGATATGGTATGACACAAAACTATTTGGGCAATGTCAACGATTACGGCCTCGGTGCGCTTACCCAGGAAGCACGCTTTGGTGCAGGCGTTCAGTTGAAGCACAATTTCAGCAGTTTGGTGAGTCTCGGAGCAGACGTGAATTACGGAAGTATCTATAGCCATGACAATCTTCACGGCAACCCGGATCGCGATTACCAGGTAGATACCGATTTGTTGAACATTGCATTGTTTACGAACATTCACTTCATCCCTTTTGGAAAGTACAATCTTCGTCACACCCACACCCCGTTCATTCATGCAGGAATTGGTGCATTGACGTACCAGCCTCATTTAAATACAAACGCACAATACCCGGATGGCGTGCAACTTTACCCGGGAACAGGTCATACGTATGCCTACAACCTCGGCTTTGGATGGCGCATTCGTAGAAATCTGAAATCGTTCTACAACCTTGGCGTATATTATAATGGCTTCGGCGTAGCAAATATTGAAGGTTTTGATTACTCGGAGGAATATTCCGCGGCCAACAACGTTAGAAATACGCTAGACGGGAGTATTACGTTTAAGTTGGGTATGAGCTTAGGATTTTTTGAGCAATAAGAGTTCGGCACACCATTTGAACTTACTATAAGGCCCCCCGAAAAAGGGGGCCTTTTTTACGCAGTTATGACACCCTGTCGGGATTCTAGCTGCCATACACACCAAGAATAAGAGAATATGGACAGTTTGTCATTAAGTGATATCATGAATGAAAACACGGAATTTATTCCGTTAATGACTTCAGATGATGAGGCAGAAATCAACAATGAGGAGTTGCCGGAATTGTTGCCGATCCTGCCGTTGAGAAATACCGTAATTTTTCCTGGAGTAGTGGCGCCTATCACTGCAGGTAGAGATAAGAGTTTGCGCTTGATCCGGGACATTACTGAAGAGCCAAAATTCGTAGGCATGATTGCCCAGAAGGACGGTGATACCGAAGATCCGGGGCACAATGATGTTTTTCCAACGGGAACGATGGCTCAAATCGTAAAAAGCTTCAAGATGCCTGACGGCAATACGACCATCATCATCCAAGGCAAGAAGCGATTCAGAATTTTAGAATGGGTAGAAAGTGAACCTTACAACAAGGCGCGTGTCGAGTTCTTGCCAGAATTTGTGCCTTCAGATGATGATGTGGAGTTCCCAATTCTTATGGACAGCATCAAAGATATCGCAGCACGTCTGATCGCTGAAAGCCCGAACATCCCTACCGAGGCACAGGCAGCTTTGGATAATATTAAGAGCAATACCTTCCTGCTGAATTTTATCGCTTCGAACAGCAGCATGCAACTCGAGAAGAAACAAGAGGTGCTGGAGCTTGACAGTTTGAAAGATCGTGCAGTGAAGGTTTTGGAAGGGTTGAACCTAGAGTTGAAAATGCTCGAGGTAAAAAATGAAATCAACGACAAAGTCAAACACGAGTTTGATCAGCAGCAACGCGAGTACTTCTTGCATCAGCAGATGAAAACCATTCAAGAAGAATTGGGTGGAAATTCGAGTGAGTCTGAGATTGAGGATATGCGCGAACGTGCCAAATCAAAAGTTTGGGACGCGAAAAGTAAAGAACACTTTGAAAAGGAGTTGCGTAAGCTACAACGATTGAATCCTCAGATGCCGGAGTTTTCCATTCAGCGCAATTACCTAGACTTCATGCTTGAGCTACCATTTGAATCGAAAAGTGATGCTTCCATCGATCTGAAAAATGCGAAGAAGACCTTGGATAAAGACCACTATGGTTTAGAGAAGGTGAAGGAGCGCATTTTGGAACACCTCGCAGTACTCAAGCTAAAAGGTGATATGAAGAGTCCTATCATCTGTTTGCACGGCCCTCCTGGAGTTGGAAAGACTTCCTTAGGTAAAAGTATTGCAGAAGCATTGGGACGTCCATATGTGCGTATGTCTCTAGGGGGATTGCGCGATGAGGCGGAGATTCGTGGACACCGCAAGACGTACATAGGTGCTATGCCAGGACGCGTACTTCAGAATATGAAGAAAGCGGGTTCTAATGACCCGGTGTTTGTCCTTGATGAGATCGATAAATTGAGCAGTGGTCACGGTGGTGACCCGTCTTCGAGCCTACTAGAGGTATTAGATCCGGAGCAAAATGACAGCTTCTATGACAATTATCTAGAGATGGGCTATGACTTGAGCAAGGTATTGTTCATCGCCACAGCGAACACTTTGAATACCATCCAGCCGGCCCTTTTGGACCGTATGGAAATCATCAATGTCAACGGCTACACTACTGAGGAAAAGGTAGAGATCGCGAAGCGCCATTTGGTACCGAAGCAATTGTTCAACCATGGTATCTCTAAGGACCAATTCTCTATTGGAAAGACCGAATTGAAATCGGTAATCGAGGGCTACACCCGTGAGAGTGGTGTGCGTAATCTGGACAAGAAAGTTGCGAAGCTCGTTCGCCATACGGCCAAAGCCATTGCGTTGGAAGAAACGGAGCTGGCAAAAATCAGCAAGGAAGATTTGGGTTCAATCTTGGGACCGTCTCGTGAACGTGATGTTTACGAGGGCAACGAACATGCTGGTGTAGTAACTGGACTGGCTTGGACTGCAGTAGGTGGTGAGATTCTGTTCATCGAATCATCGTTGAGTAGAGGATCCGGTCGTGTTACGGCAACTGGGAACCTTGGTGATGTGATGAAAGAAAGTACCACCATTGCATTGGCTTGTTTGAAGGCAAATGCGGAAAAACTAGGGATTGATCATGCGTTGTTCGATGCCTATGATGTGAACATTCACGTACCTCAAGGAGCTATCCCTAAGGACGGTCCTAGTGCGGGAATCACTATTCTTACAGCTCTTACCTCTTTGTTTACGCAAAAGCGCGTCGCGCCAAAATTGGGTATGACGGGAGAAATCACCTTGCGCGGAAAGGTGCTTCCCGTGGGTGGAATTAAGGAGAAAATCCTCGCAGCAAAACGTGCTAAGCTCAACACGATTATTCTTTCTGAACGCAATAGAAGTGATATTGAGGAAATCGAAGAGCACTACTTGAAAGGGTTGACCTTCCACTTCGTTGAATCCTTTGAGCAAGTATTGGAAATCGCTATTTTGGACAAAAAGGTGAAGAATCCAAAGGTGTTGGTGCCAAAAGCTGCAAAATAGCATGAAAAAGTACCTCCTAATAGCGTGTCTAAGTTCTGTGTCTGTTTGGGCACAGAGCGGTGCGAATGGGGTATTTACTTTTTTAGATCGCTCCATATTTGCGGGAGCATCAGGTTTGGGTAACACAGCTTATGTGCACCCTGGACCTGTTGGGGCCTATGCCATTCAGAATCCACTTCTGTTGTCGGACAGCTCTATGCACCAGCTAGAAATTTCTCGAGCTGGCCTTGGTGAGGGCATTGCGCTTAATGGGGCGAGCTACGGCTTCAAGTGGAAACAACGTCATTGGATTACAGCCATTCAAAATGTGAGTTACGGCACCTTTGAGGGAACAGATGTTTGGGGGAATTCCTTAGGCCAATTCTCCGCCGGTGATCTTTCACTCTCTCTTGGAAGTTCCATTGCCTCTTATGGAAATTGGGAATTTGGGGCTACTGCAAAATGGATAAGCGGAACGTACGAATCCTACCAGAGCATGGCCATGGCCGCAGATCTGGTCGCCATGTATGAGCAGGAGGGAAAGCCAACGGTGGCCATTATTGCAAAAAATGCAGGAGGGCAAATCACCTCTTTTTCAGGGTTGCGCGAACCTCTACCGTTCAATCTATTGGTCGCAGTAGGCAGTAAGCTGCAATACGCGCCATTTCGATGGAATCTCGTCTTTGACCAACTGCATCGTCCTGATCTTGGATACGATGACCCAACACTACTGGAAACCGATCCTATTACAGGAGAACAAACACAAGGTCAACATTCCTATTTAAATCTAGTGATGCGTCATGTCAGTGGATCGATAGAGTTTTTGCCAACCCAGCGTGTGCATTTGATGATGGGGTACAGCTTCCGTCGTCAGTACGAGATGGCACTTCCCACGCGCCGTACCTCTGGAGGTTTTACGTTAGGGACAGGTTTGTATTTCAGTAAGTTTTCCTTGCACTATGCAAATGAACTGCGCAGTGTGGCCGGGCGAATGAATACAGTATCTTTGTCGGTGAATATTTAACCAAACCTTTTTGACGTTCATGTCTAAGCCTCTTACCATCGCTATCGATGGTCACAGTTCTACAGGAAAAAGTACCCTCGCCAAAGAGCTCGCTAAAGCGCTCAACTACATCTATGTAGATTCCGGTGCAATGTATCGTGCTGTTGCTCTTTACGCCCTAAGAAAGGGGTGGGTCAGTAAGGAAAATGGATGTGATCAGGAAAAGATCATTACTCATATTGACGATGTGGTGATCTCGTTCCAAGTTGATGAACAAGGCACGAATGCCACACATCTCAATGGGGAACGAGTGGAGGAGGAGATTCGAACGATGGAGATAAGCAATGTCGTCTCACATGTCGCTAAACTCATCCCTGTGCGCAGGCGATTGGTAGCTTTACAGCAAGAAATGGGCGCTCAAGGGGGTGTGGTAATGGACGGAAGAGATATAGGTACCGTAGTCTTTCCAAACGCAGAGCTGAAGATCTTCATGACAGCATCCGATGAAGTTCGAGCGGAGCGCAGAAAGGCTGAGCTCGACGCAAAAGGTCAGCACTGGAGCTTCGAGGAAGTCCTTGAGAATTTGAAATCAAGAGACAAAGCAGATACCGAAAGAGCTGATTCTCCACTTATCGCTGCGAGCGATGCTAGAGAGTTGGACAACAGTTCAATGGATCGTGAGACCCAGTTTCGATTGGTCCTTGATTGGATTGCAGCTCTTAATGACGCGTAGCTAAAACAGTAGTTGCTCCTTTTACCACGTCTCCTTCTTTGACTTGGATCGCACAATCCAAAGGAAGGAAGATATCTACTCGAGAACCGAATTTGATAAAACCAAACTCAGCGCCTTGCTTGGCGAGTTGATCTTTCTTCGCATACATCACAATACGGCGTGCAACAGCACCTGCGATTTGACGGAATACCACAGTGCCCCACACGGAGTTCTCTAAAGCAACAGTGGTTCTTTCATTCAATGTAGAGCTCTTTGGGTGCCATGCCACGAGAAATTTTCCGTGATGATGGATCGCCTCAACCACCTTGCCACCAATAGGGTAACGGTTGACATGCACATTAAATGGTGACATGAAAATGGACATTTGGATACACTTGGTTTTCAGTATCTCATCCTCGTATACCTCTTCGATGGTTACGACTTTTCCGTCCGCAGGGCAAATCACAGCATCAGGATTGACCTTCACTGTGCGAGTAGGATTGCGGAAAAATTGGAGCACGATGGCATACAATACCACGCTAAGACCTAGCGTCAACATATGCGCCCACTCAGCACTAGTAGCCCATTGAACGAGTGCGTTGATGACTACTAAAACAATAAATGAAAGTCCTAATGTTCCTTTTCCTTCTCTATGAATGGTCATATCAAATAGCTATAAATGAGTACTGAAACGGGAGCAGCAGTTAAAAAGCTGTCTAATCGGTCTAAAGCTCCTCCGTGTCCCGGTAAAAATACACCCGAATCTTTAACATCAGCCTCGCGTTTTAAAGCCGATGCAATTAAATCTCCAAAAGGAGCAGTAATGCTCGTGGCGAGTGCCATTGAAAGCGCGATCTCCTGAGGAACCAATTCCCAATAGTAATTCAAAACTGCCCCTGTGAGTAGGGTGCCGATAATGCCACCCACAAAGCCTTCGATGGTTTTCTTAGGGGACAATTTTGGTGCGAATGGTCTTTTGCCAAAGCTTCTGCCTGCTAAATAGGCAAAAGTATCAGAGGCCCAGATCATCACGAAAATGAATAGGATAAGCTGCGGAAACTCCCAGCTTTGCTGAATGACCAGTACCATCGGTAACCAGATGTAGGCAATAAGGAACAAACCGCGACGCATCTCTTGCGCAGGTTGCTGCGCCCGAAGCAGGGTAAAAGACAATAAAATACTGAGCCCAACCGTACTCAATACGAGTTCGTGCTCGCCCCCAAAGTTCACATAAGCCAAAGCGGTCATTGCCGCCGCAGCCAAAGCGATCACCGGAGATTTACTTTCCATCTTTAAAATAGAAGCTCCTTCGCGAAGCATCAAGAACATGAACAGCGCAAGAATGAGGGTTCCAAAAGGTGTAAAACCCAGCAGTCCAATAAGTGTCGCGGCATAGAGGCCGCCGAAAAGTGCACGTTTTCCCATGAGCGTTTTATGCTTCGTCTTCAATAAGAATCAAGAAAACCGTACGATCCTTATTGGGGTCAGCAGCAGCTAATTCTACCGCTTGGTCGTGTGGCGGTCGAATAACGGCAATATTTCCAGGACGATTGTCGCGATATTTTTGATTTATCGCAGTCATACCGTCTCTAAGATTGGCCACTATTTGTGAGGTGTATGCAACGAGAATGTGATGTTTGGGAAGGTCGGCCAATTTTCTTCCTCCCGTGTGGTGGCCGTGTACCATGATTCCCCCGTTAAATGCGATCAGGGCTTCACAGGTACTCAATACTACCGGAAACTGACCATCATTTTGGAAAGTGGTCTCCAAGGTGATGTCATTTTCCCAATCGGCAATACTAGGGGAAGAGATGAACAATCCACGCCACTGATGTTCCGCACAATAATGCTTGAGGGCTGTGATGCCATCGGCTTTATCGGCACAGTAGACGAAGTTTCCGCCGCCCTCAGTGAACTGACTCACGAACTTCTCGTCAAGAGGCAACACTTTCTCCGGGGCAAACTTTCCTTTGCCTGCATCACTACTTGTAGCGCTCTTTTTAAGCCCTATCCCGAGTCGTGCTAAAAAACCGCCGCCTTTGGCCATGTTCATGGATTTAATTACCAAAAATAGAAAGCATAGTGTAAAGTTTACATAGTTGTATACTAGAGCTTTCAACAAAAAAAGCCACATCTATGAACAATAGATGTGGCTTCGCAATTCCGAATTCGGTGAATTATTCCGCTGAAGGTGTCGTTTCTTCGTCGGATGCTGCTGTTTCTTCAGTCTCGCTTGGAGCTTCTTTGGTAGCTGTCTCGTCCGCTGGGGTTGCCGATTCTTCAGTTACGACCTTTGCTTCCTCTATTTCTTCTTTTACCCAAGGACGCTTTCCGAAGATCTCCTCAACGTTTTCTTTGAAGATTACTTCTTTGTCCAAAAGCAATTGAGCCAATTGATCTAGCTTATCGCGGTTTTCTTCAAGAATCTTAATCGCTCTTGCATACTCGCCTTCGATGATTTTACTGATCTCTTTGTCAATAACAATCGCGGTTTCCTCAGAATAAGGCTTATCCATCTGGTATTCGTTCTGACCTTGAGAATCGTAATACGTTACGTTGCCCAATTCATCATTCAACCCATAGACGGTCACCATAGCACGGGCCTGCTTCGTCACTTTTTCCAAGTCACTTAAGGCACCCGTTGAGATCTTACCGAAGACCACTTTCTCCGCGGCACGCCCACCCATAGTCGCACACATTTCATCCAACATTTGCTCTGCAGTGGTGATTTGACGTTCCTCTGGAAGATACCAAGCAGCACCTAGTGAGCGTCCACGAGGTACGATAGTTACCTTCACTAGTGGTGCAGCGTGCTCGAGCAACCAGCTCGTTGCAGCGTGTCCAGCTTCGTGATATGCGATCACTTTCTTCTCAGAAGGCGTAATGATTTTCGTCTTCTTCTCTAGTCCGCCAACAATACGGTCAATAGCATCATTGAAGTGCTGCTTGTTGACCGATGAATCTCCGCGACGTGCTGCGATGAGCGCAGCTTCATTACAGACATTAGCGATATCTGCCCCAGAGAATCCAGGAGTTTGTTTCGCTAAGAGACTTACATCTAAGCTGTCATCGTTCTTGATCCCTGCCAAATGAACGTTGAAGATGGCCTCACGTTCGCTGAGCTCAGGAAGATCTACATAGATGATGCGATCGAAACGACCTGCTCTCATCAAGGCGCGATCTAAGATGTCTGCACGGTTAGTGGCGGCCATCACGATCACATGTTCGTTGGTGCCAAAGCCGTCCATTTCGGTAAGTAACTGGTTCAGGGTGTTCTCGCGCTCGTCGTTTCCACCACTAAAGTTGTTTTTACCTCTTGCTCTACCAATAGCATCAATCTCATCGATGAAAATGATACACGGTGATTTTTCTTTTGCTTGCTTGAAGAGGTCGCGAACACGCGAAGCTCCTACACCCACGAACATCTCAACAAAGTCAGAACCTGATAGCGAGAAGAAAGGTACTTTTGCTTCTCCTGCAACAGCTTTTGCAAGTAGTGTCTTACCGGTTCCGGGAGGGCCTGAAAGCATCACGCCTTTAGGGATACGTCCACCGAGGTCGGTATATTTTTTAGGATTCTTCAAAAAGTCAACGATTTCAAGAACCTCCTCTTTGGCACCGGTCATTCCCGCCACCTCATTAAAGGTCGTTTTGACCTCGGTGTCTTTATCGAATACTTTGGCTTTAGATTTACCAATGTTGAAGATCTGTGATCCACCTCCAGCACCTGGAGCACCGCCACCTGACATTCGGCGCATGATGAAGAGCCAAACTGCAATCATCAATACGAGTGGAAGGATCCATGAAATGATATCCCCTAAGAAATTGTCTTGGGTTTCATAGTTCACAGCTATGCGATCATCTCCCTGGTGATCTTCGTAGTAATTGTTCAAGCGATCTTCGAACGAAGTCAATGGCATCTCGAAAACGTAATGTGGTCCTGGGTTGACCGCATCACTTAGATTCGAGTTTTTAACCTTCTCGTAGCGTTCGTTAGAAAGTAGGCTTTCTTCTTTGATGAAAACCTGAATCTTCTTTTGATTGACAATATTAACTCGGTCTACATCGCCCAATTCCAGTGCTTGTTCAAAGTCCCGGTAGTTGGTTGGTTCAGCTCTGAAGCTCATAGCACTGAAGATTTGCATCCCGATGAAAAGTGCAAATACTATCGCGTATACCCAATAAAAGTTGAATCCATTTTTCTTAGGGCCTCCTGGGCCTTTTCCTTTTGGATTCGATCCGTTGTTTCGGGCAAACTGCTGCTTGAGCTTGTCTATTTGTTTCTGATTTTTTTGGTCTGCCATGATGTTTGTTAGAGGTTTTCGATGTGGCTTACTTCAGCATCTCCCCAAAGTCCTTCGAGATCGTAAAATTCTCGAATACCCTTTTGGAAGATGTGTACAACCACATTTACATAATCCATAAGTACCCATTCAGCATTATCGCGTCCTTCAACGTGCCAAGGTCTATCACCAACATTTTCTCGCACACTTTTGTGCACGCTATCTGCTAAAGCATTGACCTGAGTGTTAGAATTTCCTTCGGCAATAATGAAAAAGTCAGTGACGGCGTTTTCTATTTCTCTTAAATCGAGTACAGTAATGTTTTCGCCTTTTATGTCTTGAAGTCCATCTACGACGAACTTTTTAACGAGCTCTGATGAAGCTTCTGGTTTCGTATGCATTAAATCTATTTATCTTAATTAGGATGTAAAATACCAAAACATATGCCATATTGAAGCGGCATAGTCAAAGAAGGCACAATGGCACAAAGCTACCCACTTTTTTTCTTTAAAACTATTGATTCTACACAGAGCGAAATCAAGCGTAGACTTCGTGTTGATGGGGGTTTAGAGGATTTGACAACGGTTGTTGCAGATGTTCAAGACAACGGTCGCGGTCGTGGAGTGTCAGTTTGGCAGGACGAACCGGGAAAAGGAGCGTTAATGTCCATTTATGTCAAATGGGAGCATCCGGTCTCGGAAAGTTTTGATGTGAACCGGTGGGTTTGTCACTGTCTAGGTGCAATTCTGCCTACATCGGTCCAATTCAAATGGCCCAACGATTTGATGGTGGGTACACGAAAATTAGGAGGATTGCTGATTGAAAATCACTGGGGTAGTGATGGGATTCACAGCTCGACCATTGGACTAGGAATAAACGTCAGAACCATGCAAAATGGCCCATCGAGAGCTATTTCACTAGAGGAGATAGGAGTGAAAATCACCCCTTTGGAAGTGGTGGAGGAGGTGGTTCTCAGTTTTAAAAGCCAGAAGCCCTCTATCGCCAACAAGCCCTTACTCGAGCGACGCTACGCTCGCTTGTTATGGGGTACGGACCTTTACGAAAAGTATATTCTCAAGACAGGAGAGCTCGTTCAGGCCAAGGTAATTGGGGTGAATCATCACGGGCAACTCTTACTGGAATTAGAGGACAAAAAAAACGTCCAGGCTTTTGACCTGGACGCTATAAAGTGGGTGGACCCTCACGGTAAGTGATCCTTTTTATTTTCCCCAAACAGCTGGGTCTTTACGCCATTCTTTGAGCACCTCGACGCTACTTTCACTAATCGCGCCTTGAACAACGGCTTGTTCTAAAAGGTGGTGGTAATCGCTCAATGTGTGTAAACGAACCTTAGCGGTTTCAAAGTTTTCAGCAGCGATAGGGAAATCATAAGTGAAAATCGCCATCATACCTAAAACGCGTGCGCCAGCTTCTTTTAATGCAGCTACAGCTTTGAGTGAAGAGCCTCCGGTTGAGATCAAATCTTCGATGACTACGACGTTGGAACCTGGTTCGAAGAAACCTTCTACTTGGTTCTGACGTCCATGTCCTTTTGCTTTGTCACGCACGTAGATAAATGGTACACCTAAAAACTCAGCGACCAATACGCCTATTGCAATGGCGCCTGTCGCAACTCCTGCAATGTAATCGGGCTTGCCGTAGATTTCTTCGATTTGCTTGGCAAATTCAATTTTCAGATAGTTTCTGATCTTAGGAAAGCTCAACGTGAGTCGGTTGTCACAATAAATAGGACTCTTCCAACCGCTTGCCCATGTAAAAGGACTTTCAGGTTGAAGTTTTATAGCTTTAATTTGCAATAAGCTCTCGGCTGTTCTAAGAGCGGTTTCTTTGTTCTGTATCATGCTGCAAAACTACACCAAACTTTTCATTCATCGCTCGGTTTTGATCCCCGTTCCCGGTGCTCATGTGCCTGAGTTTATCAACACGTTATCTACAGTTAAGCGACTGCGCAAGTGGCTGAAATCGCTGTATGAGAGCACGATTTCTGAGCAATTTGAGATAGGGATTGATCATCCTTTTTGGGATTTATTTCTCACACAGCATCAGCATATTATCGCCGGTGGAGGCTGGGTAAAAAACGCTTCGGGTGCATTGTTGATTATTGAGCGAAACGGCAAGATTGATATGCCGAAAGGGAAATTGGAGTCGAGAGAGGATATTGCTGATTGTGCGCTTCGTGAAGTGAAGGAAGAGTGCAGGGTGAAGCATCTACAAATTACTGGTCCAGCGGTGAAAACATACCATTGCTACCCACATAAAGGTGATTTTGCTTTGAAGACTACCTATTGGTTTCCGATGAGTACCACCTACGACAAGAAGCTCAAGCCTCAAAAAGAGGAAGGCATTACAGCGGTATATTGGGCTACCCCTGAATACTTGCGTGAACGCATGTCTGAGATGGCGGTGTACAATAGTTTAGAGGAGGAATTACGACGATTCGCAAAATGGTCCTAAAAAGTAGGTGTTGCTGGATTTTCTAAGGCCTCACACTGGCGGGGACGAACTCGGCAAAATCGCCTCCGTGTTGGTAGACTTCACGTACAATGCTTGAAGAGATGTAGGCATAGCGTGCGCTTGTCAGTAGAAAAACGGTTTCCAACGTTGGGACCAATTGGCGATTCGCTTGGGCAATAGCTTTTTCAAACTCAAAGTCGGCAGGATTACGCAAACCTCGTAAGAGGAAATTGGCACCTGTGTTTTTAGCGAAATCTACCGTGAGTCCCGTATAGGTCACCACCTTTATCTTCGGCTCGTCTTTAAAGGTTTCCTGAATCCAAAGGATGCGTTGTTCTAAAGAGAAAAGGTACTTCTTTGCGGAATTGGTACCAATGGCAATAATGATTTGGTCAAAAAGGGGCAGGGCACGTTCGATGATATCGACATGTCCTAGGGTGATCGGGTCGAATGAACCCGGAAATAATGCAATACGATCCATGCGGTTAAGATACGTTTATTGAGCCAAAGCTTCGTGAACCATAGTCTCGAGCACGGTACTCAAGCTCCATCCTCGATGCTTTAGCTGCTGTGGCACAATGGATGCGGGGCTTAATCCCGGAATACTGTTGACCTCGATCAGCACAGGCGTACCCTCAGTGTTGATAATGAAGTCGATGCGAATAATCCCTTTGAGGTTCAGGTATTGATACACCTCTGTGGATACCTGCTCAATTTTTTTAGTCAGCGCTTCACTGATTCGAGCTGGGGTAATCTCTTGTGATTTGCCCTCGTATTTCGCTTCATAGTCGAAGAATCCAGCCTCCGTAGGTACGATTTCTGTTATGGCAATGGCCTGGGCCGTAGCTTTTGGCAAGCGTTTCCCCGTGGAGTAATCGAAGCTAGAAGACAGCACGCCGCAGCCTACTTCGGTTCCTGTTACTCCTTCTTCAACTAAAACCGATCCCCCCTCGCTCAAGGCATATTCAAAGGCGGCCTCAAGCTGCTTTGAATCTTCTACTTTCGACACTCCAAAACTGGATCCTGAGCTGTTGGGTTTGACAAAAAGAGGGAATTTCCACTCTTGGAATACCTCCTGGCCCGGGTATGCTTGGAACAATCGACCTTTTGGCACGGTGAACCCTCCGAGTTGAAGGAGCTGGTTACATTGCGATTTGCTGAACGTTAAGGCACTCTCAAACGTATCACATGTGCTGTGTGGAAGGTTGAGTACCTTGAGAAAACCGCTCATATGTCCGTCTTCTCCGGGTGTTCCATGGATACAATTGAACACATAGTCTGCGTTTAATTCGCCCAAATGAACTTTGCGATCCTCCAAGAACAGGCCTTCCTTTTTGAGAATAACAAAGAGTGTTGTAAATCCTGCGCTCACAAATGCATCAAATGCGGTCTTCCCTGAAGCCACACTGATGTGGTGCTCGGAAGAAAATCCTCCGGCTAATACGACGATGGTTTTTTGTGCGTTTTCCATAGATGTAAATGTAATGCACAACGGTTTTTACTATAGGGTGTATAACAAGTATCTTTACACCATGAAGCACTGGCTACGATATCTTTTTTCTAAGACATTTTTGAAGACTGCTGCGGCCGGTATAGCCGTGGTAGCGTTGTCCATTTTTGGAAGTCTTTTTTGGCTTAATTCCGTTACGCACCACGGAAAAACGGTGGAGGTACCTAATATGAAATTGATGCAACTCGATCGTGCAATCGCGCAGCTCGATTCCCTAGGCTTGAGTTACGAGGTCATCGATAGTACCCATTATGTGCCGGGAATTGCAGAAGGTGCCGTGGTGGAAAGTTTCCCGCCAGAATACCAAAAAGTGAAATTGGGCAGAACGATTTTACTGACGACTAACCCCGCAACTTTGCCTAAATATCCTTTGCCAAACTACCGCGATCAACTGGTGAGTTATGTAACGGGAAAATTTAAAACCAAAGGATTTCTGATTGATAGTGTAGTGATGATGCCCGACCTCAGTCATGATCTTGTGCTCAAAGTAGTCGATGAAAATGGCCTTGAGGCGCAGGAACAAGAGCTGTACCCAACCGGCTCTAGTTTTACGCTCTTTGTAAGTGCTGGGCAAGACGGTAGAACGGTATATCTCCCTGAGCTGATCGGACTCTCCTACGCAGATGCGAAGGTTACTTTGAGTTCCTTTAGTTTGAATGAGGGGGCATTGATTTTTGTAGATGAGATTGAAGATACCGCCGGTGCATTCATTATGAAACAATATCCAGAATACGATCTAGAGGTAGAAGTTGGTGCAGGAAGCGCTGTGGATCTTTGGTTAGTCTCGGACAGTGCGAAAGTCCCTGTAAAAGCTCCTGTCGATACCCTACAAAATGACGAGTTCGATGAATTTTAAACATCTACTAGTCGCGGCTTTACTTGCCGCTGGAAACTTGTTTGGTCAGGTGATTGAAGGGGTGTTTCCGCTATTGGCAGCACCGCGCGAGGTATCTGCCATTGGCGAATCTACAGATACGTTAGTACCTCCTTTTGTCGATGACTTTTCTTACCCTTCCGATCGCCCGGATCCTAAATTGTGGCAGGATCAAAAGGTGCTGATTAATGACGAGTTCGCCTTGTTTCAAAACAGTATCGGCGTAGCGACGTTTGATGGTTTGAATGAATATGGGTTTGCCTATTCTCCAGGTGCTTTGAATTCGGACAGTCTTGCGGATGTGTTGACTTCTGCGTATTTGAATCTCAGCGGGATGAACAACGTTTGGCTGTCTTTTCAGTTTCAAAGAGCAGGCACTGGCGAAGCGCCTTCGACAAACGATAGCTTGGTGGTAGAGTTCTGGTCTCCGGTTACTCAAACTTGGACGTATCAGTGGGGCGCTACTGGCACCGATGGATCCACTCCTTTTCGCTCTGCCGTTATTCCGGTAACGGGTCCCAATTTCTTGCGCAATGGATTTGCATTTAGAATTGGCGCCTATGGAGCGCGAAGTGGCGCCTACGATATTTGGAACATCGATTATGTGCAGTTAGATAAAGACAGAACCGCCGGGGATACAATCATTACGGAACCCGCTTTTGCTCGAGCACACCCGTTGATCATAGGTAGTGGCGCATATACAAGCTGGCCTTGGTGGGTGAGTAGTTCGAGCGCAGTAAACAATACGCCTACAACTTTAGAATATGTATACCGAAGAAATGGGGTAGTGCCGCCGGGCGGATGGAGTTTGAACCTTGGCCAATTCCGTTGGGAAGAGAACGGCGTATTGATACAACAAAGTGCCTCAGTTCCCGTGGTGACCAACACCAACCACAACGTTGATCAGACCTTTACTTTGGATATTCCCAACAATGCTCTTGGTATTCTCAATGGTCCGACTCGAGTAAAATCAAAGATTTGGTTCGACGGATCTGCTGCGGGCTTCCGCTCGAACGATACGGTGCACGGAACACTTTATTTAGACAACTACCTCGCGCTAGACGATGGTACGGCTGAACGGGCTTATGCCGTTCAAAACGTTACTGGAGCTCGTGTGGCACAACGTTTCCAAACCACTGGAATGGGCGTGACCGATTCGCTAAAAGGGATTCGATTGAATTTTGTGGATGCTGGCAATAGGTACAACTCTACCTTCCGACTCGCCGTTTGGGCAGGTTCGGACTCTGTAGGAGCACCTGCTGATATGATTTACCTCAGCGATAGCTTGTATGAGCCGAATTGGGGATACTACCGCGGGGATATGATCCCTTATGAACTCGATACCACTTTGGCTTTGGCTGGATATCCGTTTCTTTGGATCGGATATGTATGTACCAGTGCTGATCCGTTGTATGTAGGGTTTGATGTCCAACGCGAATTGCCCAATTCTATGCCGCGTTTTTACGGTGACGGGTTTAATTGGTACCCTTCTTTAGAACCGGGAGTGATGTTGATGCAACCCTATTTCCGCTACACGCAAAGCGATATGGGAACTCGTGAAAAGGTTCTTGCACCAAGGATTTACCCCAATCCTTCTCGAGGGATGCTGCAGTTGGATGCAGAGGGTGCCCAAATTCAGCTGTTTAATCTTCAAGGAAAATTGGTCTTTAATGGCATTTGCCAAAACGAGCAACCCTTTGACCTCACTCATTTGCCTTCCGGAATGTATACAGTGGTATGCACGGAGTCGAAGGCTATACATCACCTTCGGTGGATGAAACTATAATATGTCAGATAACACACATAGGGAAGACGAATTCCAACGCGATGAACTTTTTGTTCACCACAGCCTAGAAGTCCCTGCGGACCAAGAGCCATTGCGCGTTGATAAATTTTTATTGAATCACCTAGCGGATACATCACGCAGTCGCATCCAGAAGGCTGCGGAGGCCGGTACGGTAATGGTGAACAAGAAAGTGGTTAAAAGTAGCTTCAAGGTCAAGCCGGGGGACACTGTTGAGATCGTGCTTGGAGATGAGCCAAAAGACTCGAATATCCGTCCGGAAGAACTCCCGCTTGAGATCATTCACCGCGACGAGCATGTTATAGTCTTAAACAAAGCACCGGGAATGGTATGTCATCCAGGGCACGGGAATTACACGGGCACGTTGGTACATGGTCTTGCTTTTTTAGCGGAAAATCTGCCGGTGGGCAAGCAGGGCGAGGAACGCCCGGGCTTGGTGCATCGTTTAGATAAAGATACCTCGGGAGTCATGGTGGCTGCCGCCTCGGAATTGGGAATGAGTTCCTTAGCAAAGCAGTTCTTCGACCGCACGACCTCTCGCGAATATGTCGCTATCGTATGGGGAGATGTAGAGGAAGATGAGGGCACCATCGAAGGACATATCGGACGAAGTCTTAAAGACCGATTACAAATGGCTGTTTTTCCGGATGGTTCCGAGGGTAAACACGCTGTGACACACTACAAAGTGCTTCAACGCTTTGGCTATGTGACTGTAGTGAGTTGCAAGCTTGAAACTGGTCGAACGCACCAGATACGCGCACACATGAAATTCATCGGACATCCTTTATTTAACGATGAACGCTATGGTGGCGATAAAATTTTAAAGGGTACTTCTTTTTCGAAATACCGCCAGTTCATCACCAATTGCTTTAAGGCTTGTCCCCGTCATGCACTTCATGCAAAGACCTTGGGTTTTGCACATCCAGGAACCGGTGAGCAAATGCGTTTCGACACGGATATTCCTGAGGATATGATGGAAGTAATTCGTAAATTCGAGAATTACACCAAATCAGGCCCTATCTTCAGTGAAGAATCGTAAATACATTTTACTTGTAAGCGCTCTAGTGCTCATGGCCGCAAGTTGCTCTCGCCAGCAGCCTACTTTTGAGGCAACGCCCCTGCAACTTGAATACCCTGATCATTTTCCGACGCCAACAATACCAGCAAGTAATCCACTTACGGTAGAGGGGGTGAAGTTGGGGCGTCATCTTTTTTATGAAGATCGACTCAGCGGAGACAACACCCAAAACTGTGGCAGTTGCCATCTTCAAGAGTCTAATTTTGCGGAACCGCGAAGATTCTCCACAGGGATTGATGGTATTGAAGGCAATATCAACGCCATGGTCTTGAGCAATATGGCTTGGCAAGATTTCTTTTTTTGGGACGGTCGTAAAAACACGCTCGAAGAGCAGGTCAAAGACCCCGTGATTAACCTTATTGAAATGCATGCCGAGTGGCCCAATGTGATTGAAAAATTGGCACAGGATCAGCGTTATTTAGATATGTATGCGGATGCCTTTGGCGATGATGAGATCACAGAGGAGCGCACCGCTAAAGCATTGGCTCAGTTTATTCGAACAATGGTCAGTGGTACATCGAAATTGGACGCCTATGTGCAGGGCAATTATACCTTTACTCCAAGCGAACAAATAGGTTTCGATATTTTCAATAACGAGACTGGAGATTGCTTTCATTGCCACGGTTTAGCTACTACAGGTTACCAATTAGGGGCTTTCGGATTGTTGCAATTTTCCAACAACGGTTTAGATAGTGTTCTCATTGAAGATTCCGGTAGAGAAGGATATACCGGTTTGGCAAGTGATCGTGCTAAATTCAAAATCCCAAGTCTTCGAAATGTAGAATACAGCTTCCCGTATATGCACGACGGACGTTTTCAGACTCTTGCTGAGGTAGTGGACTTCTACAATGAAGGAGGTCATCCAAGCGCTACCTTAGATCCAAATATGAAGGCAGCTGGTATAGGTAGAAACTGGTCTATAGAACAAAAACAAGGGTTGATTGACTTTCTAAAGACATTCTCGGATCCAGCATTCCTAACAGATACCAGTTTTTCTAATCCTTGGTAATCATGAGAGAATTACATCGCACGGAAACAATCATGGATATGCTTGATCCTATTAACGGTGGATATCGCTGTGTGTTTTTCGATGCCAACGTGGTGGATCGTTTTCCCAAGGGAAGAAAAACTCGAATTGTCCTTCAAATAGATGAATTAATCGAGGTTCAATGCGGCCTGCAGTCTAATGGAGACGGGCGTTACTTTGCTATTGTCGGTAGAAACAAATTAGAAGGTCATACCTATGAATTGGGCCAACCCATTTCAGTAGTAGTCTTCGAAGATCCGAATCCTTTAGGAGTAGAAATTCCTGAGACGCTTCGTGAGCTCATCGCCCAAGATGAAATTATCGAACGTGTTTGGAAAGCACTTACAGACGGCCGCAAACGTACACTTTGCCATGCCATACATCGAATTAAAAGCATCGATAAGCAGGTTCAAAAGGCCCTTATATTTTTGGAAGAAGAACGCGAAAAACTAGTGGACCGAGGCAAGTGGAAATAATTTGGCACGGCCTTTGGTATTTCTTCCATAGAAATAAGTTCCGTACCTCACCCGACTTATCAACTAACAAACACCTAATAACTATGAAAGCAAGATTCCTATTTGTAGCAGTTTTAGCCGGTAGCATGGCTTTAGTAAGCTGCGGTTCTAAAACCAAAGTGCCTAAAGGCGAAACTGAGATGGTTCTTCCGTGTTCTGAATTCAAGAGCGATAAGAAGACCTTCCGTGTCTACAGTTTTGGCGAAAGTTCAGACATGAATGTCGCTAAGAAAAAAGCATTGAGCAATGCGAAAACAGAGCTTGCTGGAATGGTTCAAAGTACCATGAAGGTGGTCGCAGACAACTATGTGAAGAGCATTGAAGTTAACAATGTTGAAGAAGTATTGGAACGCTTCGAAGAGAACTCAAGAACTGTTATTGACGAGCGTCTCAGCGGTGTTGTTGTAGCATGTGACCGAGTAACACAAGTGGCCGCTACAAATAAATTCAAATACTACATTGCCCTTGAGCTCGATGGAGAGAAAATCGTTAAAGATTACTACAAGGCGTTGAGTAAGAACGACAAGATCATGGTTGATTACAACTATGAGAAGTTCAAGGAAACCTTTGAAAAAGAAATGGAGCAAGCCAGATAATAGGCCCCAGTTACTGTTTACAGTTATCGTTGAGTATACGCCTCGTCGATTTTCTGACCAATTTCATCCCAAGTATAGTCTTTGAACCATGCTTGGGATTTTTTTGCGCGTGGATGTAGCTGTCCTAACTCGGTTTCAATCAATCTTACGGATTCCTCTTCGTTGGTGAAATCTGCAAATTCAGCAATCGCCTCCAAGGTCTCTTGCATATCGTCCACTTTGTTCGCAATCACGCTCATACCACGAGCGGCAGCTTCCCAGGCAACCAAGGAGTAGGTTTCTGTCAGTGACGGCATAATGAAAACTTTATGATGATCCATGAGCCGTATGATCTCGGATTGCTCTTGGAACGGTAGGAATCGAGTTAATGGGCCTGCCTCTTTTTGACATTGCTCATAATACTCTGGCTGGTTCACATTCGCATCACCGACAATGGTCAAAGGCCAGCCCCGCGATCGAGCCCATTGAATAACGATTTTTTGGTTCTTGAGATACTCCAAACGGCCTACCATCAGGAGCCCCGTTCTTGGACCGGTATTCTGCGGTTTAAAAACAAAGTCCGAATCTATACCCAGCGGGATCATGCGGTGTCTATCTCGCAATGCTTTTCCAGACAATTGTGACCATGTGCTTATACGTCTTAATTCGCTCATGGAAGAGGTGATGAGCGTATCACAACTTTTAAGCAGTGTAACCATACTTCGTCGCTGCCCTTTCCATAGGTATTCCCAGCAGGGCCAGCGGTCACTTTTGTTCCAAGCACGAGCTATGGTTTTTATGTACTCCACGCCATGGCTGCCGAGCATGGCGAACAGCCAACTGAAACGAAATTTGTCTGCTTTGCTGTAATCTACGTAAATGGTACTGATCACTTTCTGGCCCTTAAAATCCTTGAAATAGGGAAGGGCATCTGCAGGTCTTCCGATATTAAAAAAGTGAAGTATGTCTAAATCATCCGGTAGCGGATCACCGGCTGGAATAATGAATGTACGGTAGCCATAGCGCTGCAATGCCTCTGCGGTTTGTATCACCTGGACAGTATCGCCTCCCTTCTGTGAAAAGAGGGTTTTTCGCGCTAATAGGCCTACATTCATTCGTCGGCTACCATATTATATTTCTCGAGAACATCTAAAACGTCATCTACATCTACATCGTCACTGAATGTGAGAGGTTTGTTGGCCACGGTGGTATCAACGGACCAATTCCCAGATCCACATAATGCATCTAGATCACCCTGAACTTTCGCGATACATCCGCCACAATTGATTTTACTATCGATGGTCATAATTAGAGTCTTTTTTTAAGTCGAATAGAGTTGAACACAACCCCAAGTGAGCTTATGCTCATAGCAATGCTCGCCATCATTGGAGTCAGACTTATTCCAAATGTAGGGTAGAGTATACCAGCAGCCAAAGGAATCGCCAATAGGTTGTAGCCAAAAGCCCACCAGAGGTTTCCTCGAATCGTTTGCATAGTCACCTTACCGAGTTTAAAATAGTCATCAAGCTGTTTTAGTCCGCCACGTGTAAGAACCACATCCGAGTTTTCTTGTGCAGCTGATGTTCCATCAGACAAACTAATGCCCACCGACG